>Ga0214473_10004014_pt1 | contig 17710 bp, 10 predicted proteins | sample RVTome_7_FD_203509 | JGI IMG/M metagenome (GOLD analysis project Ga0214473, IMG submission 203509) | Soil microbial communities from uranium-contaminated site in the Upper Colorado River Basin, Wyoming, United States - RVT98D197 | ecosystem: Environmental > Terrestrial > Soil > Contaminated >... | reverse complement strand
CCAATGTTAGCGCCGACAACAATCTTTATTAGTATTATAACAATGATCGGCAACTTCCAGCTTTTTGCTGAACCGTATGTAATGACTCAGGGTGGGCCATTAAATAAAACGTTAAGTGTTGTTCAATACATGTACCAGGAAGGTTTTCGCTGGTGGAATATGGGTTACTCTGCATCAATTGCCTTTGTATTATTTATTATAATTTTTGCGGGTACCATGATTCAATTTAAAATACAAAAGCAAACTGCTTAATAGTTATGATTAAGAAAATTTTCCTTTATATATTTTTAATTGTAAGTGGTTTAATAACTCTTACACCATTTGTCTGGATGCTATCCGCATCATTAATGTATGATGGACATGCGAGTACTTATCCTCCTCGTTTTATACCGGATGAATTTACCTTCTATCAGTTTGAAAGTTTATTCTCACGTTTAAATGTTGCAAGAAATCTTTTTAATAGTTTAGCGCTGTCAATATTGGTTACATTCATCTCATTGTTTTTTAACTCGATGGCAGGATATGCGTTCGCAAAATATCGTTTTGCAGGAAGAGATAAATTATTAAGCTTATTGTTAAGCTCAATGATTATCCCTGCACAGGTAACGATGCTTCCTCTTTTTTTGATGTTGAAAGAAATGGGATTCATTAACACTTATATGGCAATAATTATTCCCGGCTTAGCGAATATTTTTGGAATATTTCTTATCCGGCAATATGCATTATCAATACCGGATAGTTTGATTGAATCTGCGAGAATGGATGGCGCAACAGATTTTCAAATTTATAAATCAATTATTCTTCCGCTTTGTTTGCCGATACTAATTACACTTGCAATATTTACATTCATGGGAACATGGAACGATTTTCTTTGGCCTCTAATTGCATTAACAGATAACTCAATGTACACAGTACCGGTTGCGCTTGCTAACTTAATGGGGGAGCACACGAAAGACCCTGAACTTATGATGGCGGGATCTGTAATTACTATCATTCCGATTCTGATAGTCTTTTTCGTTCTTCAAAAGTATTATATAAAAGGTATAATGTTAGGTGGTGTGAAAGAGTAGCCAAATTCGAAAAAAAATAATTAATTGAGTATTTACTTGACAAAACTGAAAGTAATTGTTAGATTTTTTATGAAAATGAAAACGTTTTCATTAATTCTTTAAAACTAGGATTATCCTTAAGTCATTTTACACAATGAAAACCAATATTAACGTTGTTGCAGAGAGAGCCGGTGTTTCGATCGCTACTGTTTCTAGAACATTTAATGAGCGGGAGCTAGTAAAAGAAAAAACTCGTGACCGTATTATTAAGATAGCCCATGAGCTGAATTATAAACCAAGCCCTATTGCAAGAGGTTTATCAAAAAAAACTACTGATACAATAGGTGTTATTCTTCCTGATCTTGTTGGTGAATTTTTTATGGATATAATCCATGGAATTGATGAAGAAGCATACAAAGCAAATAAATATGTTATGGTTTCCAGCTCACACAGCCAACGTAATATGGTTGAAACACTTATCGAATTTATGGCAAGTGGAAGAGTTGATGGGGTAATTCTTATGGTCCCTCAAATGCACAAAGAGGTGGATGACTTTCTTAAAAAATCAAAAAGACCAATAGTATTAATAAATAGTTGCTCCGATTTAACTGATGCAGTGAATTTTCAAATAGATAATTATCATGGTGCAGTGACATGTGTTGAACATTTGATTTGGCACGGTTATAAAAAAATTGCAATAGTTAAAGGTCCTGCTGAAAATTGTGATGCCCAAGAACGATATGCCGGTTTTTTGGATGCTTTACATAAAAATAATTTAAGTTCAAAAAGTTCTTTTGAAGTTATCGGTGATTTTCAAATTAAAACCGGCTACTATGCTTTTATGGAACTGATGAGCCAAAGTGATAAACCTGATGCAATATTTATATCAAATGATATGATGGCAATAGGTGCATATGAAGCGGCAAAGGTATCTAATATTAAAATTCCCCAAGATGTAGCAGTTATTGGATTTGATGATATTTATTTATCTAAGTTGCTTAATCCCCGGTTGACGACAGTTCACGTTCCCATTTCTGAACTTGGAGCTAAAGCTGTTAATTATTTACTAAGAATGATCACCAGTGAAGTAAATGCCCAAAAAGCTTATAAAGAAGTTTTACCAACTAAACTTGTTATAGGTGGTTCATGCGGATGTAATAACTTTTATCAGTCTTTAATATGAAAGCAAAATTTGAAGTGTTACTTATTTCATTAAAAAAATCATTAACTCATTAAACAAATAAAATAGATGGAGGTATCATGAACTACATTACTTACGTGAGAATATTTGTTATCCTATTGTTATTCTCTACTGCATTGTATGCCCAATATTCCGAGAGGCAGGATTTAATTTGGGCACGCACCACGACAGAACCAATTGCTCTTGATGGTGTATTAAACGAGGCAGCATGGTCTTCTGCCGAAACACTAGAATTAAATTATGGACAACCAGGAAAATTACCTACTAGTGGTTGGAAGTCCGAGTTTAATGAAGCAGGAATTACTGATCCCACCCATGCAACAGTTAAATTTCTTGTTTCCGAAAATCAGCTTTATCTTGGATTTACAATTCCCGATTCCTCGGTAGGAGGTTCAGCAGATTGGGCACGATGGGATGCAATATTAATGTCTATTAAAGATAAATTGAGTCCAAATAGACCAGCGCCTGCCGTTGAATTCATGTATGCTTATTGGTATTTGAATGTTCCTCAGTATGCAGTACCCGGTGCTCCACCAAGATTTCTCGGAAATAGATATGGCAACTTTACTGATACTACCAGAACCCTTGCTCAAATTGCAGTGTGGGATGCTAAGACTGTGGTAAATGGTGGTCAATCAAACGACGCAGGTAGAGATCAAAACTGGGTGGTTGAAATGAGAATTGCAATGGATTCCTTAGGATATAATCTAGCTCGTCCTGAAGGTGATATCATTATGCTTAATTTTTCTATTTGGGATTGTGATTATCTTTACGAGGGAGTTCCCAGCACAATAAATACTATTCGCACTCATTTTCAATCTCCTTGGGGAAATACTAATGAAAATAATGTGGCGAGAATTCATACGCGACCGGATGTTACAATCACTTCTGCAACCTTACCGACAGTACCACCGGATATTATATTGCAGAATGGTTCAACTTATCCTGAACCAGTTATAGATGGACTTTTGAATGATGCTGTGTGGAATAGTGTAAATAGTTTCGAAATTGCATGGGATGATGCAAACATCAGAAATGCATATCCCGGAATTGGACCTTATCAAAGCGGTCAATATCAACCGGATTTAGTAACAGGCTCAAGACCACCAGTAATAGACCCCTCCTATGCAAAAGCCAAAATGTTTTTCCGTGATAATTTTCTTTACCTTGCTGCAGATATAAATGATCAAATTGTACAAGCAACTGGTACGTATGATGAGGTTGATGGTATAGGACTTATGATTGGTGATCGTAATACTGTTAATGCTAACAATAATATGGAAGTAAGATTGCTTAGAGTAAATTTTGCAGCAGATAGTACACCAAAAGCATATGATTATATGATGCAAATGTTAGATTCTACCAACTCGCAATTTGCATTTAAACTCAAGGGTTCAACTACAGTAAGCAACAATAACGATATTGATGAGGGATTTACTGTCGAAATGAAAATTGATTTGATGGATCTGCTTGGTTATCCTGCCGATTTAGGTGATAAATTAATTTTTCTTGGTGTTTGCTTGTACGATGGCGATTCCTTTGAAGATCCATTAAATAATTACGGTACAAGAACATGGTGGTTCCGTCAACATGCAGGAGGACCAGCCCTTGCTTGGGGAGTTATGGATATAAATTCGATTGTTGATGTAAATGATAATTCTGATTTATTAATTCCAAACTCGCTAGAACTTTTTGGAAACTATCCAAATCCTTTTAATCCATACACAACAATTAAATATTTTACTCCTGTTTCAGGTAATGTAAATCTTTCAGTGTACAATACTCTCGGTCAGAAAGTTATATCGAGAAATCTTTTTGCTGAATCTGCGGGAACGCAGGAATACAGACTTAATTTGAGTTCTCTTACTTCAGGTGTTTATTTTTATAAAGTAAACATGAATGATCCAAACGACGGTAAAGTATTTGACAGCATCATCGGCAAAATGATCTTGATGAAATAAAAAGAAAATATGAGAGGCGCAAAAACGCCTCTCTTTTTTATAAATTTTTAATTAAACCATTAAAAACTAATGGTGGTAATATGCAAAAAATAAATACTGGTAAACTAATAATTTTAGGTTGCTTGTTTATAGGATCTATAGTTTTTATTCTTAGTGATATTTCATATTCGCAGACTACTGGTAAATTATCTGGAAGAGTTACTGATCAATCGGGAGAAGGATTAATTGGTGCAAACGTTTTAATTGAAGGCACTAATCAAGGTGCTGCAACAGATGCAGAAGGATATTATGTGATTCTTAATCTTCGTGCTGGCACTTACTCTGTGCGTTTCGGTTATGTTGGTTATCAATCAAAACTTGTCGAGAAAGTTAGAATTAATTCTGATCAATCAACCATAATTGATGTCACTTTAGCTTCTGAAGTAATTGAGGGAGAAACTGTCACAGTTACTGCTCAACGTCCTTTAGTTGAGTTTAATCAAACAAGTTCAATTTCAACGGTTGGTAAAGATGATATTGCAAATCTTCCGGTTCAAGACTTAAATCAGATAGTTAATTTGCAAGCTGGTGTAATAGATGGTCATTTTAGAGGTGGACGAATCGGAGAAGTACAATACCAAGTTGATGGAGTAACGGTTAACAATCCTTTTAATAATTCCTCAACATTACAGCTTGATAAATCTGTTTTACAAGAAGTGCAGGTAATCAGCGGAACTTTCGATGCAAAATATGGACAAGCGATGTCTGGTGTTGTAAATGCAGTTCTTCGTACAGGCTCTGAAAAATTTGAGTGGTCTGGTGAAATTTATGGCGGTGACTTTATTCCTTTTGATGATAAACGATATCCTGAAAATAAAACAATCGATCCAACTACAATTCATAATCTTCAATTAACCCTAACCGGGCCAACTTATCTTCCCCAAACAACTTTTTTAATTAGCGGACGAAGGTACTTCAGCAATGGCTGGCTTTATGGTGAAAGAAGATTTCTACCAACAGACTCAAGCAATTTTGAAACTCAACAATACTTTCCAACCGGTGATGGAGCCATTGTTCCGATGAGTACCACGAGAGAATGGAGCGGTCAATTCAAAATCACTAATCAGTCTATCGAAAGAGTTCAGCTAAGTTATCAAGCAATTTTGAATAAGATTGAAACGAAGTATTATAATTTTGGCATGAGATTGAATCCCGATGGTGTGAAGCCAAATCAAACAACATCACTTACTCATGGTTTGGATGTGACTCAAACTATCTCGGATAAGATGTTCTACAAAATCAGCTTGCGTCAAAATTATTTTGATTACAAATCTTATATGTATGAGGATGTTTTTGATCCAAGATACATTCAAGCCGGTGAGTTAAAAAGTGATGCCAACTATGAATTCGGGGCAATCGTTCAAGGTGTTGATCTTGGTAGGTATATCCAGAAAACGAATTCCGGAATTTTTAAAGGTGATTTTACCTGGCAATTTAATAGATCAAACTTTATTGAGGTAGGAATTGAAGGACAATTTTCGAAAATATCATTTGGCAGTCCGGGATTCATTGCCCCAACAACTGAAAATGGTGTGAGAATCCTAAAGCCAAGACTTTATCCCGAAAAGATTGAGGATCCTAAAATAGAAGATTATAAGCCACAACAATTTGCTGCTTATCTTCAAGATAGATTAGAATTAGGTGACTTGATTATTAGAGCAGGACTTCGGTTAGAATATTATGATGCAAATGCATATGTTCCAAGCGATTTACGAAATCCGGCGAACTCAATTACTGGTGCACCATTATCAGTATTAAAGAAGACAACCGTTAAATATGCACTTGCACCAAGATTAGGTTTTAGTTTCCCTCTGACAGACAGAGCTTCAATATATTTTGCTTACGGTCATTTTTATCAGATGCCCGGACTTGCCGACCTATATAGCAATTCTAATTATTTAGTACTGAAAGACCTTCAAGCGGCAACTTCAACTTATTCAACAATGGGAAATCCTGATCTCAAACCTCAATTAACTGTTCAATATGAAGTCGGATTGAAACAAGCTCTTACAGATTTGCTTGGACTTGAACTGACATTTTTCTATAAAGATGTTCGCGATTTATTAGGCAGCGAATTTATATCCACTTACACAGCAGCAGAATATCCTCGGTTGACAAATGTTGATTTTGGAAGCATCTATGGATTTACGATCGCTCTTGATCAAAGGTATATTGGACCGATCAGTACCTCATTAGATTATACTATGCAGTTTGCACGAGGAAACAGCAGCGATCCCTATGAAACATCAAATCGAGCTGCAAGCGGTAAAGATCCTCGTCCTCGTGATATTCCTTTTGGATGGGATCAAAGACATACCATTAATGCAACTGCGATTTACCTCGTGCCGAATGATTATTCTATCAGCACAATAATTCGCTATGGGAGCGGCATGCCATACACACCTGCTATCGGTTCAGGTTTCAATGCAGATCTTGAAACAAATTCAGGCACTAAATTAGGATATGCTCTTGTCGATTTACGTGCAGAAAAATTTTTCTCATTCGATTTTATAAACCTAAGTGCTTTTCTTCGCATAACAAATCTATTAAATACAAGATTTGTTAACGGATTTGTCTTTGCAGGTTCTGGCAGCCCGGATTATTCTAATAACCCTTTAGGTGATCGTGCTGCATTAGCTGATCCGGGGCGTTTTTATGAGCCTAGAAGAATAGAATTAGGAATTTCTTTTAGGAGTAACTGATATGAACACACAAATTAAGTTTAGCAGGAAATTAAGATCAGCTAGAATTATTCCATTTGCATTTTTCACGATTTCATTTTTTCTTCTTAATTCGTCACTTCTAATCAGAGCTCAGAATGGCGGATTGCTGCCTGTTGTGCCCGATTCTCTAAGAGGAAGAATTGATGCCGAGAGATTAGGACAGCATGATTTCAATCGCATACGGACACGGTTTTATAACTATGGAATGGTCGGAGATTATCCGCTTGATCCTATCAAAGTTGATTTAACCACATTTCATTCTGTTGAAATTCCTAAAGGTTCAGGTGAAAATTACAGCGATGGAATTACCCCATTTGTTCTTGCAAAAATTACTCAGGCGGACGACAGTCCATCCTATATAATGGAAACTGGTTATCGTGAGCGTCAGGATATAAGTCCTGTAACAGGAAAAACAATGCGCTACGAACCTCGTCCGGGTTACTTTCAAATAGATCCGTTAATAAATAAAGGACTGTCACCAGCGTTAAGTAATGATCCGCGTACCTGGCCTGATGAATGGATTGATAAAGTTAATGATCCAGATGATCCAGGATGGAGCGGATCATGGAATGGATATTTTGGTAAAGCTCCAAAGTTAGAAATGCAGGAAAGTTTTCTCGTTTATGATGATGATTATTATGATGCATGGAATTACTTCCCGGACTCACGTGACATGACAAGAAGGGGGCTTGGATTAAAAGTAGAACAACGAGGTTTTCAATGGAATAATCCTCAAGCAGGCAATGTAATTTTTTTCCATTATGATATTTCCAACGAAAGTACAACCGATTATAATGACAATATAATTTTTGGTTTGTACATGGATTCAGGTGTGGGTGGTTCCGGCAAAGGACAAGATCCCTATCCAGAATCTGACGATGACAATGCATATTTCGATCAAGAAACTGATTTGAATATTGTTTATACATGGGATTTTTACGGTCACGGAGTCAAAGGTCCAACCGGATACCTCGGTTATTCATATCTTGAGACTCCAGGAAATCCCACTAACTCAGTTGACGATGATGGGGATGGTATTACTGATGAGTTGCGGGATGGTGGTCCGGGCATTTTATTGCAAACACAAAATGAAATAATAGCATATGTAAATACTCATTATAATTTGGTAAAGTTTCAGGAATTTTTTGGTCCGCTTGAACAAAGATTCGCTTTTCAGCGCAGCTATTGGTGGACCGGCGATGAAGATCTCGATTGGATTGCTGAGTTCCATGATACGGGAGCAGATGGAGTTTTCGGGACAAATGATTTTGGTGAGAGAGATGGGAAACCTACACTTGGTGAACCGTACTTTGATAAAACTGATATTGATGAATCCGACCAAATCGGATTAACAGGATTCAAGTACAATAGAATTAATGACCCCGCTGGCGGTGGTGCTACGGATAATATTGTCTTCTTTAATGATGGCAGGGATTTGCCAAAACGACTTTATGAAAATATCTTTACCCAACCGGATTCGGCATTTGAACCTATTCTCACAAGAACAAACATCAACATAGGTTTTTTATTTGCTTCCGGTCCTTTTAAACTTGCTAAAGCAAAAACAGAAAGGTTTAGTTTAGCATTGGCTTTCGGACAAGATTTAAGAGAACTAAAGTCAAATGTCAGGGTCGTTCAAAAAATATACAAAGCTAATTATCAATTTTCTGTTCCTCCTCCTATGCCTACCCTCAATGCTTATGCGGGCGATGGTTATGTGACATTGTCTTGGGACGGTGCGGCTGAGCTTGCTTTTGATCCAGTAACCAGCGTAAATGATTTTGAAGGATATCGATTATATAGAAGCACCGACCCAACTTTTCTTGATCCTCAAGTTATTACTACTGCTACTGGTACGGGTCCAATTGGAAATGGAAAGCCGATTTCTCAATTCGATTTGATAAATGATGTGAATGGATTTACTGTAACGACTGTAGAAGGCGTTGCTTACTTTTTAGGAAATGATAACGGTATTAAACATACTTTTACAGACACAACTGTAACAAATGGGCAAAAATATTTTTATGCCATCACATCCTACGATAGAGGGGCTGATACATTAGAGCTATATCCTTCTGAAAATGCGATTTCAGTTAATCAGACTCTAAAAGGAGGAACTATTCTTCCTAAAAATGTTGTGGAAGTTATTCCCAATCCTCCGGTTTTAGGGTATTTACCAGCCGAGACGAATTCTGTGGTGCATGATAGTGGAAATGGTTTTGGTTCTGTTCAGGTAGTTGTCAAAAACTCAAACCTAATTCCCGACAATCATTTATTTAAAGTAGGATTTAGTCATCCACCAGACAGCATTAAAGCAGATGAGTATCATCTTATTGATATTACAGAAGGAGATACTCTTTATACTTCCGGGAAAGATTTCGTTGCTGAAGGAAGCGGACCGATTGGGAAAGGCCTGCTCGCATTCGTGAATACCATTGATTCTGTAATGGTAGATTCTGCAAAGACAGATTTCAGTAATGAGAGTGTTACAAATGTTAAATTATTCTCAAGATCAATTTGGACGAAGGTGAGTCCCAAAGCTATTAGGTTTAGAAGACCGGGATTTCCTTATAGCATTCAGGTGGTATTTAGCAATCAAGTTCAAGATACCTCGATTGCAGTTGTTGGATTACCGGCAAAACCTGTGAAGTTCAAAGTTCTCTCAAAGACAAAACAAGGCGATCTTCAGATGAACTTTCGCGTATTTGATCCAAATAATTCTGGAACTTTGGATCAGCACAATGAATATATTGAAGTACTAACTTACGATGATAATGCTCCTACTACAGCAATTGCAACATGGCGAATAATTCTTGATACGACCAATCAAGCTGTACGTGGAGCAATAATTCCTCCGACTCTTGGAGATGTATATAATTTGACTGTCAAACTTCCTTTCTCGGAGGACGATGTTTTCACTTTCTTAACCAAAGCTCAAAGAGTTGACAAAAACTTAGCCGATCTTGAACAAGGAAAAGAAAAACCTTATGTGGTTCCAAATCCTTATGTAGGAGCGGCAAGCTTTGAACCCCAGAGATTTGCAGTTTCTGGTAGAGGTGAACGAAGATTGGAATTTAGAGGGCTTCCCCAGCAATGCACTATTCGGATTTATACTATTACAGGGGAACTTGTTCAAACCTTAGAACACAACGGAGTTATTACTCAAGGATTTGTTGCCTGGGATTTACGAACAAAAGATAATCTTGAAGTAGCACCAGGACTGTTTATTTTCCATGTTGAAGCGGAAAACTACACGTCCTATATTGGCAAATTTGCAATCATCAAATAAATGGATTGGTGATCATCATGAATAAAAAAATAGTTCTCTTATTGTTTATCATTTTCTCTTTCTTTTCATCATTATCAGCACAAAGCAAAACAGGAACCACTATAGGTCAGTTTCTTAAAATTGATCCGAGCGCAAGAGCGTCAGCAATGGCAAATGCAAGCACATCATTATATGGAGAAGCGTCTTCTCTTTATTATAATTCTGCCAGCTTAGGTCGTTTAACTAATGTTGACATTCAGTTCACATACAACCAATGGCTTGCAGATATTACATATAACTATGCGGTGATAGCGGTTCCGATTACAAATTTAGGAACTTTTGCTTTGCAGTTAACATCTCTAAATTCAGGTGAGATTGATGTTAGAACGGTAGAGTTTCCAAAGGGTACTGGTGAAAGATACTCGGTTACGAATTTTGCGTTAGGATTAGGTTTTGGTTTAATGCTAACGGATAGAGTATCAGTTGGTTTGCAGGTAAGTTATATTCAAGAAACAATCTGGCATAGCAGTTTATCAACTTTTGGATTAAACTTTGGAGTGCAATATCAAGTTGAAGAAAACGGTTTAACAGTGGGCGCAAGCATTTTGAATTTTGGACCACGTGCTGGTTATGACGGGCGCGATCTATATATAAATTACGATTTTAATTCTGATAAATATGGTGATAATGATTTGCTGCCTGCTGAGCTTCGTACCGATGCATATTCTCTCCCAACCTCTTTCCGTGTTGGTGTTTCATATCCTTTAATCATAAATGAAGATAATAAAGTCACATTTGCAATGGATGCATTTCATCCTAACGATAATACCGAAAGTATAAGTATTGGTAGTGAATGGCAATTCTTAAATAGTTTTTCAGTAAGAGGTGGATATCGAGATTTATTCATTCCCGATTCCGAAGCTGGTTTGGTTCTAGGTGCGGGAGTTAGAGTAAATGTTTTGGAAAGTTATAATCTTCGTTTTGATTACGCCTGGGCAGATTATGGAAGGTTGGAACAAGCACATCGTTTTACTATTAGCCTGGGTTTTTAGTTAAAATCATTAATTGAGATTAGGAGGATATTTTTAATAAGTATCCTCCTTTTTTATTATCACTTCAAATTAGGAGTTAAAATGGGCTTCACGAAGAAAATAATTCCTTCCATCTTATTGTTAGTTATGATTCTTGGATGTAACTCTTCTGTTACAATCCAATCCAATAATAACAAGGGTGAGATTGTTCTCACCAAGTCAGAGCAGTCCTTTCTTGATTCCCTTCAGTATAGAACTTTTCTTTTTTTCTGGAATGAATCTAATCCTGCAAACGGTTTAGTTAAAGACCGTTCAACAAAAGACTCACCGGCAAGCATTGCCGCTACTGGATTTGCAATTCCCGCCTGGGCAATTGGTGCAGAAAAAAAATGGATAACTCGACAAGCTGCAGCAGAGAGAACATTAACTCTTCTAAAATTTCTCATGAGATCAGAACAGAGTGAAAACAAGTTCGCTACCGGATACAAGGGCTTTTATTATCATTTTCTTAACATGCAAACAGGAGAAAGAGAATGGAACTGCGAACTATCATCAATTGACACCGGGCTATTATTTGCCGGTATTGTTTTCGCAAGAAATTATTTTGATGGATCGAATGAGATTGAAAAAGGAATCCGGGATTTATCCTCACAATTAATTACAAGAGCTGATTGGAAATTTTTCACACTTCCCGACTCCCATAAAATGCCTAATTCAATATGCTTGGGCTGGACTCCCGAAGAACGATTTCACCCTTGGGGATGGCATGGTTATAATGAAGCTCTGATTCTTTATATAATTGCGGCAGGGCTTGGCATGGAAAAAATTGAGCAGGGTTATGAAACTTGGCTAAGCACTTATGAATGGTCTGAACCATATAAAGGATTAGCACATGTTGTTTTTCCTCCGCTGTTTGGTCATCAATTTTCTCACATGTTTATAGATTTCCGCAATCTTGCCGATAGATATTTGAAAGAAAAAAATATTGATTACTTTGAAAATTCAAGATTCGCAACATATGTTCAAAGAGAGTATGCTAAAGAAAATCCTATAGGTTGGGTTGGATATGATTCATTAACTTGGGGATTGACTGCATGCGATGGGCCAGGGTCTTCATACAATAAAGATGCAAAGGAATTTTTGGGTTATGCCGGAAGAGGTACTTCAGGTAAAGATTTAGTTTATTTTGATGACGGAACAATTGCTCCAACTGCTGCTGCAAGCTCAATTGTTTTTGCACCGGAAATTGTAATTCCAACTTTAATAAACTTCATGAAAAAATTTGGCAGCGAAGGTCTGTGGGATAAATATGGTTTTGTCGATGCGTTTAACCTTACTGCAGGCTGGTATGGAAAAGATTATCTGGGGATAGATCAGGGCCCCATTATTTTAATGATTGAAAATTTTCGTAATGAATTTGTTTGGAAATTGATGATGAAAGATCCGGTTATACAAAATGGATTGAAGCGATTGAGATTTGAAAACCTATCGAATAGATCCGTGCACGAAAAGTAACAAGCTTGGGATAAATTCCTTGCTTAACATTTGAGGCAACTAGTCGGGGTAAAGCTAGATCAATAATGTAATCGTAATTATTACAAAGTGAATGTAAAAATGGTTTTAATGTTCATAGCGTTATTAACATTTTATCTGGTATTGCTTGTATTGCTGCTGCTTTTTGTATCCTCTGCACCAAATTTTCTTAATGTAAAGAGTAATGCTCAATTGAAAGCGCATCCATCTGATGTATCTTTCATAAGGACTTAAGGAATCGCTCTCTTGCAACAAAAAAAGCGTGATGAAAAACCATCACGCTTTTTTGTTTTTAATGTAAGTTGAACTTATCTTTTTTCGATAGGAACATAAGCACGTTTCGTTTCACCGGTATAGATTTGTCTTGGTCTGTAAATTCTTTGACCGGGAGTTTCGCGCATTTCTTTCCATTGTGCAATCCAGCCGGGTAACCGACCTATTGCAAACATCACTGTGAACATGTTGGTCGGAATTCCCATTGCCCGATAAATTATTCCGCTGTAGAAATCTACATTAGGATAAAGTTTTCTCTCGATAAAGAAATCATCCTTGAGAGCAATCTCTTCCAGGTTTTTAGCAATGTCGAGAAGAGGATCTTGCTTTTTGAGCTGGCTTAAAATTTTATCGGCAGAAGCTTTAAGAATTTTAGCTCTTGGATCGAAATTCTTATAAACACGGTGACCAAATCCCATCAGCTTAAATCCTGATGTTTTGTCTTTTGCCATGTTCATGTATTTCTTAAAGTCGCCACCGTCTGCTTTAATATGCTCTAACATCTCGAGCACCTGCTGATTTGCACCGCCATGCAATGCGCCCCAGAGCGCACAGATTCCTGCTGATATTGAAGCGAACAAATTTGCTTCACTGCTTCCAACCATTCTAACTGTTGAAGTACTGCAGTTTTGTTCATGATCTGCATGAAGAATTAATAATAGATCAAGTGCATTTTCAACGACTTTATCTACATGGTATTCTTCCGATGGAACGGCGAACAACATGTTCAGGAGATCACCGGCATAGCTAAGATTATTTTGCGGATAGATGTACGGTTGTCCAATGGATTTTTTATAGGAGAAAGCAGCAATCGTTTTCAGTTTTGCAATTAATCTGATAATGTTAATTTCAAGATCGGTTTTGTAATCCGATACCGTATAGAAAGCTGAAAGTGAATTAACCATTGAAGATAAAATTCCCATTGGGTGTGCAGTAGGAGGAAATCCCTCGAAGAATTTTTTCATATCTTCATGAATTAAGGTATGGTGAGTAAGCTTAAAGTTAAAATCTTCAAACTCGGCTTTAGAAGGAAGGTGTCCGAAAATTAAAAGATAAGCCACTTCGATAAAATTGGATTTTTGTGCAAGTTCTTCTATAGGATAACCGCGGTATTGAAGTATGCCGCGTTCTCCATCAATAAATGTAATTGCACTTAAACATGAGCCGGTGTTTCCGTAACCACTGTCCATAGTTATCGCACCGCTTTCTGCTCTTAGCTTGGTAATATCAAGTCCAACTTCCTGTTCTGAACCGATCATAATAGGAAGATTGTACTCTTTATCCTGAAGAACAAGTTTAGCGTTTTTGCCCGTGTACAGTTTTGAGGTTTCCATAATAATCCCCATAAGTTGATTTGAAATAATTTAGTTAATTAGAATTTTGTTTTCTTAGCATTTGAAAATAAAAATATTTGTTCAGATGCTAAATAAATAATTATTACCACTGCAATCTAAAAAGGACTGCCATTATTATCAATTGCTATTTTGAAAAATCAGCATGAGCAATATATCATTTACCTATTTCAGAAAATTGATAATCACTCAGGTTTTTGATAATTGACAGCCATAGATAGTTCGATATTCTAAACTTTGGTTTTAAAATGTTTGGATTTGAATAATAAATCAAGCAACTGGGCCACTCCCAAATGGTCGGAATAAAAAACACGCACGGCACATTTTTTGGCTGATTAAAAAAGCTTTATCTATTACTTTGAAAAAACTATTCAGGGAGTCATCAATGAAACTAAAAATAACCTTTCTCATTCTGCTTACTTCAGTTTTTATTTATCCGCAGTATTTTAACGAAAGAAGCACCGAACAAAATTTTGAACAATCGGAATTGTACTTTAAAAGTCATTATCTAAACACCTTTGGACTTTTCAATTTCAAAAAGATAGCCGCAGGATTCTTCAACGATCCATTTCTAAATCTCTATATTAATCCGGCAGCAATTCCAGATTTAGGTGATGATGAAGTTCTGCTTTATGTAGATTTTAGAGGGGACAGAACAGAGGTTCCAATAGTAAATCATTACGTCATGCCGTTATACTATTCTGATGTTGCCTATCGCCCCTATATTGACCGAAGATGGTTTGCAAGCAGCCGCTCTGAACCGGAGCCGATTTTTTCCATAGGCATTCTAAACTATCCTTTAAAAGACATAACAAAAAACTTTTTTATTGGTGGAACGTATCAGCTAATAAATAGAGAAGAAAAGTTCTATTCAGTACCTTACGGAATTTACTATCCTAACTATTATTATGATGGTTTAGGAATAAAAGCCGAAGGGCTTGATGCTGTTCCTGTAACCGATCGTTATGCAGGTAAGGACGAGCTTTCAACTGTCGGGCATTTATTTTCTGCATTTACAGGATATAAAATAAGTGATAAGCTGAGTGCAGGAATATCTCTCAACGGAGTAATTCATTCCCGTGATGGCGGGTATGCGAATAAGTATCAAGATGAATTTGGTACGCAGCAAGATTATGATCATTCTTCATCAAGTGGTCAAGCTCGCAACCAAGATTATGATCACATAGATTTAAGTGCAGGAGTTCTATATTATCCTTCTGAAAAATTTTCAGTTGGAGCAAAGGTCGGTTACTTGAACGGGGATGCCGAGCAAAATTACACTTCATCCAATAAATATTTTTACCAGTACAAAAAACCAAATATAACTGATGAATGGAATTATAACATTAATGATTACCAAAACAATCAGCAATGGAATCAAGATGGAACTTCAAAATATTTCAGTTTAAATTTTACAAGATACATAAACAAGGACAAAGAATTCTCAGGCTATTATCGATATACGAATTCCGATATTGATCTGAGTAATTCAACCAGCCTGCTTGACACTTCATTTTACTCCTCAAGGTACTACAACACTTGGGATACAGCATATAGTTCATACAATGGCAGAAGTTATACTTCCGACATAAGGAAAGGAACGGGGAGCAGAAAAATTAATATGCACGAGGGATCGCTCAATTTCTTATGGAAGCTTACAGAAAAAGTGAACGTTCGTGCCGGAGTTTATTATAGTTATACAAATTCAGCTGTTAACTCATCTGAACCGGTTTCTGCAGTTCGCAAATCCGAATATAATTATACGTATAAATACGCCGCTTATAACTACAATTATCAACTTTTAGAAGACAAAATTCTTGAATGGGAATACGAAGCTAAGAGTTGGACTTTGCAGATACCGATAGTATTTAACTTTATACTTAATGATCATTTTGAACTTATGCTCGGATTAAATAGAATTTTAAACGGCTGGGAAATTACTGATAGAACAACCGCTTATTTTACAAAGCGAGAAAAAAATGATAATGGTCAAATTTCCGTTGAAACTAATTTTGGTGAGAGATACACCCAGCCAACTGAAAAAATAACTGAAGATTTCGCCAAGGTTATGATGGGATTAAATGTGAATCTAACAAAATCATTAAAAGTAAACCTGCTTCTTGATCCTGAATTTGACAATGAGTTTAGATTAACCCAATGGTGGTTAAGCTTTACAGCAAAGTTATAAGCATTACTTTTAGGAAAACCTTTAACCAAATAAAAGAAAAAATGATAAAGTTAATATTTTTATTATCGTTAAGTTTATTAATAATTAGATGTTCCGACTCATTAACAAATTACAACGAGGTTGTTCTCGATAAAGAATTTAATATAAAAGCAGGTGATTCGGCAATTCTTTCCCAACCGGGAGTCATTATAAAATTCAAAACTGTCGAGGGTGATTCGAGATGTCCTACTGGGGCAATTTGTGTTTGGGAAGGAAATGCAACGGTTGTTTTAGAACTGAAAAATTCTAATGGAGATACACTGACTGCAAAGTTGAATACTTCTCTTGAACCAAGAACTGTAGAATTCTCAAACTTTACCATTGAACTAAAAAATCTTAGTCCTTATCCCAAATTAGATGAAACAATAAATCCCAAAGATTATATCGCAGCATTGCTCGTCAAAAACAAAGCAAATTAATCCCTAAATTTAGTTCGGAATTAAAAACATCTTTTAATTTTAATCATTTCATGCATGACAGTTTTGCAAAATTATCTCGGACAATATTATTATAAACTCCGCATAATCTTCACTTTTTGTGTAGTTACGATTGCCTTGGTAGTTCTAATGTCGCGGTTAAGCTATGTATTCATTCGTAATATCTATCTTGATCAAACTAAAGATCAGATAATGAATTTAACAACTGCAATTCACAAGCAAATTGATAAATCATACTTAGACATGCTTGAGCTTGGAATACCTACTCAAACAACTGAAAATTATTTTGTAGATGTCTTTAGAAAGAATCTGAGTGACGACAAAACTAATGCGGCATTTCTGTTTAATCGTGACTTTAAAGTCTATGTGCATTCAAATGAAAATATAAAAAAGGGGAGAGAAGAAATTCAGCTCATTCTTTATCGAGATGAAATATTTGGAATTAAACCCGGAAGCAGTTCTGCTACTTTACCATTCAAAGGCGATGATGGTCAGTGGTATCTTTTAAGTTTCTTCAGAATGAATGACAATTTTTGGCTCGCCGTAAGAGAAAGTGCGCACCGATTAGAAAGAGTTGAAGATTTTTCAAAAATATTTTGGCTGATAGGGATTGGCG
>Ga0214473_10004013_pt1 | contig 17712 bp, 16 predicted proteins | sample RVTome_7_FD_203509 | JGI IMG/M metagenome (GOLD analysis project Ga0214473, IMG submission 203509) | Soil microbial communities from uranium-contaminated site in the Upper Colorado River Basin, Wyoming, United States - RVT98D197 | ecosystem: Environmental > Terrestrial > Soil > Contaminated >... | reverse complement strand
CCCCATTTACTGCTCGAAAAACTACCAGATTTCATATAATATATGGTCTTTTGAAAGACTAAGGGAATTAAGAAGGTAGATGCCAAAATGTCCGATTTAGGCGATAGATTACGAAAAATAGTTGATGAAGAGCCAAGAGATCCGAATAAAGCTGAGACATTTTTTTCTCAGGCATCACAGGAGTTTGACAAAGGCAATTATGTTAAGGCCGCTGAATTGTCCCAGGTTGCCTATAATTATGACCCTCAAGTAAAATATCAAAGAAAGAAACTATCTGCATTATTCAAAGCCCATGAAAAGGGAAAGGCAAGTATAGATGATGTTGTTGAAGAATTCAAAAACAGCATACACTTATACCCCGATAATGGGCATGTACATGATGAATTAGCATCTCTTTTGAGCGAAAAAGGAGAGAAGCGTGCAGCAGTCAATGCATCAAGAAAAGCGGTGGAGATTGAACCTGGCAATAGTACTTTTCACCACAACCTTGCTTTTTACCTAGATAAAGTTTACCACGAAGCTGAAGCAATAGCTGAATATGAGGAAGCTATACGGCTTGAGCCGGACAAATTTTGGTCACATTATAACTTAGCCATGGTCTTTTTTAGTTCTAAGAAATATTCAAGAGCCATACCTTCTTTTAGGCGTGCTATTGAAATAAAGCCGGACCATGCCAATGCCCACTATTTTTTAGGGGAATCACTGGAAAAAAACGGGGAAGACGGGGAAAGGGAACTAAGAAAAGCTGTACAGTCAGATCCTGATGATGGAGTTAATCATTGGCGCTTGGGATTAATTCTTGAAAGAAAAAAAGACCCGCATGGGGCAATTGAGGAAATAAGAAAAGCAGCAAAATTAGTCACCGACAAAAAGGCTTCATATCATTACCACCTGGTAAATTTGTTTGAAGGTTTAGGTGAAATGGATGAAGCCATCAGGGAAGGTGAAATTGCAGAGGACCTTGAACCTGGAAAATATTATGATTTGGTAAAGATGTTGAAGTACAATAAAGCAGAAATAATTATTAAAGAAGCAGATAAATATCTAGAAGCTGGAATGTATAGTCGTGCTATAATTGCATATGAAGAAATACTCAGGTCAGATCCTCTGAATCCAGATGCGAACCTGATGAAGGGTGCTTGCCTCTACATGATAAAGCAGTATGATGAAGCAATCCGTGTATTGAGAAGCGCTGAAGCCCCGGTGGATAATCTTAACTATGGACTTATAAACCTAGTCTTAGCTTATGCTTATTATAGGAAAAATTTATTTGATGAAGCTTACGAGTTTTACCAGAAATATGATCGTGTCGAATACATCCATAGAAGCAATAATGCCAGGTTGAAATCATGGGGTATAACCTCAAATGGCAAGAATTTCAAGAATGCGAGCATGTTCCCTATGATGGAAAGGATAAGTAATTTATTTTCCAACGAGTGATGGGCGTTTTTTTCTGAGATAAGATGATATAAACATTGGAAATTTAATCTAATGGATTTTTAATTGCAAAATTTCAGGCTTTCGCGGCGGGAAAGAGATTGGTTTATACCCTGTACGTCGTCAGAGCATGTTGGACAGTTGACCTTCCCCCGAAAGCGAGTTCAGATATTGCCAGAACATACCTGAGAAACGTCGAGATCTTAAGAATATGAATTGATCTGGCTTAGGGTGGTGGTAGCATACCATCACCTTAAGGATCAAAGGAGGTATAGACAACAGTTTAACATACCTTGACGACGTACAGAAAGGCAGTTGTATATCCACACTTGGAGACATAAAATGCCATCTTCTATTGTACTGGGCGTTTCTTTTACTAATCTTCCCAAAGAAGTGGATTATGAAGAATTGAAAAGCACAATCGCATTATGCCCTGGTGTAAAAAATAGTTATGCCTTAAGGCTTACACAACTTGGTGTAATCACGGGACCCGCTTTTGATATGATTCTTGTTCTTCAAGCTGCTGCTTCAATGGCAGTAATAGCTGATTATTTGTGGCGAGTATACAAGCGTGTTGTTTCATCGCACTCAAATAAGGGAACAATAAAAGCCGAATTCCATTTTGTAATTCATCCATCTGATGGTACTATCATTGAATTCTGCATTGGGAATACTCAAGTTGACAAAGAATCATTCGTTAAGTATTTCTCAAATACTGTCACTAGTATTCAAAATAACGACGATTCAAAATATTGGGAATCAAAAGCAATTGACATCACCAGATCTGGTGGGTGGGTCCGTTTGCCTTAAGTAATTTTTTAATAAATTAAAAGAGTAATCAGCTATGGATCCTAAAAAATATATTGATGATTTACTTAAAAAAGCGAAGCTTACCGAAAAGCAGCGGGAATCGGTAAATCATTGGTCACAGTTTTTTCAAGTGGCAGGTAAGCTAGCAATATCTAGATTGACACCTGAGGAAAAAATTAAGCTGCCGGAAATATATTTTACGTCTTTGCCAGCAAATTTTTATAATGCAATACCAGTGGTCAATTCTGATGGATCTATCTGCATAGTTATTGACCACCTATTACTGTCTATATTGTCTTTTGTTCATATGATATTTTATGATACTTATAAAGCTATTGGCAAAAAAATATCTTTAGATAAAAGGTTTTCTAATCTAAGAATGATGTGGTTAGCGGCAAAGTTTGTAAACACACGCCAAGAGCGCTTCTACAAGGAACTACTAGAATCGTTTAGAAGTTTCGAGTGGAACGATAAGTCTGAATATGAAGCAAATTCGGAAATGCTAGACGCTTTTTTAGTATCAACTTTAGAATTTATCTCAATGCATGAAATCCAGCATATTATTCGTGGCCACTTGTCTAAGGTGCATATTGAAGAATTAAAAATACAAAATGGAATGATTTATGGTGATATATTAAAAAAACTAGAAAAAAGAAGAAATGATGAACTTGAGGCAGATAGCGAGGCATTAAAAGTTATTTGTAGGGAAAGAGGAGATTTTAGAGATGCTGTAATATTTGCCTTTGAAATGTTTTTACTATTTTGTCAACTTTGCGAATCATTGAAGTCTTATGTGAGGCATGAGAGTGAATCTACCCATCCAGCATATTTGAACAGATTGAAAACGATGCGAAAAATAATTGAAGAGATTGGACCAAGCGAGCAATACTTATCATTTAAAATAGCTATTGACACAATTTTTAATCTATTTATTGAGACATTAAATGATCCTGCAATGAATGACCAGAGGTGGCTAGATAAAAATAGAGAGTTAGAAGGTATGCAAAATCAAATAAAATTAGTTTTAAATGGACAGAGGCCTGCTTGTGTTTGCATTAGAGGAGATTTGTCCTTTGATGCAGCGAATGACATTGTTATGATTGTTAATGAATGGCAAAAAGCCAGTTTGGCATTCTTTTATGACTACGATATTGGTACAGGAAAGCAAAACATATATTTGAGAAACCGCCCTTTAAATAAAGACATAATTGTTGGATTTGCTGCGATAGCATTCTTTATTACAAGGTATTACTATTATATTAAAGAGACAATTATTACAAAAGAAACAGATTCGGAAAGTTTAAGAAAACTACTTTGTTCTAAAATTAAGGAAATAACCAGACTGAAGGGATTTACTATTATAAGAGTGAACAAATATAACCCAGAAGTACTTGAAGGAGATGAATTGTGTGAGATTGATGTAATTATAGAAAATGTACCTATTAAGTATAGAATATCAGTTCAACCAGGCCCCGCATCATTTATGATAACATATAAAGAATTGAAAGAAGAAGAAAATGCAAAGTAAAGAAGTGTTTGGAAATTAATCGTCTCTGCAGCAAAAGAGAGTCAATAAAACAATATAGTGTCACATTTTGTAAAAGAAATTAAAAGTGCTGGAAAGTGATGGTATTCAAACTACATACGCTCATGACCTGCCCCCCGGAACGAGTTCAGATATTGCCAGAACATACCTGAGAAACGGCGATAGATTAAAAATCTGAAATGATCTGGCTTAAGGTGGTGGTTACCTACCATTGCCTGAAAGATCAAATGAGAGAAGTGGAATGCAAGTTTTTGGTACCGCTTTTGGGGTGCAGGTCAGAGCAGATTAGCAAGCAGAGGCTAGAAAAACAGCATACAGGCAATATCGCAATAGTGCCGCACATGATGCCGGGCATTAGGCAGTAAAAATATCCTGAATGGTTTCAACACAGAGGTAGCTCCTATGACACAGCCGAAAGTCTTCGTTTTGATGCCTATCTCCAATGACTTAGAAGACTTGTGGGAACTAGGGATCAAAGAACCGGCACAGGATTTAGGTTGCGTCTGCACTAGGGCAGACTCGATCAACCTGCCAGGGTTCATAGTTACGCAGATTTACAGCGAGATCACTGCCGCAGACTTGATCGTTGCCGAGATGACAAATCAGAATTCCAACGTTTTCTATGAGGTCGGTTGGTCTCATGCGTTCAATAAGCCGACTATCCTCTGCGCCAAGAGTAGTGAGGACCTTCGAGCATTCGACACAGCCGGATACCGCCACGTTCTCCACGAGGGAAAAGCACATGTCCTTCGTAAACGACTCAACGAGATCATTCCTGAAGTCCTCAAGGTGGTTCCACGTGAACCTGCCGACGCATCCTTGATATGGGAATGGCCGTCTGATAGCCACACTCGCCCATCGTTGAAATGGAACGCCGATTCAAAGAGAACGGGCGGCCAAGTATCGTCAGATCCCAACGGGGGTCAAACGATCAAAACTGTAACCGACGGTAGTAAAATCCTGACAATCAGTGACACGCGTACCAACTGGAACCATTTACCCGACTGGTCGATCATTACTCTGCTAAGAGGAACGAGGGACTTCCTCTGCGGAGATAGTGTAATACTCAGCCTTTTCTTCAGAGCGGACGATGATGCAGATATAGAGTTTCTTTCTGATGGTTCGAAGCTGAACGTTGATGGGACGAGAGTCTGGGCGCGCGGAATCAAGACTTCGTCACGAGAAATCAATTCCCGTCTGTGGAACCAACTGCTTTTTTCTGGGGCAGTGGAACCCACGGAGGACGGGCAAGATCCGTCAAAGGAAAATGGCCTGGCATTCTACGTAAGATTCCGTACATCCGGAACAATTTGGGTTAAGGCCGCGAAACTCTACAAACGGTCGTCTCCAAAAAAGTCACTCGAAGCATGAATCTCAAATCTTCGGCCAGTCTTTTGCATGAAACACGATGCTGCTCCCAAATAGTTTCAGCGGATGCTGAAAAGTCGAGCCGATATGGCATGCCCCCAGAAAACGAGTTCCGATATTGCCAGAACATACCTGAGAAACGGCGAGATCTTCAGAATCTGAAATGATCTTGCTTATGGTGGTGGTTACATATTACAACCAGATGGATCGGGCGAGAGAAATAGAATGTGAGTTGGTGGTACAGCTATTAGGGATGAGTATATTACTTGAAACAAAAACTAAAAGCCATATTGCGAAGACGTTTTATATTGTAATCTTGCGGCCTAAAAGTATTATGAGGAAATAGTCTAAACGATAGTTAGCAAATTTAGATTCACGTTTTAGAAGGTTAATATGGACATTGAAGACTTAAAGGCTGAATTGGACGCCATATTAAACCCAGAGCCAGATGAAGACGGAAAACATCCGACAAGAGATATACCACATCCGAGGCTGGAAAATAAGCACAAATTGGATCTTTCCTATCTGAGAACATTCGATTGGGAAGGATCATCGGGTCACCCATGCACCAGGCTTTGCCCTAGTGACGAAAAACGACTTCCTTCCTTGATACGTAATTTGGACGTACCATCCAGATTGTTTGAAGCTGGCTTCGGACTCTTCAGTGATAGCATTATCGCTTACCACCTCAAAAAGGAAAGAAAGGGCAATCTTCACTATTATCCACCTGCGATACTTACCTTTTGGGCAGGCTTCGAGACATTCGTCCGTCTTTCCTCGGAACTTTTACTCATAACTGTTTATAACGTTCCTCCAGAGATTACCCACTATTTACGTGAAGAGGAATTATTCGTTGATAAGAAGGGGAATATAAATATTAGAAAACGATACCAATCGGTTTTGGATCGGTATTCTGTATTGCTACGCTATGGTTACGATTATCAAATCAATCGTGGATTGAGGTACTGGCAACAACTTGAGAGAGCAGGGGATTTACGAGATTATTACACTCATTTAGACGTAAATGAACCAAGGGCCATCTCTTCTGAACAGGTCGTTCAATTCATGGAATCGGTAATGCTAGGAATCATTTGGCCCTCATCTGAAATGAAATGTACACAGCTTCTTGGGATTTACAATTTATATTGGATATGGGATTCGTTAAGGAAACTGGCTGAACCGTTTATTGAGCAACCACTTCTTAAAGATTGGTCATTTTTCAATTCCTGTACTTTATACTTACCTTTTAAAAACGTTGATACTTTAAGATTCCCCAATAGGCAAGATGAAATAAGGCTCCAGAAATAGTCTCTGGCTAACAACATAGTCCAGCGAGCCACAAACAGCGCTATGGCAAGCTTTGTCACGTACTCCTGCCCCCCGAAAGCGAGTTCCGATATCGCCTAAGCATACCCGAGAAACGGCGAGACATTAGGTATCTGAATTGATCTGGCTTCAGGTGGTGGTTACCTACCACCGCTTGAGAGATCAGGCGAATTGCCTAGGATAATGCTTGGATAATGAGAGGATAAATTTCCCGCCTCTGACATTATAAAGCATCGAACATTACACCAAATCGGACATACTTAAATTTTAGTCTATATTGGCGGATAATATTCGTCGAACTCCTAAAACGAGACGTTGAGAGAAATGCAAATTCGTGCAATCCAGATTACGATCACTGTTGCGGCTCTCACCATCGGAGCATTCCATCAATGGTACCCTGAGTGGTCTCTTGACAAGTGGACTATGTACTGCTTTATAATTGCCGTCTTACCTTGGCTCGCACCACTTTTCAAATCAATCGAAATACCTGGTCTCAAAGTACAATTTCAAGACTTACAAAACGCACAATATCGCGCAGATCAAGCTGGCCTTCTCGGACCTACAGGTCCTGAAACTCCTGAGTACTCTTTCATGATGATTGCACCACATGATGCGAATCTCGCTCTCGCGGGACTCAGAATAGAGATTGAGCGGCGTCTCTTAGAACTTGCAAAACAACACAACATTCCGGCTCCAAGAGCTGGAGTCGGATCACTACTACGTTCACTCGCACAGCGTGAGGTGCTCACACTGCAAGAACGAGAAGTGCTTGCTGATATGGTCGGTTTACTGAACTCAGCAGTCCACGGTGCTAGCGTTGATGAACGAGCGACCGAATGGGCTATGGAAGTCGGACCTAAAATACTTTCAGGACTTGACGAAAGAATTGAGAGGAAAGGATGACCAAGACAATAACTATTCGATACCAATAAGGTCATTCACGGTATCTCAATGTTAACTTCCCAATAAAATAGAGTTGTGAAATGGAATGGACTGCATTCATATAGCTAGAGACCTTAGGAATCTGAAACGATCTAGTTAACGGTGGAAGTTACATACTGCCACCTGAAGGGACCGAGTCGGAGATAAAGGTCCGCGGTGAGGTAGTTGCAAGGCCCAGGGAAAGAAAGTTTCCGACCGTGCCCTTTGCACACGCCTTGAGGCCACCACTCTGGACCGCGTCCATGCCGCCATACTCCTTCAGCGGGTCGGCCAAGCCTATGCTCTCTGTGCACTTCTCAAGGCGGAAGTGGAGCGAGGGCTGAATTTTTTGCTCCTGGCTAACGCCCTCTCAGCGCTTCACCCTAAGGTAGCGAGGAGAAACGGCTCCTTGATGCCACGCTTTTAGTAGTACCGGAGTTGATTACTATGGCATTGAAAGTGTTCTCCAAGAGACATCCAGAAGCAGGAAAGGAAGTTACCCTTAGCCAATCTGTGCGCCAAAGAATAGTTTATGCAAACGAAGAATATGATCCTTTCTATGATCCTAATAGCTTTCATAATGATTGGACTTTGTGCTGGGATGCGCTTCCTGACCGTCTTAAGAAAGAGCATGGTTGGCAGGAATTGCGTGCTTACTGGTCGCAAACAGAATGGGAAACTCTTAGCGGCATGAAAGATTTCATTCTTCGCGGCGTACCTAGATTCGTACTGGATGCTACAGAACTATTTTATGACTTACTTAATGATTACAGAAACGATAGTACTGGAATTATAACTGATCCAATAAAATATCAGAGTACAATAAATGTTATCTTTGAGGACGCTAACCTGCCTTGGCGAATGATGGAAGGAAGGATTATCAAAGTTGATTCTAAATGGTTAGAAGCTGAAATAAATTCAAAGGCAATAGAACTTCTATCCGTGGGAGGATTTGAGGGAGCGCTTTCTGAGTTTGAACAAGCACGTTCTAATTTATCAAGTGGAGACTATAAGGGAGCTATAAACGAGGCAAATTTAGCCCTCGAGAGTACAATGAAAACCATCCTTGGAGTCGAGCAGGAAAAACCAGGCAAGCTCATCCGCAAACTTATTGATAGCAAACTCGTACCGGAGTATTACGAAGGCTTCCTCAAGGCCTTTGAAGAACACATTCTTCGGTCAGTGGCAACGGCTCGTAACTTCGAAAAAGGTGTTGGACACGGACAAGGGACTGATGTAAACGAGCCACCTAAAAGTCTTGCAGAGCTTACAGTCAACTTGTCAGGTGTTCTCATTCTCTATCTTCTAAAACGACACCTTGAACTTCATCCGATCCAAATTGAGCAACCAGCGCAAGCTGACACGAATGAAGATGACTTACCGTTCTGATAGATAGAAACAGCCAATTATGAAACTTTGGAGCAAGTTTATCATATCGAGATAAGGCGGAAAAAAACTTGTTACATCCACGTTGAGAGATGGTAATTGAAACTGGAAATCGATGGTAGACAGGAAACAAGTTGATATAGAGCCTAGAGCACTATAATGTTAGTTGGCCTCACATGGCCCTGAACTACCTGACGCCCCAGCAATACCGGGCATCTGAGCAGAACTCAAACCCAGATGTTAACATTATGACTGGTACATGAATGGGGGCAAGTACGGTCTAGAGACAAATTCTCATTTGTACTTCGTCAGAGCATGTTGGACAGTTGGCTTGGCCCCAAAAAAGAGTTCGAATATTGACAGAATATACCTGAGAAACGGCGAGATCTTAAGAATATGAAATGATCTGGCTTAGGGTGGTGGTTACCGACCAGCACCTGAAGGCTCGGGTACGAGTGTTTAATCAAGTGAAAAAAAGAAAGCGAGTTTATCTTGCTAAAGTTCAATGGAGCCTGGAGATTTGAGCCACCGCCTGATGGTAAGTTTAATAATAGTAAAATACCAGTTGGTGTAATCGATGAATTCTTCGGGCTAGTGGGTAAAATCACAATGAGGGGTAGTCGGCAAGATAAATTTGAACACTTCAAGGGGCACTTTTGCGATGCTATTGGAACCACACATATAAGGAGTTCAAGCACAAGTTGGGCCGAGACCGATTTGCGAACTTTCATGGAGCAAGCTTCAGATAATGCCCCGATGTTCATTGAAGCGTTTTGGGACGCTTGTGAGTCAATTAAGCAATTTGATCCGGAATGTGTTGTGCCTGATGAAAACATCATCAATGGAATATTAAAAAAATACAAGGTGGGTTATGCATTATTACCACCAGAACTTATACTCTTAGAAACAGATGCTCCACTCGTAGCCGTATCTGAGCGGAGTCTTACGTTAACTGAAAAAGCAAATGAAGTTCTTCAAGTATCTCTTAATCAATCAGAGCAATTGCTCCATGAAGGAAAAGGCCGCGAGGCAGTACAGGAAATACTGTGGTTGTTAGAAACTGTGTCAACTGCCTTCCGAGGACTCAAAACAGATGCGGGGACTATAGAAGGGAAATATTTCAATAAGATAGCAGGTGAGCTAAAGGAGATTGAAAAAGGAACAACTTTTGGCCGGATTGTTGAATGGATGATGGAACTGCATGGTTATTTATCTTCTCCCACCGGCGGAGGGATTAGGCATGGACTTGATCTTTATGAAGGAGTAACAATAAGTCTTAATGAAGCAAGGCTAATTTGCAATCTGGTACGCAGCTATATTGGTTTCCTACTTACCGAACATGAACGGTTGACAAAAAAAAGAGGATAGAACTTAGTCATTCTATTCATCATAAGAAATCATTTTTGACTCGCACCACCGACAACGAGTTCAAATATTGCCAGAACATACCTGAAAAACGGTGAGATCTTAAGAATCTGAAATGATCTGGCTTAGGGTGGTGGTCACATACCACCACCTGAAGGATCAAATGAGAGAAATGGAATGTAAGTGTGTAGTACAGCTTTTGGGGGCAGGTCAACAGGTGTGGGTTTTTACGTGGCGCAAGTCCTTCTCGCTGCACATTGTGGCTCCATTGATCTGACCCACAGACAAACCCAACAGAGTTCACTATACAGTTACCGAAGTCGCTTGAAAATCTCGATACTCAAAAGAGGAGTATGCAGATATGAAGCGAAAAGTTCTGTTAATCGACGATGACACCCTTTCCATGCAATATTATGTAAAAGCGCTCAATGAGAAAGGTTTCGAAGTCTCACAAGTCGGCAATCCTGACGATGCCATTGAGTATTTGACCGACCGGTCAAACCTTAGTCTAGACCTTATTATTCTCGACATAATGCTACCAACAGGAAAGCGTTACCATAAGAACCCGGATAGCATGAATGGTCTCCTTACTGGCGAATTACTTTTCGAAGACATTCGCAAGATCTGCAGAGATATTCCAGTAGTCATTCTCACGAATTCAAGAAATCTTGATATCTTTTCTGTTTTACCGAAAGAAATTCCGTTCTACAATAAAACAGAGGTGGCGCCGTTTGAGCTAGCAAGAGTTCTCCGGAAAGTACTTGGCATGGAGGAGAATGCCCGTGGAGATCATTAAGCTAATCTGGGACATTCTTAAAACTCTCTGGGACGTTGGCAAGAACGTCGGACCATTCCTTGCGAAACGCTTGCGACTTCATCGCGGAACTTGGCAAATCTTGGTACGTAAGGGTGCGAAGAGAGCGGGAACTCCGATCCAGGAGGTGGAAAATCTATTGGAAGCTTTCGAGAACCCAACATTCTATATTGGCACCGAAGGGCACTCAATCCTGGAAGACACTCGGAAATCAATCTGGCGCATCCACCAACGTCTTGATGAGTTACGTATGTTGGCATTGGCAGAACTCTCAGAGGACGAAGACGAGCAGTGCTGGGCTATTGGGCAAGTTGGTCAACGCTCTGGCACTTACGCAATTCCTGTACTTCAGGCGATTTCTGAGAGCTTAGGTTCGCCTGACCGAGTCAAGAAAGCCACCATGCGGGCGATTTGGGAGATTAACAAGCGAGACATCAAAGACCGGGATTGTACCCCTCCAGAGCAAGTTGGACAACTTTAGCCCAATAGCTAAGAGAGAGTTTACCCAGATACAATTTAACTTAACTCAAAATGGTCAGCTAAAGCTCTTTCTGTCTTTGTGATTAAATCCTCATTGGCAATAAATATAGGGCACTGTAAGACAATACTCTACCTGGAGATTGTTATTAATTGCGGTCAACAACTTTATCTTTTGCTATGAATTCCTGCTAAATACTGACTTCTTTGCAAAAAAGATCTTGACAAACTCTTTTTTATTAACAAATTAGAGTATGCTACTCTTTTCCTTCTTTAAGTCCTTTTTGCCAGTTGACGGTCGAAACCTTGCCAGTGTGAACTCATATTAGGAATGAACTCATGAAAGTGGCGTGCCAGACTATAGTTTGGGGGACCCATCTGGAAGATCCAATTCAGACTATAGAGACATTATATAAGTTAGGATATCAGGGGGTAGAGCTATGTCAGCCACCCGATGTATTGCCAAGTGCAAGTATCTTTAAAGACCTACTGGCTGCTTACGACATGTCTTTAGTAGGTCTTTATGGTGGACGGCTAGAAAGTCGCTGCAACTACTGTGGGATTTTTAATCCTAGCTATCTAGCCATCGAAGATTGGACGGAGCCCGATTGCCAACTTGCTCAAGACAGGGGATTCACTCTGGCTTTACATCCTCATATGTACAAACCAACAGATTGCATTCAAAAAGCCGAAATAATTTTAAAAGACCATCAAAATATTAAGCTATTGCCCGATACAGCCCATCTATATGTGGCTGGTGATGATCCTTTAACGGTTATTCAGAAATACATTGATAAAATTCCAGCAATTCACCTAAAGGATTGGACACCAATATACGGCCGATCATTTCATAGATATGCTAAAGGTTTCGTTGAGCTTGGTACCGGAGAAATAAATATCAAAGCGGTAGTAGACTATCTTAATAAAGTTGATTTTGATGGATGGGTAGTAGTTGAGCAAGATAGCAGTTCTTATAGTCCGGCTATGTGTGTAGAAAGAGCAGCAAAATGGCTTTCTGCAAATGGAGTTAATATTAAACCTAAAGACTCAGTAAAAATATATCCCTCTGGAATAAATAGTGAGATAAAAAAAAGGAAAAAATCTCCTAGAGCAATCACTTCAAAGCTTATTCATAAATTCTACAGAACTAAGTTTTCGGACATATATCATTTCGCAGAGGAGTTTCTTTCATCTCTTTCAGATTTATACAATTGCAAGTTAGCAACACTCTGGGAATTTAGTCCAGGTAAAAATATTTTAGGATTGCTAAAAATTTATCCCGAAGAATTAGGATCAATTGAATATCCAAAGATAATGACTTGCGACGGATCTTTAAGTGGTGATGCTATAGAATCGCAAGTTGTCTCAAGCTTTAATCTTATGAATGTTGATATAAGAAAAAAATTCGCGTGTCAAGAGCTACTAAAAGAACTTAAACTAACAAAAATGATATCAATCCCAGTTCTAAACACTTACAACTTTAATCATGTTGAACTAGTAATTGACCTTTTCCCCAAAAAAAATGTCAAACTACCTGATAAATCTGAGTTTGAGTATATTTCGCAACATGCAGCTGATATTTATGAATCCTTGCTCGAAGATCGATGTCAAAAAGTTTCTTCAGTTATTAACTTTGCAACGTCTGAATGCGATACAAAAAATAAGTTTCTAAGTAGAATATTAAATATAATAAAATCCGAACTGAATTGTGAAGCGGTAACAATACTACTAGAAAATGAGAGTCGTACCAAACTTCAGATAGCAGCTTCAACGGGAGTAAGATGGCGGAAGGATGTAGATAAAGCTGATCAGTGGTACGAAAAGGGAGAGGGACTTACGGGCACTGTTTGGGAAACTTGTCAACCAATTCTTACAACACATGCCCTAAAGGAACCTAGATATATTGGAAAGAGTACTGATATAACAACGGCTTTTCAAGAGGTATGTCTCATTGCCCCTTTACGAAAAATAGGGGGAGATATTATTGGCGTAGTCCGTTGTGCCAATAAGCTATCTACACAAGATAGAAAATTCCCAAATTTATTTAACGAAAACGATCTTTCTATTATAGATGCCGTCCAACGAGCAATGATACCACACCTTTCTTTGTTATTAACTGAGGAAAGGCGATTACACACACTTGGTAGACTTGTTCACGAACTAAAAATGCCATTGAGTGCAATACGAGGAGCGACAGACTTTATTGTTAAGGAGGTAAAGCAAAAGCGTTGGAAGTTTTCATATGATTTCCCATCAGATTTAATCGCTTGGCATGATCTTACACGAAGACTATTGGTTAATGTTGATTATTTCCGCAGAGGTCATGAAGGACTAGATATTCATTTATCAAATGTTCTTCTTTTACGTCATATTTTTGCTCCAGTATGCAATCAAATTCGACCTTATTTGAAAGATAAAGATTTTTCAAACATTAATATTACTCACGATGGTTTTAGAGACATTCCACGTCTTTGGATTGATCGGGGGCAGTTCTTGCAAGTCTTTTTTAATCTACTCTCAAATTCTATCAAATTTTCTTTCGATGACCCAGAATCATTCCAAGTAGAAATAGCAACCAAAGAAGTGTCTAATGGATATGAGATTCGTTTTCGCGATTGGGGGAAAGGTATTCCGAAGGGTAGTGAGGAAGCTATTTTTCAGGAGGGTATTAGATATTCTGATGAGGAAGACGTTATAGGTGATGGATTAGGTCTTTGGGTGGTTGATCAAGTAATAAAATTACATGGAGGTACAATCTCTGTTTCCAACAATCAATATCCTACAGAGTTTCTAATATGGCTTCCGAAGAAATTATCATCCCCTTGGGTTCCATAAAAAAGAAGAGGTTTATTATGAAGCGTATTTTATTGATAGACGAGGAAAAAGAGCCAATGAAATATTATTTAATGGCTTTAAAGCAAGCAAATTATGAATTAATCGTCACAAGGACAACAGATGCTGCAATTAAATTTTTAACCGATGACAATAATCAATGTCCCGATCTTTGCATTTTAGATTATATGCTACCACCAGGAAATCGATACAAAGGCAATCCTGATTGTAATCAAGGTATGTCAACCGGGCGACTTTTATATAATGACATTAGAGGGATATATCCTGACTTACCTATTATCATTCTGACAAATTCACGTGACGCATTTAAGGAAATGAAAATTATCAATCCTAATATTCCAGTTCTTCAAAAGATAGAAAATGCACCATTTGACCTAGTCGAATTTATAAAGGAAGTGTTAGCTAAATCATAAATCTAAATTTATCCGTTATATTTTTACTTTTATATACTTTTTGCGTATAAAGGTATTTTGAAATTAGTAATCAGTATAATTCTTCGATAGAGGTGTACACATGGGGCCGATAATTCAATTGATAGCACTATGTTGGGACATTCTAAAAAGTATAGCACCATTTATAAGAAGAATGATAGCTTCTAGAAAAACCAGAGGATTGCTTGTAAACAGGTCCTTCCCTTTAGGAACCCCTGCACGTGAGATTGGTTTACTCATTGCAGCATTAGAGAATAAAAACTTTTATTTGAATAAAAGCGATTTAAAACCTCTGATCAATATATACCGAAAACTATGGGAAGTTCGCATTCAACTGGAAACATTAGCTCAATATGCCCTTGCGTATCGCGGCGAGAACAATCAGGAAACCCTATCTTCAGTTCGAATTCTTGCAGGCAAGTTAGGATTTGAAGCTATAAGCTTGTTAGAGCAGATTGAAAGAAATCTATCCGTCCATAATAATGTTCGTGCAGAAGCTCGTAAAATGATAGATTGCATCCAACATAAAAAGTGAGATATAAATTGCATTAGATAACTATAAAATCCTGTACCTCTTCAGAACAAGTTGGACACTTTCAGCCCAATAGATGAGAAAGGACTAACCTGCCCTTAGCAAACGAGTCTTATTCTAAGCCGCCTCCGCCTGAATCCGCCTCATTAATCCCTCCGGTATCTCCCACAGAAAAGTTTGAAAATAGTCAACTATGCCCCGCCATTTTTTTAAACATTGAAAATAATCACGTCTCATCCGGCTCTGCGAAGAATTTTCAAAATATCTTTTCTATCTGAATACCCGGCAATGAGTTGGGAGGAATATTGCTAATATTCCCACCGTAAAACCATGAAGAATAAGATATAAGGATTGATCATGTGGCGGGGTATAGTGTGGTCCCTGTGGATTATTTTCAAAAGGCTAAGGGGAATATTACTGGTACATGAATGGGGTATCTGGAAAGCCGTTGCTACAAAAAAGCCTAAGCTTTATTCGAGTCCGTAGTCTCTCATTTTATTGAACAGGGTTTTTCTGCTTATCTTCAGGACTTCGGCGGTCCTGGATCGATTACCCTCGCATTTTTCCAGAGTCCGGCGGATGATGTCCTTTTCAACTTTTTCAGCCATTGCCTTCAGATAGTTTATCATCCCGATTGAGTTCTCCAATTATTAGTTGTACCGTTATTGGAGATTGGATAGGTTCGACCCCCAATAAATATCCGTAATTCTTGGGAAAAAGCCTTGAATTATTCCGGAGACAGAACGATGACCCGAAAGACTTCCTGTATTGCCCAAATCTGCCTGCTGGTTCTGTGGGCGATCCTGTTTATCGGATACGCGGAAGCCTTGTACGCTCAGGATAATCCCGACGGAGCTAAAGAAGTGCAACCGGAGAACAGGAGAAAATTTGAACTGTTCAGGCTGAAAAGCCTTTACATCCCGGAAAGCGACTTCGCTGAAAGCACCACTGGTGTAGCCGGACTAAAGGGCAGGTTCAGCGTCTACATGCTGGACGCTGGCCTCAATGTGCCTACACTTTTTCAGAAAGGGAAAACCGCTATCATCCACAGCCTGAACTATCAGCTACTGCAGTTCATCCGGCTGGAGAGTGACGGCGGGGTCAGTCCCGCCAGTCTGGTGATTAACCGGCTGGATGATCTGGTTGCCATCGAATACCGATTCTTCGTTCTGCACTCGTTTTCCAGCGACAGATGGCGCTGGTGGTTCGCCTCGTTTCATGGAATTTATTCGGATCGAAGCGGTGGGTTTTCCCTAAACGATTACCGGCTCCAGGCTGCTCTGGCGGTGGAACGAACCTGGGAAAGCGGCGCTTTCTTCGGCCTGGGTCTCGCCTACTCCACCACCTTAAATTTTCCGATCCTGCCGGTTCTTACCCTGCAAACTTCTCCTAATTTCGCCTTTATGCTCGAGCTGATTCTGCCATTAAACGGTGCCTTGACCTATCGGATCAGCGGGAATGTGCAGCTTGGCCTGGCCGGTTCGGTTGAGGGGAACCGGTACAATCTGCGGGACATGCAAAGCCTGAACCCTGTGGACGTTTCAGACAACCTACGCTATTCAGTGGGTACAATAGGCCCGCAGACCAAGCTGCGAGTGGTCGGCCCGTGTTATCTGACTGTCAATGCAGGCCGGACGTTCCGGCGTAAGATGGAATTTTATGATGAAAACAGTAAAACCGGGGAAGTCGAGCTGGACAACAATTGGTTTGCCAGGGTGGCTTTCAATGCGGAGTTCTGAGTTGGATTCCGGTTCATCGTGACCTGCCCCCTGAAAACGAATCCATGTATAGCAGAGCATTCAAGCCGCCACCGCCTGAATCCGCTCCATCACCCCCACTGGCATCTCCTGTAGATAAATTATAATCTGGATTATCAGCAGCTCTTCGTTCATAATCGATTATTTTCTCAACTGACATCCATATAATACATTTAAAAAAGATTTGCTGTACCTCACTAAGAGGAATCTTTCCCCCTCTTAGCTCCCCCCTCTCAAAAAACAAAAATCAAATTTCAAGGGCTCAGCTGTGCTGAAGTTCTCTTGAGAATCAACGCAATACTACCCGAAAGCCTAGGTCTAACAACCCGTGCATATCTATGTCGCAGCCGCGGTAGGCTGACCTGCATATGAAGGATTCGCTGAGCCAACCGCCGCCTCGCATAGTACGGTAAGAGGCGGATGCCGGACCGGTCGGATCAGTCTGGCTTTGACTACTGTAACTGTCATACCAGTCATTACACCATTCCCAGACATTACCTGTCATGTCATACAATCCGAACGGATTAGCCGGATAACTTCCTACCTCTGCAGGAGAAATTAAATTATAGAAACCTTTGATTTAATCGCTGTATAATTTTTCTCGCAAAATTCGATAAAGTTTATTAACTTGTTGTGGTACATAAAGTTAAACCACAACAAGGGGATTTAAATGGTTGGTCAGCTCAAGC
>Ga0214473_10004012_pt1 | contig 17712 bp, 15 predicted proteins | sample RVTome_7_FD_203509 | JGI IMG/M metagenome (GOLD analysis project Ga0214473, IMG submission 203509) | Soil microbial communities from uranium-contaminated site in the Upper Colorado River Basin, Wyoming, United States - RVT98D197 | ecosystem: Environmental > Terrestrial > Soil > Contaminated >... | reverse complement strand
GTGACCATTATGGAAAGGGGCCAATCCCCAACCCTATCCCGGAGGCAAAAACATGTGGCAACTGCCATAAATCGCCTTCTTTCGATATCACAAAGTTTTTGTCAACTCGCCACCCGAATCAGAATAACAAACCCGGTAAATTTTTCGACCAGGAAAAGAATGGTACGGCGCAGGCCACGGCTCAAAAAGGAGAGATCTCCTTATTCAAATCGAACCGGTCGAGCGCGGTCACACGAAACGAACGTATCGAGGAATGCAGTGTCTGCCACAACTATGCGCTGGCTTACCCCCAGTTCGCTAAGAAGATCGGGCAAGGAAATATACCGAAACCGGCGGTGAACTGTGGGGCATGCCATGATGCTCATATTCCTAAACCCAATGGTAACCAGCTCCTGGCCGTCAACACCACAGTAAAAGTCAGCAAACTGTCAGGCGCCGCGGTGACAGAGGTCACCCCTGTCGAGGGTCGAAAGGTCTCTTATCGGAATCTCAAGCCTTATAAAATCAGTTCCAGCGGGGCCCAGGATCCCCACAACGGGACCTGGACCCGAGGGTCTGCAGTGACAAGACCCAACGTTACCATTCTGAAGGGGGTCGGGACCTTGAGCGACCACGAAGGTATTTCCGACCGCCTCACATTCCCCGGAGGCGGATTTCTGGAGAAAGTTCGGCCCCATCAGACGATCTTCATCTCAGGACAGGCCTCAGCGACAGTGAAGCTTCCAGCCGATGCCGTCAATGGAGGGTCAGAAGTTACGGTAAAGGCCACTTTCGATAAGGCCGGATTCGAGGTAAAAAAGGTTGTTGATGACCAGACCTTAGACATTAAAGTGACGGTCACGGGAAAAGACACCCACTTTTTCGATGACATCCCTTCCCGTCCCCAATTAGGGAACGATAAGATCGGTGTGGTGACAAGAGCCTCGGTCACCTACAAAAAAGCGGCGGGGGGAACGGCCAACCTTCCTGTCTTCATCCACTTCAATGGAACATACACCTTCGAAATCAGGAATATGAGGACCAATACGGAAAATCTTTGCGGAAGCTGCCACAGCCAGGGGAAGCTTAAATATACCGCATCAGGGAAGAAGAAGGGTGACGGCAGCTGGGTGGACATGAGCAAGACCCATAATCAGGACATCATGGGCCAGTACCGAAAGAGCGGCCATGCCAACATCGAAACGGAAGCTTTTGAGAAACACAACGCATCGACGTACAATGTCCAAAACTATCAAAAAATTTATCCTTTCGATTTGAGCATCGCAGGAGTGGGTGGAGAAAACAGCCTTCGGAACAAAGTCCATACCCATTTCGAATTGACCCAGACTCCGAATCCTGAGAATGCTTTCCTCCTCGTTCCGAAGAATACGGTTCAGCCTCTATTGTTCAACACCCATCCCTGTACCCAGTGCCATCATGGGCTGGGATCGATCGATTTTCAGATGGACCGCCAGGGCACTGAAAAGGCTCAGGTTCTATGGGGAGACGCAACGGTCACCTGTCTGACATGCCATGATCCTCACCAGGATAAGAATGGCACAGGCAAAAATGTCCGCATTCCTGCGAAAATTTCCATCAACGCCTTATTTGTCGATCCTGCAAAGAATCCGCGCGGAGCAATCAATCGCTTTATGGATGGAACAGAACTTCCCCCCAACCTGGGAGATAGCGTCATCTGTATATTTTGCCACCAGGGTTTTAATAGCGGCTTCACCGCCTATCTTCTGATCAAGAACAAAGTGGATCCCTACACAAAACCTGATCAGGTGATCGATCCGGCAGGATTCGGCTTCGTCAATCCTCACTACCTGGAAGGCGCAGCCCTTCTCTGGAGCCGGAATGCCTGGGAGTTCTTCTTTGATTCCGTCCCACAAATGTACAGCGCAGGCAATCCGAATCATCAGAAGCTCAACTGCGTAGGCTGTCACATGAGCAACGCCAACCCCGACAATTCCAAAGGGGGCCATACCTGGAAGCCCAACCTGGAGACCTGCCGGGGATGCCACGGCGCATCATTAAAGGATTTCCACTCAGTCCCTGCTTCTGCCGATTATGACGGTGATGGTGTCGCAAAGACAGCCTATGAGGAGATCGGGACGCTCCATCCCGATACAGGGCTTCTGGGGCAACTGAACGCAGCCCTCGCTGCAAAAGGGATCACCTACAACCCGCACAAGTTTCCTTACTTTTTTAATGAGAGGGGTTTCCCCTATAGAGCTTTCACCTCCCATACGCTCGCTGCGGCCTTTAACTTAGCCTACACGTACAGAACCAGAAATGCTGTCTATGTGCATAACGCAAAATATGTCGTTCAAATTTTGCAGGATTCGTTGAGGGCCTTAGGAGTAACACCGAAAGGGGTCAGGCCGTCCGGTGATCGGAAAGCTACAGACTACCGGACGATTGTTGTAAATCCGTGAGGAAAGAGATAGTATCCCCTCCCCTTTTAATTGGGGGAGGGGATCGCTTTCTTTACATTTTTTCGGGAGCGCAGAGGTTGCTGTCATTTGCTGCCGCCCTGCCGCATCCTTTGCATATGAATTTGGGCTCTTTCACCAGCTTCTTGTAATTTTCAAGGGTCAATTTCTCCTTACCAATATCTCCGATGAAACAAAGTTTCCCTCCGCTTCTCTCTGTCTTCTTTCCGGTCATGAGATCCTCCTTTCCCCTGGAGGGCTACGCAGTGCCCTCTTTGGAGGTCTAATTTCAATTCAAATATAATCACCCCTCAGCAATTGTCAAACCCCTGGCCTATAGTGCTGTTGACTAAGTTAAATCACAGGGTTAACATACGTCCGACAAGGAGAAGGCCTTGAGTCACCCAACACAGGACCGGAGGGTTTTCGAAGCACTGATCAGGTTTCTGGACAAGAGGGACCCTACGGCAAAAGTCCCTGGTCAACTCATGCTCGAAATTGGCAAATTCTTTCTGGGAACGCCTTATGGAGGCGGCACGCTCGAAACGATAAGGGCTGAGCATCTTATCGTCAATCTAAGAGAATACGACTGTTTCACTTTCGTCGAAAGCGTGCTCGCTCTGGTTCGGCAAGTAGAATCCGGGGAAAAAAGTTTCGAAGTTTTTAGAAGGTCACTCCGGGAATTACGTTACAGACAGGCCCGGTTGCAAGGCTATTCATCGCGGCTTCACTATTTTTCGGACTGGATGCACGATAATGAGAAGAAGGGCATCCTGAAGGATGTTACAGCGGAAATCGGAGGAAGGCCCGTCAGGAAGGTTCTGAACTTCATGACGGCCCATCCGGACCTCTATCCGCTGTTAAGAAATCCCGACACCCTCCGTGACATGAAGTCTGTTGAGAGAAGGATCAGCAGAAGACCTCTCTTCTTCGTTCCCAAGAAACCATTGAGGGGCGTGGAGGATCGGATTCGCGATGGCGACATCATTGCAATCACGACGAATACGGAAGGTCTTGATGTTGGCCACGTAGGGCTGGCAGCAAGGCTGAACAATCGAATTCACTTCCTTCACGCCTCCGGCACGGAGGGCAAGGTTGTCCTCTCGGAAGAGACACTCTACAGATATGTGATGGCCACCAGAACCCGCTCGGGAATCATGGTAGCAAGAGTGTATTGAGGGAAAACAGCAACGCGATCTCTTATTGACCTTGTTTCATATAGGTTGTATATAGTCTCACTGCTGTCCAAGATAGGCGAATGTTTTGGGTGGCCATATTGATTTTATTGAACTTTTAGATTCGAAATGATTCCACAAACCCAGGTTTCACCACAGAGACACAGAGATCACGGAGGAAATTTTCTTATGATCCGATCGGCCTCCGGCTCAGAGAGCTTCCGGCTCGGAGAGGAGACGGCGATCGGATCATAAACTTCATTCCTTCGGGAATAGAATCTATGGTTTAAATAGGCAGAAAGCTTTTTGTTTGGCGGGTACCTCCCCGCCAGATAAAAAATGGGTTCTCTGTGCCCTCTGTGCCTCTGTGGTGAAGAATCTATTTTGGACAAGACTGATATAGTCTCCACTGCCAACGGTTCTGATTGAACGAGAGGAGAAAGTTCATCATGGGAAGAAATCATAAGATTGCAGTTTTGCCGGGGGACGGCATCGGCCCGGAAGTCATTGATGGCGCTGTTGTAGTGCTAAAGGCATTGATGCGCAGTGACCCGCGTCTCAAGCTCGAATTGACGAGGGGTGACGTGGGCGAACCTGCCAACGAAAAGTACGGCAATCCCTTGCCGGAGGAGACCCTCGCCTTGATACGGGAATCGAATGCGATTCTGTTCGGAGCTGTGGGTAAATTTGCCACTCCTGTAATCCTCCCGATGAGACAAAAGTTCCAACTTTTCGCCAACGTGAGGCCAGCCTATACCTTCGAAGGGGTCCCGGCCCTTCAGAAGAATGTGGATATCATCGTCATTCGGGAGAATACCGAGGATGTTTACAAGGGGATCGGATACACTATCGACGATTCGAGCCATGTGGCCCTTCGCATATTCACCAGGAAAGGCATGGAGCGGATCATCCGGTATGCCTTTGAATATGCAAGACGGGAGGGAAGAAAGTCGGTGCTCCTCGCCCACAAGGCCCCCGTGATATTGTACACGGACCTTCCCTTTCTCAATCTGTTCAAGGATTTAAGCCGGGAATACCCCGATATCGAGGCAAAGGATATGTTGATCGATTCCTGTGCCATGAAGGTCGTTATGGCCCCGCAGATCTTCGATGTGATCCTCGTTTCGAACCTGATGGGAGATATTCTGTCCGATGTCACCGCGGGAGTAATAGGCGGTCTGGGATTTGCCCCCAGCGGAAATATCGGAGAGAATCTAGCGATGTTCGAGCCGATTCACGGTTCAGCTCCGGAGTTTGCGGGAAAGCATAAGGTCAATCCCATTGGAGCGATCCTCGCCGCTAAGATGATGTTAGAGTGGCTGGGGGAAAGTGAGGCCGCATCGCGGATTCATCGTGCCGTCTCCGCAGTGCTAAGAGAGGGTAAGATCCGCACATTCGATCTTGGAGGAGACTCCACCACAGAAGAAATGGCCGAAGCAATCGCCAAGAAGATAGCGTGATTATCCCCCTCTCCCCGTGGTGGGAGAGGGCGGGGGTGAGGGGGAAATCTGGTTGGTAGCCCAGGAGCTGAAATCCCATCCCCCTCCCAACCTCCCCCTTGAAGGGGGAGGAGATAACAAAGTGCCTCCCCTGTGATTCCCCCCTCTTGAAGGGGAGGGACAGACCCCTAGAATTCCCTCCCCTTCAAGGGGAGGGTGAGGGAGGGGATGGGGTAAATGAAAGGGAGGGAGAGTAAAGTTAGCGCCCATGCCCATCAAGGGGGAGGACAATACTTTTATCATAATTCGTGGGTCACACGATAGGGAGTTCCGATGGGCTTAACGATTACCGAAAAAATACTCGCTTCTCATTCTTCTGAGGCTGGGGTAAAACCGGGAGATCTTCTCTTTTCAAAGATTGATCTCGTCCTTTCTCTTGATATTGGAACTGCATCAGCCATCAAGATCTTTGAGAAGATGGGGGCAACGAAGGTCTTCGATCCCGAGAAGGTTGTCATGGTCAACGACCATTTCGTTCCTGCGAAGGATATCGAGGCTGCCGAGCTTTCCAGAAAAATGAGACTGTTTGCCAGGGATCAACGGCTCCCCCATTATTTTGAAGTTGGGAGATCCGGGATCTGCCACTTGCTGCTGATGGAAAAGGGGCTTGTCCGTCCCGGCCAGGTGGTGGTGGGAGGTGATTCCCATACGTGTACTGCCGGCGCCGTGGGGGCATTTGCCGTAGGCGTCGGCAGCAGCGATCTCGCGGCATCCCTGGCCCTGGGCGAAAATTGGTTTCGGGTTCCTGAGACAATTCGAATCGTATTCAAGGGAAAACTTCCAGAGTGGATTTGCGGGAAGGACCTGATTCTCCTGGTCCTCCAGAAACTCGGAATCGAGGGAGCAAGATACAAAGCCTTGGAGTTCTCGGGGGAGACGATTGAACCCCTGCCCATGGCGGACCGGATTACCCTGTGCAATATGGCAGGCGAGACAGGGGCCAAGAATGCCATCATTGAGCCTGATCAGGTGACTATTGAATTCCTGAAGGAACGCGGCATCGATGCCATCGACATTGTCAGGTCGGATAGCGATGCAGCCTATTCTGCGATCCATCAGTTCCAGGTGGACGATCTCGAACCTTTGGTTGCAGTACCATCGCTGCCGAGTAATGTGAAAAAGGTGAAAGAGGTCTCAGGCGTCAAGCTCGACCAGGTCTTTATCGGTTCCTGTACCAATGGATCATTGGAAGACTTCAGCAGGGCCGCACGCTTGCTGGAGGGGAGACAGGTCCACGAATCGGTGAGGCTAATCGCCATACCCGGAACGCCTCAGATCCTCACCCGGATGATCGAGGAGGGGATCGCGAAAACGTTCCTTGATGCCGGGGCCGTCCTGGGACCGTGTACGTGCGGCCCGTGCCTTGGCGGACATATGGGCGTTCTGGCAGCCGATGAGATTGCTCTTTCCACTTCTAACCGGAACTTTGTCGGCAGGATGGGACATCCCACCAGCCAGGTCTATCTCGCCAGCCCGGTAGTTGCCGCTGCTTCGGCTGTCTTGGGTCGGATTGCCGACCCGAGAGAACTTGTGGGAGTATAACACGTTAGTTCTTTGAAAAGATGATCTCACCACAGAGACACAGAGGAAACGGAGAAGCGATTTTTTGTTTGGCGGAGAGGTGCCGCCAAACAAAAAGCGTTCTGTCCTTGCAGGACAATAATCCGTGCGAGCCCTAAAGGCAAGGGAAGTGCCTGAGTTCTGTTCCCGAAGGGATGGTTTATGATCCAATCGTCCCGCCCTTGGCGGGATTGGATCATCATAAAAACTTTTCCTCTGCGATCTCTGTGCCTCTGTGATGAAACCCTTCGAAGCAGTAAATTGTTACGAGGAGACGAGATGATACGAGGAAAGGTTATCAAGTACGGGGACAACATTGACACGGACGTCATCATTCCGGCCCGCTATTTGACACGCTCTGACCCGGACCATTTGGCCCGGCATTGCATGGGAGACCTGGACCCCAATTTTCTTAAAAAGAGAAAACCCGGAGATATCATCGTAGCCGGAAATAATTTCGGGTGCGGGAGCTCCCGGGAAGACGCGCCTCTGGCCATAAAGTCTGCGGGGATCTCCTGCATTATTGCACGATCCTTCGCACGCATCTTCTACCGGAACGCGATCAATATCGGATTGACCATTCTCGAATGCCCGGAAGCCTCGGACAGTCTCCAGGAAGGATACCTCGTCGAAGTCGATCCTTCAACCGGGTTGATCAAGAATCTCAGCCGGTCAGAAACTTACAGAGCAGCGCCCTTTCCTCCGGTGGTTCGACAAATCATTGAAGAAGGGGGCCTCGTGGAGTTCGTCAGCAGACGATTGAGGGAAAAAGGACAGAAGTGAAGCCTTCCCGGGTTATATCATTCCGGTAGGCCTATGGTATCTCAGAACCAAAAATAGGAGGAAACTTCGTATGAAAACGAGTTTGAACCGTCGGGAATTCTTGAAAACAACACTCGGTGGCGCAGCCGCGCTTGGATCAACTTCCCTTTTAAGGAGCCCCTCTCTTTTTGCCAGGGAGCTCTACAATGTAGGCGACATCACGATCACGTGGGCCGGGGTGAACCAATTTTATCTTCCCTGTGCGGTCGCAAAAGAAAAAGGTTTTTTTGAAGAAGAAGGGGTTAAAGTCGGAAAGTTCTTCACCTCAAAAGGCGGCTCTGAGACCGTGAGAAACATCATCGATGGGGGCCTTCCTTTTGGAGAATGTTCTGCTGATTCCGCCGCCATGGCCATTGTCAAAAGAAAGGAGCCTTTTAAGCTGGTCTCCGGAGGGTGCAAATCTTTGGGCTCCATGATGTGGCTCGTCCGTCCGGATTCCAACATCAAGAAGGTTCAGGATCTGAAGGGAAAGACCCTCTGTTTCTCAAGCCCCGGATCTGTCTCCGAGGCCGCTATCGCATTAGCCCTTAAATCGGCCCCCGGCATCGAACCTGAGGACGTCAAGAAGATCGCGTGCGGGGGGATTGGCGCCGGACTCACGTTATTGGAAAAAGGGGAAGTGGATGCAGCGCTTTCCTCGGAGCCTACAACTTCGACAAAAGGGGGGAAATTCAGGATCTTGTTTTATGCAAGAGATTTCGTCCCGGATTATTTCATGAGCTTCTGGATGGCTCGCGAATCGTTCCTGAAGGAGCATCCGGACACCATGCGAGGATTCCTCCGCGCCCGTGCGAGGGGCGTCAAGTTCACCGTGGAGAATCCTGAGGAGACTGCAAAGATTCTGATGAAAACGAACGAGGGTGCAACTTCTATGGAATTGGCGATGAAAACGCTGAAAAGTGAGGGAATACTGGACGGCCAGTTCTTCTCCGATAATCGCTTCATCAAAGAAGGCCTGGAAACCGTTGTGAGGGGAATGAGGGTTGTCGGCTTGATACCGCCCGATGGCACGATTCCGTGGGATAAGATCATCGACCAAAGCTACATAGACCCGGATAAAAGGATCAAATTGCAGTAGGCATCAGGTTTTGCAAATGGACTTCTCGAAAAGACTCCGCAGCTTCCTAAGCACTCCGGATAAGATGGTGATCGCTCCCGGAGCTTATGACGGGATATCGGCCCGTCTCATTGCAGAGGCAGGATTTGAAGCCGTCTACATGACGGGGGCAGGGACCTCCGCTTCCAGGCTCGGCCAGCCTGACCTGGGACTCACCACCTTGACCGAAATGGTGGCCAATGCCGCGGCCATTGTGGAGTGTACGGAGCTTCCGGTCATCGCGGATGCGGATACCGGGTACGGAAACCCGCTGAACGTGATTAGAACGGTGAGGGAGTATGAGCGTTCGGGAGTGGCAGGAATCCATATCGAGGATCAGTCCTATCCCAAAAGGTGCGGGCACATGGAAGGCAAGCAGGTCCTGAAACCGGATGAGTTTGTTCAGAAGATAAAGGCTGCCGTCGATGCCCGGAGAAACCAGGAATTCGTTATCATTGCCCGGACGGATGCACGGTCAGTCCACGGGTTTGAAGAAGCGGTCCGGCGGGGGAATCTGTACGCCGAGGCCGGGGCGGATGTCATTTTTATCGAATCCCCTCAGACGTTGGAAGAAGTGGGATCGATCCCGCAACTCATCAAAGCCCCTTGTCTCATTAATATGGCGGGACCGGCCAGCAAGACCCCTGCCCTTCCGAACGAAGATCTGAAGAGAATGGGATACAGGATTGCCATCCACCCAGGGGTTGCGATGGAGGCTGCCCTTACAAGCATCCGCCTTGCATTGAAAAGGCTGAAGGATGAAGGAATCTCCTGGGATCCCAAAAACCTTGTGGGTCCTCAAAAACTCTTTGAAGCCATGGGACTCGGCTCCTGGAGGGCCCGCGAAAAAAAATACATATCGAGAGAGGAGGGCACATAGGATGAGAACGAGGATAGACCGTCGGGAATTCTTAAAAACAACATTAGCGGGTTCGGCTTTCTTGGGGACGGCATTCTTTTTCAAGGGCAACCTTCTCCACGCTAAGGAACCTCATAACTTGGGCGACATCACGATCACCTGGGCCGGAGTCCAGCCCTTCTATCTTCCCTGCGCGGTCGCAAAAGAGAAAGGTTTTCTTGAAGAAGAGGGAGTTAAGGTTGGAAAATTCTTTACCTCGAAAGGCGGATCTGACACCGTAAGAAATATCATCGACGGAGGTCTCCCCTTCGGGGAATGCTCTGCCGATTCTTCCGCCATGGCCATTGTGAAGAGGAAGGAGCCTTTTAAGCTCGTTGCAGGAGGCGCCAAATCTCTGGGTTCCGCGGTGTGGGTGGTCCGTCCTGATTCGAACCTCAAGAAAATCCAGGACCTGAAGGGCAAAACCATGTGTTTCACAACCCCCGGATCTGTTTCCGAAGCGGTTGCAGCATTGGTCCTCGACGCGGCCCCTGGCATTGACCCTCAGGACGTGAAGAGGATTGCAGCCGGGGGAATGGGCGCCGGGCTCACCTTACTGGACAAAGGCGAAATCGATGCGGCCTTTTGTTCGTATCCAACCATGTTGAAACAGGGCGCAAAATTCAGGGTCTTATTCTATGCCATGGACTTCGTTCCTAATTATTTCATGAGCTTTTGGATGGCCCGGGAATCGTTTCTTAAGACAAATCCTGATGTCATGCGGGCATTCCTCCGGGCCCGTGAAAGGGGCGTCAAGTTCATCCTGGAGAATCCTGAAGAGGCTGCGAAAATCTTTATGAAGACGAGTGAGGGCGTCACCACGGTGAAAGAGGCGATGGAAACCCTGAAGCAAGAAGGCATTCTGGACGGCAAGTATTACTCCGATAATCGCTTCATTCCCGAGGGATTGGAAACCGTTGTGAAGGGGATGAAAGTCGTAGGTTTGGTCGCGCCGGATTTCAAGATCCCATGGGCAGAGATCGTCGATCAAAGCTATATGGACCCGGGAAAAAGAATAAAACTGTAGTAATGTGATATATCGAGCAGAGCACGAAAGTGCATCCATTCACCACAGAGGCACCGAGGGCACAGAGGGATTATCTCTTTGTCTGTCGGGGAGACGGCCGACAGACAAAAGCGAGCCACCTTAATAAATAGATTTTCGGGCAAGGACGTGGAAGTTTCTGGAGAATCGTCGCCTCCTCTCCGAGCCAGAGGCTCTATGAGCCGGCGGCCGATTCTCCAGAAAAACCTTTCCCCCTCCGCGTACTCTGTGTCTCGAACGAGTTCCACTTTCGGGACGAGTGGGTGGTATAGATCGATCTCTTTTGTCAATGGCTTAAGGCGAAACATATGGTTGTTTTGGAAGTGAGAAACCTGGGGAAAGTCTATGCCTCTCTTGAGACAAATGTCCGAAGTGTGGAGGCCCTTGAGAATATCAATTTGACGGTTCATAAAGGTGAATTCATTTCGATCATCGGCCCCAGCGGGTGCGGCAAGAGTACCCTTTTTGGGGTAATAGGAGGCCTCAGTGGGTGCACCTCGGGTGAGCTGTTCATCGAAGGAGAAAAGGTAACAGGCCCCCATCCTTCCATAGGTATGGTCTTTCAGGAAGAGTCCGCTTTCCCCTGGTTAACGAGTCTGGAGAACGTCGAATTCGGGTTGAAGATGGCCGGAATCAACAAGAAGGAAAGACGCGCAAAGGCCAAGGCCATAATCGACATCGTGGGTCTTTCTGAATTCGAAAATCATTATCCCGGGGAATTATCAGGCGGCATGAAACAGCGAGTAGCCATTGCCAGGACCCTGGTCATGGATCCTGAGATCATCCTGATGGATGAACCCTTCGGCGCCTTGGACGAGCAGACAAGGGTCATCCTTGGCGAAGAGCTTCTTCGGATCTGCGAAAGAATCAGGGCCACCATCCTCTTCATTACCCATAGCATCAGCGAATCCGTTATGCTTTCCGATCGTGTGTACGTGATGTCCTGCCGACCGGGCACATTTAAGAAGATCATCGATGTGGACATTCCAAGGCCCCGAAGCTCCTCCACCCTTTCCACAAAAAGGTTTGGAGAGATTACTGAAGAAATCTGGAAAGAACTGAAGGAAGAGACAAAGAAGGCAATGGTTCACCACGGAGTCACAGAGGGCACAGAGGGAAATCTCTTATGATCCACCCTCGCGAAGCGCGAAGTTGGATCATAAACTCCGTCCCTTCGGGAACAAAACCATCAGCTCTCTGCAAAACTCTCAGGGAAAATAGAATCCTTGTTTTGTAAAGGCAGAAGCTTTTCATTTGGCGGGTACCTCCCCCGGTCCATGAATCACCGGGATCTTCGACCCGCCAAATGGAAAAGATATTTTCTCCTTGTTCTCCGTGCCTCTGTGTGAAATATGTCTTTTTGGACCAGAATGGAGACCCATGAAGAGCGCCAATAAGATCACCCTTACAAAATGGTTGGTCCTTGTGGGGGCCGCGGGGTGTCTGGAACTCATCGCCCGCACGGGCATGATCAGACGCTCGACGTTAACTCCTGTTTCCGAGATGTTCGTGACGTTATGGAGGTGTTTCATCACGGGTGAAATTGCAGTAACCTTCCTCCAAGGCTCCTCAATTGCGGAAAATTTCTTCATAACTTTTGGGGAGATTCTTTTGAGTTTTTCCTTTGCGGTTTTTGTAGGGTTGCCTGTTGGGATTCTTCTCTGGAGATTTAAGATTTTAGCCCGCATTCTCAATCCGTACCTTGTTTCTTATTACGCCATCCCGGTTTTTGCGTTGTACCCTTTAATCGTGCGATTCTTCGGCGTAGGCATATTATCCATTACCTTTATGGGATGGCTGTTTGCAATCGTTGCCATCATTATTAACACGGCCACGGGATTTGAGGAGGTCGACAAGAGGATTTACCCTCAAGTGGGAAAAAGTTTGAGGCTTTCACCTTTGAGGATATTTCTCTGGATCTATTTTCCTGCAGCAACTCCTTATATCTTTGCCGGTCTTAAGCTCGGCTTCATTTATTCCATCATCGGGGTCATTGCTTCCGAATTCATCTTATCGACGAAGGGATTGGGGCATCTGGTCAGATTCAGTTACTCCGCATTTGAAACAGAGATCATGTATGCGGCGATGCTGTTGATTGTGATCATAGCCGTCCTGGTCAATAGCGTGCTGATGAGAATGGAAGCCCGGCTTTATGGAAGGCAAGCGAGATGACCCTTCGAAGCAGGTCGGAGCTATTCGTTAAGCTTGGCGTGACGGCGGTGCCGGTTCTCATTATCCTGTTATGGCAACTCGGGGCTGCCCTCTTGGGAGAACTCGTTTTGCCGTCGCCTCTCAACACCTTTTCGGTGTTGAGGGGAGGCATTATCGAAAACGGATGGTTGTTATCCGATTTAAAAGACACGATGATCGAGCTGGGGGTTGGATATTCATTCGCCGTCATTCTGGGGCTGACGATCGGCTTCATCCTGGGAATGAATCATTTCTTAAGAGAAGTCGCAGAGCCTTTCGTTTTAAATACCTATGCCATTCCAAAGGTCACGCTTTTTCCCATTTTCCTATTTATCTTTGGATTGGGTATGGAATCGAAGATCGCCTTTGGCTTCTTTCACGGGATATTTCCCATCATCATCCTGACGACGAGCGCAATCAAAGACATCAAAAACGTCTATCTTAAGGTCGGGCGATCTTTCAGATTGAATCCACTCCAAGTTTACAGGGAGATCGTTTTTCCGGCGATCCTGCCTTCTCTGATGACCGGGTTGAGGCTTGGATTTAATCTTTCTTTCATCGGGGTCATCCTGGGGGAGATGGCAGCATCCAAGAGCGGGTTGGGATATGCCCTGATGAAATCAGAAGGCGCCTTCTACATGGAAAAAATCATATCCATCGTCCTGGTGCTCTCGATCATTGCCATCGCGGTCAACTCTCTCTGCTACGCGATGGAGAGAAGATTATCAAAAGTCAGCTAGGCCTGATCCCTCCTTACCCCTCTCCTTCGCTCTTGCCCCCCGTCGGTCACATAATGAAAAGGGTTGAGCATCTCTTTGAAATCGACTAAAATGCCCTGTGATGAGAGTTTCGGAGTTCATTCAAAAAGTACTGATCGATGAATTCAAGGAGATTCAGCAGGAAGAGGGCCATCACTCTATTTCATTTAGCCTCATCTCCCAGGGAATAGAATTCTTAGGAGCTTGCCTCGACTCAGAACCTTTCTCTGCCAAGGGATTAAACGCTCCACGGTTTAGAAGAGCCATCTATGATCTTTTTCCACCGTCCTATCATCAGTTCAATCAAGGGACCGGAAAACCCTTTGACTTGTACGAAAATCTCCGATGCAGCCTATTGCATGTTATCCTCCCGGGTTCACGAATAGAGCTGATCCGACGATCTGAAATCGCGGCGTTTAATGTGAATCATCTCGAAATAAAAGAGATTCGGGGGATTGACAGGCTCATCTTGGTTTCGGAGGATCTGTTCGATGATTACGAAAAAGCGTGCAAAGAAATCATTCGAAGAATTTCTGACAGCCGGTTGAAGGGCTGGAAGTTCGAAGCCGATCTGTGATCAACCCGGCCATAGGTTGCCTAACGGTTCTGTGCCCTATCATTGCGAGGAGTCCCGTTCCGCAACGGCGGAGGACGACCTGGCAATCTCCGAGGCAATTCCTTCTCCAGCCAACGCGGGCTCGGAATGACGTGTATAGGTCATCTGTGGGACAGGAAACTATGTGGTCTGTCCCCGGCTCTTTCTGGCCCAGGATTCATATTTCGCCGCGATTTCCAGGTATTGTTCCCCCGTTACAATCGGTCTGCTAATCTCTTCTAAAAGGGTTGGCTCTACTTTCTCATTAAGGGCGAGCATTTCCCCGGCCCGTTGAATCATATCAAGGCAAGGTTCGAGAAGTTGCGGCGCCATTTGTAGGGCAAGGGAGCCGGGTATACAGATTTCCCCGATGGATTCGCAACCAAAGTTCGCTGCTTGGGCTCTGAACGTCATGATCAGGGGCAGGAAACTCTCCATCTCCGGGAATCCCGACGTTGAGACGAGAAAGAATTTTGAAGGCATGGTCCAACTGTAGGGGTGCCTCACCCGGCTTGCAGGGTCGAGCCTCAAAAATGGGTCCATACCGCAGATGCAGCGGTCCATTACAGTTTTCATCTGGGCGCTCATATTGTCTGTGTACACGGGCGTACCCATAACAAAGAGATCCGACTTCCTGAGGGACGGATAGATTTGGTCCATATCATCCCGTTGAGCACATTGACCGGGTGTCTTATGCATGCACGTGAGGCACGCCCGGCAGTATGAGATATTCATTTCCTTGAGCTGGATATCTCTTACGGTAGCCCCCCCTGCCGAGAGCCCCTTCAAAAAGGAATCCAGCAATCTCCACGTTACCCCTTTCTTCCCCCTCGCACTTCCATTCAATGCAATAACGTTCATGGTTCCCCCCTTCTTTCGTTTCACTCTGTCTTGATCGAGATCGACTGCACCTTTTATCGGTTGCTCCTTGTGATGCCCACCTAATGCCTCATGCCCGGAGGGCACCCTCGCCTGCGTGCCGAAATCCCGCGCTTCGCGGGACACTTCGGTGTGCAGGCACGAACCATGTAAATGGTTTAAAGGTTTGGTGGTTACGCTATGCGCCATGCGCTTTGCGCTATGCTATTTTCTACATAATAGACGAATTACTTATTTGTCCCCAATTTCAACTTTACATATCATAACCAATAGAGGGTTTCAAGCGTAAGTGTTTGAGGGCAATCGTGTTTCAGGAAGAACTCCTCGGCGTTACGCCCTCTAATGTCTGCCCGAAAGGCGGTTGATCGGTCAAAGAATTGATGGAACCTATCACAAGGCTTGAAGAGTTCTACCCATAATTGGTGAGGTCATACTTCCGATCGGCCTGTCTCCCAAGGAGTTTCATTAGAATCAGCATATTGACTTCGGACCTTAATCGACAGGACCACCCGGGTTTACCCATGTTTTTAAAGAGATTTTTGGGTAAAATACGTTATAAGCATAGCGGATACAACGCCAAGCTGCTAGAGGACCACGAGGTTTGACTCTCTTATGCGGGCCCTTTTGATCAAAATCCTGATCGCTCTTGCGGTCGTTTCAATAATTCTGATTGTTTCTAGCGAGGTCATTGTCCCATCTATTATTCGGAAGCAATTGGCCGACCTCATTAAGGCGAGTTGCGGGAGTTGCGCCTTTGGAGTTGATCGGGTCCGTTTTTCTATTCTGCCCGTTTCGCTGATTTTGGAAGGAGTCCGTTTGAGCGGTGGCAATCCCAAGTCAACGGGTGTTGACGCAAAGGCCGACCGCATTATTGTCCGGACTTCTCTCGGAAGCCTCATTTCGGGCGAGTTACACTTCAAAACGATTCAGATTTATGCTCCTCACGTCGACGTAACGGAAGGCGATCTGCCCTTGCCTTCGTCTGGGCCTGAAGAGGGACCTCGCCATATATACGTGATTGATGGGATGGAAGTGGTCGACGGCAGATTCACTTACACACGGGTCTTTGGAGCGGGGCAGGAAGCTCGCAAGGCAATTCTTCACGTGAGGAATATACAAGGAACAGTGGGGAAGCTAGGCACCACGCCACATTTACGGGAACAGATGGCACGTGGCCAGGCGAAGGGCCGCCTTGAGAGCTCGGGCGGGTTTGTCCTCTCGGTTGAGGCAGGCCTCTTTGTCAAATTCTTGAAAGTAGATGTTGATCTTCAGATGGCAGAACAGAATCTCGCGGATGTGAGCCAATTTTTTCAAACAAGCAACGGGGTCAGGATTGAGGGAAGATTAAATAAGGGCAGAGGTCTCATCAAAATCCGAGAGGAAAAGCTCAGCGGATGGGTTCATGCGGATTACCAAGGATTGAACATAGTATTTGAGAAGACCAGATCACGTAGCACGATTTCAGCTTTCTTTTCCAATCTAGCCAAGTCCATTAAGCTTCATTCATCCACCACAGGGAAAAAGCCTGCCGATCAGATCCGAAACGTTGAACTGCAGCGTGAGCCGAGGGAAACGTTGGTCCATTTCATTCTTCGCGGCATGGGAGATGCTGCACTCAGGGTGGCGGGGAATCCATAAATCAAGATGCGCTGCGAAAAGGGAAGATGGCCATTGTTCTCTGTTGTCATCTGGACTGACCGTGCAAAAGATTTCCTGGATAAGATATTGATTTAGGCAACCAAACTCAAACCGTAGGCCTTCGCTTCTCTCTCAGCAGCTACTCTCGCTTGACCTTCGCGATCTCCGGCAAAGTTCTGCTTATCTCTTTCACCTACTACTAAATAGCCTTACAAAGATGATATTCTAAGAATTACGGGTTGAAATGTAGCATAACAAAAAGTTCACCAGAAGGATTACGCGATTCAGTGGAACGATAAGTTATGCGGCGGTCTATGGCCTTATCTCAACAATCGTACCGTTTGGCGCTAACTTTTCAATTTCTTCTATTTCTTCGTCTGTAACAGCAATACACCCTTTCGTCCAGTCAACTTCTGTGTGAAATTCACCAGCCCACGAGAAACCATTCTTAATGCCGTGGATCATGATGGTTCCGCCCGGAGAAACACCAAGTTTTTTTGCTCGCTGTTTGTCTTTCTCGTTTGGATAGGAAATATGAAGAGATAGGTGATACCGGCTGTCCTTGTTTCTCGAATCGATAACGTAGGTTCCCTCCGGGGTTTTGTTATCGCCTTGCCTTTCTTTTGGACCATTCGGGTTCCCTCCCAAGGCTATTTTGTAGGTCTTGAGCACCTCCCCCCTTGAGATCAACGTCAATCGTCGTTCTTTCTTTTCTATCAGAATCTTATCCGTCGGTCCCTTCTGCATTACAAAAACCTTTTGTTCGAGCACTTCAATCTCTTTTTGAAGTGAAATAATCTCATTCCCCTTGCTCTTAAGCTCTTGTTGGAGAGTCTCAATCTCTCCTTGCTGCGTAGCAATCGTCCAATCCTTTTGTTGGAGAGTCTCCATCTGTGTTTGTCGGAGGGTCGCAATCTGTGTTTGCTGCGCAGTAATCGTCCTATCCTTCATAGTGACATTATTGATATGAAATATCATCATCTCACTATCCTTCCTGTACCCACTCCCCGGGTAATCCTTGATGAGTTTCTGAAAACATTCCAAAGATTTCTCATAATCTTTTTCCTCATTCATAGGATACGCATAAATAATACCCATCTCGAAAAGAACCCTGTCTCCCGCCGTGGGATATTTTTCAAT
>Ga0214473_10004011_pt1 | contig 17713 bp, 19 predicted proteins | sample RVTome_7_FD_203509 | JGI IMG/M metagenome (GOLD analysis project Ga0214473, IMG submission 203509) | Soil microbial communities from uranium-contaminated site in the Upper Colorado River Basin, Wyoming, United States - RVT98D197 | ecosystem: Environmental > Terrestrial > Soil > Contaminated >... | reverse complement strand
CGACTTCTGCAAGCACTACACAGAGCTGAGGAAACTCCTGAGGTCGAGTCTGAAGGACCCGGCACAGATGCAGAAGAAGGGATAGAGAGACTTCTGCGGCACTAGCGGCGGCCTCGCCAGCTCCCTCGCCGCGAGTCCGCACCTCTTCCTTGCCGATATCCGGGATGCCGCGACTCGGATGGACCACGACCGCCGCCACGCGTCCGCGGCGGCGGTTCCGCATGGTAGTTGAAGTCCGGGAAGGTGACGCGCGGGATGGACCGTCCGAGGATCTGCTCGATTCTCCGGAAGTCGTTCTCCTCCTCATGCGCAATCAGAGTGATCGCCTCGCCCTCCGCCTCTGCGCGGGCGGTGCGCCCGACACGGTGCACGTAGTCAATGGCCACGGCGGGCACGTCGTAGTTGATCACGTGCGTGATGCCGAGAACGTCGATGCCGCGAGCCGCCACATCCGTCGCAATGAGTACTTGGTGGCGACCGTCCCTGAACCCGCCGAGCGCGGCCTCCCGCTGGCTCTGGCTCCGGTCCCCGTGGATCCTCGCGACGGCGAATCCTGCCTGCTCGACCTGTCGCGTGACGCGGTCCGCGCGGCGCTTCGTCCGTACGAACACAAGGACCGACAACATGTCCTCACGTCCGAGTAGGCGCACAAGGATCTGAGTCTTCAGGTGTTGCGGCACCGGATATGCTTCGTGGCGAATAGTAGCTGGCGGGCGGTGCGGCGGAGAGACAGAGATGCGGATTGGATTCTGGAGTATGCTCCTGGCGAGTCCCTCGACATCGGGGGACATCGTCGCGGAGAAGAGGAGCGTCTGGCGGTCCCGCGGAAGCCCGCCGACGATGCGTCGGACATCCGGGAGGAAGCCCATGTCGAGCATTCTGTCCGCCTCGTCGAGCACGAGCACCTGAAGGCCTCGGAAATCCACGTTCCGGCGCTCCATGTGGTCGAGCAGCCGCCCGGGCGTGGCGACAACGACGTCAACCCCGCCACGGAGCGCGTCTTGCTGCGGACCCATGCCAACGCCGCCGTAGACTGCCTTCCCTCGCACTCGTCCTCCGCGGCCGAGGTCGTGGAGCGCCCCCTCGATTTGCGCGGCGAGCTCGCGTGTGGGTGCGAGGACGAGCGCACGCGTCCGTCCTGGCTGCTGGCGGGAGAGTCTCTGGATTATCGGGAGGAGATAGGCGGCCGTCTTGCCTGAGCCCGTCTCTGCAGTCCCGATCACATCTCTCCCCGCGAGGATGGCGGGAATGCCCTCGCGTTGGATCGATGTGGGGGACTCATAGCCTAGCGCACGGACGGCTCGAAGCAGGACTGGGTCGAGGCCCAGTTGCTCGAATTGCTTGGGTTGTTCCATCAATAATGTGTACGACGCCCAGTTCATAAGGTTTGGCGTAACGCTCCGGGGCGGGAGAATTCGCTTCACGTGGTGTTGATAGTCCCCGACAGGACGTAGCTCCCGTCCTGTGAGGGCGCTTTGATGGTCAGAGCTACGGTTGCACTCCCCCCAGGCGAGACCGAAATCGGGAGTGAAGGCGACACTGAGACAAGCGTGAACGGGGACTCCACCGTGACATTGTCGATAGAATGAGTCAGCGATGTCGCGCTGCTCTCAAGGGTGATGGTGTAGGAGAACTGGGCGCCGTGCCCCTTCTCGATCGGACAACTGCTGCATATGCTCTGAGGCGACGGACCGAAGTAGTCAGAAGTCGCCCCGTTGTATTTGACCGTCCAGTTGACCCCCGTGACCTTGACAGGGTTCAGGCGCCCAGCGTAATATACGATCGCGGCTATGATCAGAATCACCAGGACGATAACCAATACCGCAATCAGCCCTACATGACCCGCAGAGGATTTTCTTGGACCAAACGAACCCACTTCTCGCGCCTCCAGGCTGTCAGGAAATGGCGCCTAATCAAGACTTTCCGATTCGATTGCAGCTGTGCAGAGTCCCGGAATGACCTTCTTGCAGAGGCGGAGACGCCCCTCCATGTGGATGTCGGCATGCTGGCACGAGACGATGAAGGTGTACTGGTTCATCTGAACGGCCGTCAGCCTCACGCCGGTTCACAGAGGGGGCGGACTGGGTGGGTCGTTGATGTGGATGCGTTCATGTCCGATTCTTCCCTGAAACCAAAGCGACCGCGGAACCGTCACTCGTTCAGCTTCCCTTGGAAATCCTTGCGGAACTTTTCCATCTTCGGGGCGATGACTGCGACGCAATACCCGCCGTTCGGATTCTTCTTGAAGTAGTCCTGGTGGTAATCCTCGGCGCGGTAGAAAGCTGCAAGGGGTACGACCTCCGTGACTATCGGGCGGCCCCAGGGATCGTCCTCGTTCAACCCGGCGATAAGCTGCTCCGCCATGGTCCTCTGATCCGTAGAATGATAGAAAATGGCGGACCGATACTGAGTGCCCCTATCAGGCCCCTGCTGGTTGAGGGTTGTGGGGTCGTGGACCGCGAAGAAGACGCGGAGAATGTCTTCGAACGTTGTCATGGCGGGGTCGAATGTAACCTGGACGGCCTCGGCGTGCCCGGTCGAGCCTGTGCAGACCTGCTCGTACGTGGGGTCGTCGACATGGCCGCCAGAGTAGCCGCACTCAGCACGGTGCACCCCCTTGAGCTCTTGGAAGATCGGCTGGAGGCACCAGAAGCAGCCGCCAGCGAGAATAGCGGTTTCCAAGGCCATGATGTCATCAGAGCGGCGCGCGTAGTTGACTTTTGGCATAAATCAAGGGGGGCGCATCTGACGAGAAAGGAATCCCTCATTCATCAGCGTCGAGCAGTGGACCGGGTGGGATTTGAACCCACGGCCTCTACCATGCCAAGATAGCGATCTTCCAGCTGATCTACCGGCCCGCGGGCGGTTCTTATCCTACCGCCACTTAAATACGTTTCTTCGAAGACTTCTTCCGGGGCTTGGCGGGTTTTGGCGGCTCCTCTGAAAACTCCTCCAGCGGCTTCTCCATCCTGAACCTCTCGCCTGGAATCTTTATCGGGTACTCGCCAGTAAGGCATCCGAGGCACAGGTCCTCCCTCGACTTGTGGAGAGCCTTGATCATCCCCTCTATGGAGATGTAGCCGAGTGTGTCCGCGGTGAGGTACTCTGTAATCTCGGGGACCGTCTTCTGATTTGCGATGAACTGGTCTCGCGTCTTCATGTCTATTCCAAGATAACAGGGCGCTATGATCGGCGGGCAACCTATCCGTAGGTGAACTTCCTTCGCCCCCGCCTCTCTGATTATCTGCACGATCTTCCTTATCGTTGTCCCTCGCACGATGCTGTCGTCGACAAGAACAACTCTCTTGCCCTTGATCGCCGAGCGCACGGGGTTCAGCTTCAGAAGCACGCCAATCTCCCTCTCCGATTGATCCGGCATTATGAAAGTTCGCTCGATGTACCTGTTCTTGATGAGGCCCTCGACGAGCGAGAGTCCGGACGTCTTGCTGTACCCCTGCGCCTGCGCTCTGCCTGACTCCGGCACCGGCATGACTATGTCCGCTTTCACCGGATGCTCCTTCGCGAGCTGCTCGCCGACCTTCACTCGAGCGTCGTAGACCAGCCTTCTGTCGATGACGCTGTCAGGGCGGGCGAAGTACAGCCACTCGAACATGCAATGGGCGGTATTGGTCGGGTGGGGGAGGCGCCAGCTCTGGAACCCATCTCTCGTCACCTCGACGATCTCTCCTGGTTTCACGTCCCTCAGGAACTTCATCCCCAGAGTGTCGAAGACAACGCTCTCGGAGGCAACCATCTTGAGGCCGTTCCCCTGTCCGATGCACAGCGGCCTCACCGCCAAGGGGTCTCGCATCCCGAACACCCTGCTTTCGATCATTATCACGAGGCTATAGGCGCCAACGAGTTTCTTGGTGAACTCCCTTAGGGCCCTGATGACATCGCCCGAAGAGGCAATCTCGTTGGCAAGGAGGCGGACGATGACCTCCGAGTCGCTGGAGGTCATAAACGCCCAGCCCCTTTTCTGAAGTTCCTTTCTGAGCGCGTCCGAGTTGACTATGTCCCCGTTATGGGCGAGAGCGATCCCGCCATACTCTGTCGTGCAGCTGATCGGCTGAGCGTTCTCCACGACGCTCGAACCTGTCGTGCTGTACCTGACGTGGCCGATACCCGCCTTCCCGTCAAGGTCCTGGAGATCCTCCTTCGAGAAGACTTCATGGGCGAGACCCATCCCCTTCTTGACCTTGATCTCTCCATCGAAAACAGCGATACCCGCGCTCTCCTGCCCCCTGTGCTGGATAATCCTGAGAGCGTAGTAGATATCTGTTGCAACCGGAACGTTGCCTGCAGCCCCGACTACACCGCACTTGTCCCGGGGCTTGAGCTCATCGTAACCTTGATTCCCGCCACCCCTCATCCTAGTGCCTCTTGGCCCAGCTGAACTGCCGCAACTTCTTCGTCCGCCCATACCCGCAGGACGCGCAGTATCCTCGCTTGACGTGATAGCTGTGCCTGCCGCAACGCCTGCAGCGAATGTGCGTTTTCTTGACGCCCATCTTTCCAAGAGAAGCTGTGCCTTTGGTCATCTAGGCCGACCTCAGGGGCTAATGTATATCACGTTGTCGCCTCGGACGACGGCCAACTCGACCTTTCTCAGGCTCTCGTTGTCCATCAGCTCCTCGGCGTTCCTGAGGACGAGGTTCATGTGCGGATCGAAGCCTTCCAGGATCCCCCTGTAGCCTCGCCCCCCTTTGAGCTCCACCAGGATGCTGGTGTTTATGTGCTGATTAAGCAAAGAAAGCGGCTTAATCATGTTTTCGATGAAGAGAACCTTGCACACTACTTAAATGTTAGTGGAGAGGTTTTCAGCTCGGACGGAGACTTCGAAGTCCGTTTTCTGCTTCAGCATGCCGCTCGTTATACCTATTCCGAGCTTCTTGAAGGCGAACTCCACGTTCTCTCCTGTCTTGGCGCTTGTGAGTATCGAGCTAGCATCGTTGTCCTTCGCGAACTGCTCGAGGATCTCGGAGAGACGGTTGATGCTCCTAGGCGGAATCAGGTCTAGCTTGTTTGCCGCGACAATGATTGGCACTTTGCCTATGACCTTCTCAGCCGCCTGAATCCAGACTCCAAGAGCCGTCAGAGTCTCCTCCCTCGTGAGGTCGAAGACCGCAATGACACCGCTCGCGCCGTGGAAATAGGACTCCTTCACCACGCCGATGAGCTCCCTCTCGCCCATGATGTCCCAGACCGTCATCATGAGCTTGATCTTCTTCTTTTCAGAGACGTTCAGCGCCATCTGCTTTTTCATGACCTTGGTGCCAAAGGTGGACATGTATTCGTCGCTGAACTGGTCGAGGACGAACCGCTTCACCAGGGAGGTCTTGCCCACGCCTGAGTCGCCCATCAGGCATACCTTTGCACGAAGAACAGATTCGGTGTCCACTTCAGAACGCCGCCTCTCCAGACAAGCCAGACACGGCGGCATAAACCTCCCTCCACAATTCTCAGCACCGATATCCATCTGGCAGGTCTCGGCGCCGTCGCTCGCAAATCAAGCGGATCCAACGCAGTCCCGCGTGCGCGACGCAGAAGGGCTCAGACCACTATCTTGCCCCTGTCGACTACCCTCTTGCCCGCGACCTCCAGAGTGGCGTTGCTGACGGTGCCTCCGAACATGTAGTCGCTCTGCACCTTGCCGCCATACTCCCTGTTCTCCCCGATCCCCACGGAGACCGCCCCAAGTGCGATGTAAGGCTGGAGGAAAGAGGCCTTGGCCTTCGGGTTGATGCCTATGCTGAGCGAACTCAACAGATCCTTGCCGCCCGACGCCCTGTCCCAGAATGACTTGGTCGCGTCGACGTTCTTCTTCGCCGCAAAGTCAACAAGATGCCCTCCCTTGAACGTCCACGACATTCCCTGAATGAGGAGCCCGACCTGAGGAGTCGGGATGTCGAAGACTATCCTGCCCTCGGCACTTGACTCGTCCACGGTCGTCGTGATGTCGCCCGAGGGTAAGCTCGCCGACCTGTTGTCCTTCGCCAGATCCTCGTCATCGATTATGCCGTCGTACACGTGCACGGGTCTGGAATCGAGTCGGAATGATAGGTCGGTTCCGTTGGGCGCCGTGATGCGCACGTCGCCAGTCCCTGAGAGGTAGCTCGCTAGGTACTTCCCCTGCTGCTGGAGACTCGCGTACTTGACGCTCAGCGCGTCATTCATGTTCTTCTTCCAGACGGCGTACGAAAACCCATAGGTCTTTGCCCTTTCTGGAGTCACCTGGCCAAGTCCCAAGTACACCGATCTGCTCATCTTCTTCTGCAACGCCGCCTCGTAGTGCGCCTGTTCTCCCTGAAACATCGCCGCGAATTTGTCTTTCGGTACCGTCTTCATGGGGGCGGGGTTCTTCGGCCCGCCGAGACTGATGTATGCAGTCACATAGTCGTTCAGACCGAGGCAATGCTTCGATGTCTTCCGCAACTGCTCTATTGTGAGGTGTTTGAACTGCCCATAGAACCACTCGTCCGTCTCGAGCTGGATCAACGGATCCGCTCCGACCTTGTAGCACTCAAGGGACAGCTGGTTGGCCATCTCCATCGTGTGCGGATATGTGCTTATTATTACCGGCTCGTCCTCCTTTAGGCGGAGGCATTCCCTGACCACGCTCTGCGCTATGTTCGCCACTCTCTTCACCCTCTGACGGGATAATGGCGGTCGGATACTAAAAGGCGACGCGGGGGCGTCCCTGAAAGTGCCGCTTCAATGGCGGGCCGGTTGTCGCCTCACTCAAGAACGACGATGTTCCTCTCCGCGCACATCTCTTTGAGGATCTTCGGCCAGACGGTGACGCTGACCTCGCCGAGGTGCGCCTTCTTGAGGAGGGCCATGTAGGTTCGAGATTGTCCTATGCCGGAACCTATGCTCAGTGGGATAGCCCCGTTCATGATCGCCTTGTGGTAAGGGAAGTCCAAGAAGTGCATCTGGTTGGTGAGTTCGAGTTGCTTCCTTAACGTCTCTGGGGTGACACGGATGCCCCCGGACATGAGCTCGTGCCTTCGCTTCGTAATAGGGTTCCAGATGAGGATGTCACCGTTGAGACCGTGCATCGGCCTTCCGTCCTTTGACCTCGTCTTCGTCACCCAGTCGTCGTAGTCTGCCGCCCTCATCTCATGCGGATAGCCGTCCCTCAGCGTCCACCCAATGCCGTAGATGAAAACGCCCGGGTACTTCTGGAGGATTGCCGTTTCCCGCTGCTTGCGCGGGAGATCCGGGAACATGTCGAGGATGTCCTCGGCGTGGAGGAACTTGAGCTTCTCCGGCAAGTCTGGATACTTCTTCGTCTTCAACTGGGGGAACTTCTTCTGCAGGTGTGTCTCCGCGCCCTTGATGACCTTCCATATCTTCTCCACGGTCTTCGTGAGGTAGTCGAGCGTCCTGTCCTTGGGGGATATGACTTTCTCCCAGTCCCACTGATCCACGTACGCGCTGTGGTCGTGGTCGAGGAAATAGTCCTTTCGCACAGCCTTCATGTCGGTGAGCAGTCCCTCGCCCGGCTTGCACCCGAACTGCCTCAAGGCCATGCGCTTCCACTTCGTAGCTGCCTGCACTACCTGTGCGTCAACGGGGTGCTTGTTGTAGTCGTTGGAGATGTGGAACTGGATGGGAGTGCGAGATCCGTCGCGGTCGAGGAGGTCATTGACGCCGCTCTCAACATCGACGATGAGAGGGACCTGTACCATGATCAGATTGAGTTCCTTGCAGAAGTTTCTCTCGATGTAGTTCTTCGCCTCGAAGAGAGCCAGCATGGTCTCTCTCGGGCTCAGCAACGGCTTGTAGTCGTTCGGCAGAATCCTCTCTAACTCTTCGTAGTTTCCTATGCCTGGCCCAGCTAGGTCAGCTTTCTTGTCAGTCATTCCAGTCCCGATTATCCGAATCTTTTCTCCTATATAGAACCGCCGAATTCGACAACCCCTACACGTCATTCGTATGTGGAGATTCGTCGGTCGAGGGCGATCGTCATCTGATAGTCTTTGACAAGCATGGTCGCTTCGGATTTCCAGGGGCGGACTAGAGTCCCAGGAATCTAAGAGGATAGACTCGATACTATCTTGAGACGCGCGATGTCTTTCTGCGCCAAACGGTCGCGCTGTTCCTCAACTCGAAGCCCACCTTCCGGAAGACTTCCTCATCGTCCCTGTATCCAACGTGAAGGCGGCCCTCGACACTGACCGCCCCCTTGCCCCTGAGCCATTTCACCGCCTGGATCAGTAGTCTCTCCTTGAGTCTTGTACCGGGAAGCGGCTGTGCGATGTCGATGCCGGCAATCACGCCTCTTCGCTCTTGGCCTCCGCCAAAGTCCGCATAGACGTAGCCCACCATGTCCTTGGTGTTGCGGTCTGAAGCAACGAGGAAACCTTTGGGATCGAAGCGGCTCGCCTCCGGTTCCACCTCCCAAGGTGTCGGGCCCCCAGATGGGGTTGCGCACGCCCCAGGAAGGTCCTGACTGAGTTCTTTGATGGAGAACTCAATCCACTTGTTCCTCTCTTCGGGCAGACGAATTGGCCTAATGGCGGCTTGCGACCTGGGAAGACGGCCAGGAATCGGAACATTCGTTCGCAGGATGATGTCGGCTGTTCTTATCCCGTGAGCTTTGAATCCATTTTTCTTGAAGAATCGTCTCCAACCCTCCCACGAGTCAAGAATCCCCATCTCAATCCATTCGATGCCTTGTGACGCGATTTCCTTGCACGTGCGATTCAGAAGGCGGGTCCCGACGCCTTGCCTCCTGTGGTTCGGTTCGACCAACAGAGAGAAGTACGCCTTTTTCTCGGGGCTGCACGTTTGCACCAGATTCACCTTAGCGCTGCCGACCGCACGACTTTTCTCTACCGCCACGAAGTGAGCTTTGGTGATGCCCATGAACTTGTGGAGCTCCATTCTGGATCTCACGTCTTCCCGCGATATCGGTCCCTCAAGCGGGTCTTTGAGGTCGCTATGAACCGCCAAATCCAGATACCCCTCCAGCCACTTGTCCGTGAATGGAACGATGACAATCCTGCCACCGCCGCCCTTGGATACCATATTGGATCGTAGGCCGAGCAGACGATAAATAGGCTTCTTCACAGGAAGGCGGGTGGATTAGGGCGTTCTGCAGTATTATCAGAATATTCTGATAAGTCAGAAAAGCTTAAATCCTCTGAAGAATGCTGTCCTTTGAGGTGCCAAGGATGGCCAAGAACAAGTCACGAGACCAAGGCTGCGAACCGTCGGATGGCGGGCCGGGCTGCTGCAGGGTGGAATCCGTGCTCAGCATCGACGACAGAGGGCAGCTTGTTATTCCCAAGGAATTGAGGGAGAAGGCGAACATCAGGTCGGGTGACAAGCTAGCGTTGATGAGTTGGGAGAAAGGCGGGCAAGTCTGTTGCTTGATCATGATCAGAGCGGATGATCTGACGAAGATGGTCACGGGCATGCTGGGCCCCATGGTCAAGGACATCGTACAGGAGTGATTGAATGGCGCCAAAGATGACTGATATGGAAATCAAGAGGGCTGTGAGACAGAACTATGCGGAAGTGGCGAGGGAGGCCGGTAGCTGCTGCGGTCCTTCAGCGAAGCCGAAAGCGCTTGGCAAGGTGAGCAAGACCATCGGATACTCGGACGAGGACCTCAAGTCAGTGCCAGATGGCGCGAACATGGGCCTAGGCTGCGGGAACCCTACCGCCATCGCGTCCTTGAGAAAAGGTGAGACTGTGCTCGACCTCGGCTCGGGTGGCGGGTTCGACTGCTTCATCGCGGCGGACAAAGTTGGCGGGAAAGGCAGGGTCATCGGAGTCGACATGACCCCCGAGATGATAGAGAAAGCGCGGGAGAACGCCATGAAAGGCGGCTACAAGAATGTCGAGTTCCGACTCGGGGAGATCGAGAATCTGCCTGCTGCGGACAACTCCGTCGACGTCATCATCTCCAACTGCGTGATCAACCTGGCCCCGAACAAGAGGCGGGTGTTCGAAGAAGTCTACAGAGTCCTAAGGCCCGGAGGGAGAGTCATGATCGCTGACGTTGTGTTGCTGAAGAAGCTCCCCGAGGAAATCATGAACTCGGTTTCGGCATACACTGGCTGCGTGGCTGGAGCGGCGATGAAGGACGAGTACATCAGAATCGTCAAGAAGGCTGGATTCGAGGATGTGAAGATAACCAGAGAAACATCCGTCCCGCTGGACGTAGTGGCTGTTTCTCCCGGCGCAAAGGAAGTCGCCGAAAACATCCGTTTGAAGGCCGACAAGGTCAAGGAACTCGTGAACTCGGTCGCGAGTGTGGAGATCTACGCCGTCAAGCCCGCCAGGAGATGAAGTGCGGGGGATGGGATTTCCAGTCCCGAGGCGGGCCTCGAGGACGTTTGAACCCATGAACTCCTGCGAGACAGGATTTTAAGTCCTGTGCCGTTGGCCGGGCTTGGCTACCCCCGCCAAGACTCAAGAATGGCGGTGGCGGCTTAGACTTTTCCTCGCTTCATCTCATTGACAACCACGGCATGAGCGTATCTGCCGGCAGCTTGAGGCGGTAGTTCTTCCCGCCGACCTTCAGCATGATCGTGCTCTCACGCCTCGAATCCAGCTCGACCTCGGGGCTCAGCCTGTCCCGCGCCAGCCGCCTCATGAGCCTGCTCTTCATGCCGCGCAACAATTGGCGGGTCCTCTTCTCCAGTTTCGGCAGGCCATCGCCCGGGAACATGCGGTTGTGCTTGCCGTCCACGATCACCGCCACGAGGCCCTGCGCCTCCATGGAGACAAGCATTCTCCTCGTGGTCGCGGCGCTCCGCTTGATCTCAGGAGCAATCTCGGCGGGAGTCAGGCCGGGTTTCTCCACCACCCGCTTGAGCATCTCCCGCCCAGAATCGTCCGCGAGCACCGCCAGGGCGGTGATGTCAACCTCCGAGGGCCTCAGGTCAGAGGGATAGTAGACATTGCTCCCGCCAACACTGGCCACCGCCAAGTACTGATGATCCATCATCTTCCTGAGGTGGAACTGAACCACTGTTGCGTTCATTCCGAGTCTTCGCGCGACCGGCCTGAGCCTTGAGGCGGGGAACTGACATAGATGCTCGAAGATTCTCTGGCGGGTCGGACTCATGAGCACGCTTTCAGGCCTGCCCTTGACCTGGAGCGTCTCCTCCCCCTCACCCACGATCGCCCTGAGCGCCTCACCGAGTCTGGGCATGCTCCTTCTCTTCCGTTGCGTACTCATCGAGTATCAGATCGAGCAGCTCTTCCGGTTCGACGTCGAAGAGGTCTTGCTCGGCGAGTGCGTCGATCGTCTTCATGAAGTTCTCCCTGGCGGTTGGCGGGAGTCTCGAAAGTTTCTCGTCATCAAGGGATGCGACCTTCTCCTTGAGTATCTTCCCCACCTTCGCCGCGGCTCTGCGCCTCGCAAGCTCGTCGACCTTCTTCACGTACACTCCGACGCCCTTCACGATGCTGTAGGGGTGCCAGTACCTGCTGTGCTTGCTTGACCTGCACTTGATTATCTTGAGTTCCCGCCTTTCAGGCGATTCATGACTCGCATACCTGAGGTGGATGACGTTGTCCGCGAGATACATGGGAATGACGAGGTCTGGCGCAGAGAGGTCGCCGACGATGCCGTGCTCTTCGAGAGTACAGAGGACCGTGCCGATCTTCCTGGTTTCACGGAGGAAATACGAGACGAGTTCCCTCTGCTCGTACTTCTCCTTGACAGACCACAGCACTGGAGTCAGCGGGTCGATTGCGATTCGCGCGTTGTGCCCCTCCCACTCGTCCACGAACTCCGCTAGCTCCTTCTGGATGAAATGGGAGAACTGCTTCCCGCCAGCGTCGACAAAAACGAGTGACCCCTCGGAGATGAAAGTGTCTATGTCCTCCCAGCCCATGAGTTTCGAGTTCTTGATGATCTCGCTCGGCGCCTCGTCGAGGGTGATGAAGACGGCATCATCGTCGTCGAGGAGACCGCGGCGGAGGAACTGTGTGGCGAAGGTCGTCTTCCCTGCGCCGGGAGAACCGATGAGGACTGTAGTTGTGTGTTCGTTGATCCCTCCGTCCATGAGGGCGTTCAGCCCATAGACGCCGGTCCTCACCTTTCGCATCTAGAGCTTCTTAGGTATGTGTGGCGATATAATGATTTTGTGGAAGGGCGCCTCGAGGCTCCATCAGCTTCGCTTTCGCAGCCACTCCCCTATCCTTGCTTCGGCTTTCTCAACGTATTCCGGATTGCTGTCAAACCCCACGAAATGCCTTCCCGCCTTGATTGCCGCCAAGCATGTGCTGCCGACGCCGCAGAATGGGTCCAGAACGACATCGTCCTTGAATGTGTAGAGCCGAATCAGTCGATACGGCAGTTCTACGGGGAATGGCGCGGGATGCCCCACCTTCCTCGCCGACTCTGCGGGAAACTCCCACACGCTCCTGGTGAACTCGGTGAATTCATCAGCGGTGATCGTCGATTTCTTGTCCTTTCCATTTCTGCCAAACTTCGTCTTCGAGAAGACCAGGATGTACTCATGGACATCCCTCAATGTCGGGTTCGACGCGGACCTCCAGCTCCCCCATGCCGTCGAAGTCCCCGCGCTGGCGCTCTTGTTCCAGATGACCTCCCCCCTCATGAGGAACCCTATCTCCAGCATGACGTCAATCACGATCTTGTGATAAGGGATGTAGGGTTTCCGGCCGACATTGGCTATGTTGACACATGCTCTGCCCCCAGGAACGAGAACTCTGTACGTTTCCGAGAAGACGTCTCTCAGCAACGAAGCATATTCGTCGAATGTGAGGTCTTCGTCATATTGCTTCGAGACGTTGTATGGCGGCGATGTCACCATGAGGTGGACGCTGCAGTCTGGCAGGCAACTCATGTCTCTGCTGTCGCGGCAGAGGACACTGTCGAGGACGCTTGGATCAATTCGGTTCTCGTGCTCAGGAGCCGCCTCGTCTATCCTGATTTCATCATAGAGCCTGCTACCATAGAAGAGCGATGAGTCGTGGCTTTCCCTCTTTGACACACCGAATCTGCTCGTCCTCGTTCCCTTCTTGGCCACTGATTCCCGCCTTCCGCTTCTTCGCGTTCGCCGCAGACGTGATGCCCAAGGACACTAATATTAGTTGCAGACCATTCCCCGCCAAAGGTGAGCACGATGACCGAAGCTGTCGTCATGGAAGGTCTCAGGAAGTCGTACGGCAAGATCCAGGCGGTCAACGACCTGAACCTCACGGTCCACCAAGGCGAGGTCTATGGCCTAATCGGCCCGAACGGCTCCGGCAAGACGACATCTGTAAAGATACTCTGCGGACTGCTCAGGCCTGATAGCGGGAAAGCCTTGGTCCTCGGGAAACCGGCCGGGAGTCCGGCTGTGAGACCCCATGTTGGCTACATGCCGCAGGACCTCGCCGTCTATCCAGACCTGAAGGTCAGACAGAACATCGACTTCTTTGGCCGATTGTACGGCCTGGAGGGGAAGACCCTCGCTGAACAGAAGAAGAAAGTGCTTAGCCTCGTCGCTCTACAGGACCGCGAGGACTCACTTGTCTCGACGCTCAGTGGCGGGATGAAACACCGCCTCTCGCTCGCATGCGCCCTCGTGCACTCTCCCCATCTTCTGCTCCTTGATGAACCCACTGTCGGTGTCGACCCGGAATTGCGCTTCTCTTTCTGGCAGTATCTGGGGGAACTGAAGGAGAGAGGAATCACCGCCCTCATCACGACTCATTACATGGACGAGGCGGGGCGGTGCGACCGCGTCGGCCTCATCCGCGAGGGAAGACTGATAGCCGAGGGCACGCCGCAGGAGCTTCGCGACTCAGCCGGGTGCGAGTCGCTGGAGGATGCATTCCTAGAGTTCTCCGGGAGGCAGGGACGATGAACCGCGCCGTGGCAATCGCCCTGAACATCCTGAGGCAGATAAAGAACGACAAGCGCACGGTCGGCATGATTGTCGTAACGCCGATTCTGGTGATGGTCCTCTTCGGCTATGCCTTTGCCGGGGATCCGAAGGATCTGCGCATCGCCGTCGTCAACGAAGACATCGGTAGTGCCGTCTTCCAGACTGACGAGGGGCCGGTGGTTTCCATAACGCCCGCGCCTCACCTCGGCGGGGTTATGCTCACCTTCGTCGACAAGAACGTCTTCGATCTCGAAGCGGTCAGCGACCTCCCTTCGGCGGAGCAGATGATCACGGAGGGCAGAGCCTGGGGAACGATATACTTCCCGCCACAGTTCACGCAGCATCTTGTCACAAAACTGTTCCAGATAACGAACCAGACCACTTTCCTCTTCAACAACACCTTCTACCACATCAGTCCGAAGACGATGCCCACCGATCAGGCATTCGTGCGGACGTATGTGGACAACAGCAACACACAGGTCGGTTCGATCATCCAGCGCAAGGTCTCAGAAGCGTTCACCGCGATGTCGCGCGCCGTCAACCCGAATGCCTCCTTCGCCGGGGTGATGCAGACCACCTTCGTCTATGGCGCCAACGCGAAGTTCATTGACTTCTTCGCACCCGGCATCATGTCTTTCGTCATCACCATGATCACCATCATGCTCACAATCGTCTCGATAGTCAGGGAGAGGACGAACGGAACGATGGACCGCATCTTCGCCTCCCCCACGCGGCCGCACGAGGTCGTTCTGGGATACACGCTCGCGTTTAGCTTGATCAGCCTCATCCAGTCATGTCTTCTCCTCGGTTCTGCCGTGCTGCTGTTCAGCATGACGATACAGGGCAACATCCTCGTCGCGTTAGGTTTCATCGTCCTCTACGCGATAGGAATGCAGGGTCTCGGAACGCTCCTGTCCACCGTTGCTCGCAACGAATTCCAGGCGATCCAGCTCGTGCCCCTGGTCTTCGTGCCGTTCATCCTCCTTGGCGGCATCTTCTGGCCTGTGGAGGCTATGCCCCCGTTCATCAGACCGTTGTCCTCTGTGATACCCCTGACTTACGCAGCTGAAGGGCTGAGATCAATTGTGATCAAGGGCTGGGGGCCGGTCGAGCTATGGAAGGACTTGACGGCTCTCGTCATCTTCGCGGTCGTCATGATTCTAGCGGGATTCGCGGTCACTAAGCGAAGGGCGAGAAACTAGCTGGACCCATGCAACTTCAAATAGCGCCGACGATTGGTTAGTGGCAACCATGCAGCTGAGCCTACAATCTAGGGTCAAACTCAACAACGGCGTGGAGATGCCGGTCTTCGGCCTCGGCGTCTGGCAAATGTCTCCCGGAAAGGTGACACAGAACTCCGTGAAGTGGGCATTCGAATGTGGCTACCGTCTCATAGACACCGCCAAGCTGTACGCAAACGAGAAGGATGTCGGCGTGGCATTGAAGGAGAGCGGGCTGCCCAGAAAGGATGTCTTCGTCACCACGAAGCTTTGGAATACAGATCACGGATATGATTCCGCGATCAGAGCCTTCAAAGAGAGCCTTCGCCTGCTGGACATGGAATTCGTCGACCTGTACCTGATACACTGGCCCGTGCCTCGAAAACGAGGGGAAAGCTGGAAAGCGCTGATGAAGCTGTATGAAGATGGGCAGTCTCGGGCGATAGGGGTCAGCAACTATACAGTAAGTCACTTGGAAGAGTTGATCGAGACCTCTGCCATGGTTCCCGCCGTCAACCAAGTGGAGTTCAGCCCGTTTCTCTTCCAGGAGGACCTACTCAAGTTTTGCCAGAAGAACAAGATCCAGCTGGAAGCGTACAGCCCGTTGACAAAAGGACTGAGGCTCGACTATCCCGGACTGGTGGAGATGGCGGACAAATACGAGAGGACTCCCGCCCAAATCCTGATCCGGTGGGCACTCCAGCACGGTGTCGTCGTCATCCCAAAGTCGGACAAGAAGGAACACATAATCGAGAACAGCCGGGTTTTCGATTTCCAGATATCGAGTGCAGACATGACTGCCCTTGACAAGCTGAATGAGGACTATCACACGACCTGGAATCCCGCAGACCTGCAGTAGACGTGCACACGCATTGTAGGGCGATATTCGTGGCCGCGAGGAGGAGAGTAGTATCAGCATTGCACCACCTTTAATTAGGTCGCCCGAAGTTCCGGACCCGTGACTGCCACTAAGAGGTTTTCCCGGCAGTCAAGGACCTCACCATGCCCGCAATTGGACTCGTCCCTGGCCTTGTAGTCGGATTGAGAGAAGGAATCGAGGCTGCATTGATCATCGGCCTGATTGTGGGATACCTTTCCAAGACAGGCCGAAAGTTCCTGACGAAATACGTCTCCATCGGGGTCCTCATTGCCGTCGTGGCCAGCGTGTTCGTGGCGGGAGTCCTCGTGGCATTGAGCGTGAGCTTCGAGGGACTCGGAGAGCAGCTATTCGAGGGTATCTCAGCAGTTCTGGCGGTGGCAATCCTGACCTTCATGATATTCTGGATGATGAAGGCGGCCAAGAACGTGCGAGAGCACTTCGAGAAGCGCGTTGACGTCATGGCGGGGCGGAATGAGATGTTCGGGCTCGTCGGTCTCTCGTTCGTGGCGGTGTTCAGGGAAGGCCTGGAGACTGCGTTGTTCACGCTCGGAGTCGCAAGCGCCACTACCACGGCGGACGCGGTGGCCGGGGTGGCGGTCGGGATATTTGTAGCGGCGCTGATCGGACTCGCACTTCCCCGTCTGTCGATACGCGTTTCCTTCAGGCGGTTTTTCCAGGTGACCAGCGCAGTCCTGATTCTCATCGCGGCCGGTCTGGCTGCGCAGGGAATCCACGAGTTTCAGGAAGCATTCGAGATCCAGGCTGGTTCGGCTCACATCTACAATGTCCAAGGAGTGTTCTCTTCCGGAACAGACAATCCACTCGGCTACTTGCTGCATGGCATGGTGGGATACAGTGACAGTCCGAGCCAGCTCGAGGCTATCGCCTACTTCGCCTATCTCGCGATGGCTGCTTTCCTGTGGTGGTTCGTGATCATCAGGAAACCACGGGAACTCTCTCTTCAGGAGCAATCGCCTGTCGTGACCGATGACGAAGCAAAAGCCATCGATACTTCGGATCCTGCCCAAGACCACAGCGAGATTCCGATTCCGATGGCTCCCGCCACAGTTGGCACTAACGACGAGAGTCCATGATGGCGGTGAGTTGAGAGGGTTTGGTCGCTACGTCCTTCTGTCCCCGCCCTCGCCCTTCTGCGCCTTGTACCGCGCCGAGTCCAGATCCAGATCCATGTCCTCTTCCTTCGCCTTACCGGGACTGAAGACCTTCCCCGCCTCGAACTCCAGCTTTTTGTCCGCCTTCTTCTTCTTGCGCGGTGTCTGTTCAACCTGCTGTTCCATGCAGATCCTCCCATCGATTGGCGTAAGGGTCCGGCAGTTCTATCCGACGGCGGTTGCCGTCGTTGACCACCACGACAGACCAATCCACAGACTCGGTATTGAACCTGTCGCAGATCTCCTTCCTGAGCGCGGCCCTCGTATCCTTCGGCGGCTCCGTCACCGCCTTCGCGATTTCGTCGTCGCTCAGCAACCTGTCCACGAGACCCTTGTTCTGTCTCTTGTAGAATATCCCCCTGTCCATTCCAACTTCCGAGTACTGCTTGCAGGCCATCATCTCAACGTCAGGTCCCGCCTTGGCCTCTTTCGCCTCCTGAATGGCGAAGTACCTGTCGAGCCACTCCACCCGCCTCGCCAGTTCTTTCGACTTTCTGTTCTCGATGCCGTCGAGTATCTCTTCGAGAATCCTCAGTGCCCTCTTATCCCTGTCACCCTCAACGATGTTCTCTATCT
>Ga0214473_10004010_pt1 | contig 17714 bp, 30 predicted proteins | sample RVTome_7_FD_203509 | JGI IMG/M metagenome (GOLD analysis project Ga0214473, IMG submission 203509) | Soil microbial communities from uranium-contaminated site in the Upper Colorado River Basin, Wyoming, United States - RVT98D197 | ecosystem: Environmental > Terrestrial > Soil > Contaminated >... | reverse complement strand
CGAAATAGGTGTTCTGTTGAACGTCAGGGTTTGGCAAAGCTGCTGAAAGCTTTGTGAGGTCTCGGATAGAGCCAACGGACCCTATGCTCTAAGGAAGGCTGTTCAAGCAGTCGGCAACCGTTGAGAAGATCAGCGGCACGCCGGGTCGGCGACGGTGCCTTTCCTGCCCTTGTTCAAACGAGTGGTTTCGGTGCAGGCCAGAGACCATCTGTCTCGCGCGGAGCCGCCATTGTGTATCAATAACGTGAGGTTGTTGGAGCGTGTGCCGGTGCATGACCTGTAGCGTCTGTGCCTGAGCACGGAAAGAGGTAGTCCAAAGGGGTGTTATGGCTGCCGAAAGTGAGAGAATACGAATCAGGATGGAGGCATACGACCATCGAGCGCTCGATGCTTCCGCCAAAGAGATCGTTGAGCATGCTCGCAGAACGAACGCGCGTGTGAGCGGCCCGGTTCCGCTGCCGACGCGGATTGAGCGATACACGGTGTTGCGGAGTCCGCACATCGACAAGAAATCGCGCGAGCAGTTCGAGCTGCGTACGCATAAGCGGCTTATCGACATCCATGAGGCGAACGCCAGGACGGCCGAAGTGCTGAACCGTTTGGTGGTTCCCGCGGGTGTCTTTGTGAAGATAAAGGCTTAGCAGCAAAGGACATCCAGATATGGCGATGTTACTTGGAAAGAAAGTGGGCATGACGCGGGTCTATGACGAGGCGGGGCGTCTGGTGCCGGTAACGGTGATCCAGGCCGGCCCGTGCACCGTCACGCAGATCAAGACCAGCCTGACGGACGGCTACAACGCCATCCAGATAGGTTTCCAGGACAGGAAACCGTCGCGGTGCACGCAGCAGCAGGTTGGTCACGCCAAGAAGGCCAATGCGCGTCCGAAGAAATTTGTCAGGGAATGGCGTTTGCCAAACGCCGCGGAGCCCAAGTACAACCTGGGCGATTCCATCACGGTTTCCGTCTTTGCGGAAACCAAACTCGTGGACGTGGCGGCGACGAGCAAGGGCAAAGGGTTTGCGGGACCAATGAAACGTCATGGATTCAAGGGTTTTCCCGCCTCGCACGGTACGGAGCGTAAGCACCGTGCCCCCGGCTCGATCTGCGCCTTTGCCAATAACTCCGGTATGGGCGGCGGCCTGAAGAAGGGCAAAAAGATGGGCGGCCAGATGGGCAATTGCCGGGTCACGAGCAAGAACCACGTTCTGGTTGCGGTCGATCAGGAAAACAATCTATTGGTGGTCAAGGGAACCGTTGCGGGCCCGGCCGGCGAGTACTGTATCGTGAAAACGGCCAAGAGCCTCGGCATGGCGAGTGGAACCTGAGATGATTGAGCTGACTGTATACAATACCAGCGGACAGCAGGTCGATACGATCCGCGTCGATGAATCGGTCTTGGGCGGCTGCATCCGGTACGCCCTGCTCAAGCAGGCGATCGTGATGTACCACGCGAACAAACGGGTCGGGACCGTAAAAACCAGGGGCAGAGGCGTCGTCGCCGGCTCGACCCGGAAGATCTACCGGCAGAAGGGCACGGGTTACGCCCGGGCGGGCACCCGCAGGACCGGCAAACGCGTCGGCGGCGGTATGACCTTCGCGAAGGAGCCCCGGGACTTCAGCCAGCGCATGCCCCGCAAGCAGAAAAGGCTCGCGAGGGATTCGGCCGTTCTCGCCAAGCTGCGCGGCAACAAGGTGGTCGTCGTTGACGGCTTGGCGTTCGAGAAGCCGCGGACGAAGGACTTCGCCAATGTGCTGAAGAACCTCAAGATCGATCGAAGCTGCGTGGTTGCCGTCAGCGGCTATGATGAGAATATCCGCAAGTCCGCACGCAACGTGCAGAAGGTTGCCGTGCTGCCCGTGGCGGACCTGAACGCAGGGGATATCCTCAACCACCAGCAGATGCTCTTTACCAAAGACGCGCTGATGTTGTTTCTGGACCGGGGGCCCGGCGGCACGGGCGAGGAGAACGCGACCGCGTAGAAACGCCGACCCGGCAAGTTTGAGTCTACGTTTTGAATCGAGCTTTCGATGGATGATTTCAGCGTAATAATTCGGCCGCTTATCACGGAACAAGGCATGCACTTTGCCAACGTCAAAGGCGCGTACTCGTTCCAGGTGAACAAGAGGGCGAACAAGATCGAAATAAAGAACGCCGTAGAGAAGATCTATGGCGTCAAGGTGGATAAGGTGCACACGGCAAACCACAAAGGCAAAAAGCGCCGCAAAGGTAGGACCTTCGGCGTGACCTCAAGCTGGAAGAAAGCCGTGGTGTACCTGGAGCCGGATTATCATATCGATCTGTTCTAACCGAGCGGATCCTGGAAAGAGATAGCAATATGGGTATTCGACTTTACAAACCGACAAGTCCCGGACGCCGGGCGGGCTCCGTGAACGACTATGCCGAGTTGACGACCGACAAGCCCGAGAAGAGCCTGTGCCACAGAATCGGCAAGTCCGGCGGCAGGAACCACAGCGGCAAGACCACCTCGCGGTTCCGCGGCGGCGGCTCCAGGAAGATTTACCGCATCATCGACTTCAAACGCAACAAAGATGGAATGCCTGCCAAAGTGGTGAGCGTCGAGTACGATCCGAACAGGAGTTGCTATATCTCCCTGCTGGAGTACGGCGACGGCGAGAAGCGATACATCCTGGCGCCCATGGGCGTGACCGTGGGCGATGTGCTGGAGAGCGGCGCGTTGTGCGAGCCGAAGCCCGGCAACTGCATGCCCCTGGAATCGATCCCCACCAGCCTCGAAGTGCACAATGTCGAGATGACGGCCGGTCAGGGCGGCAAGCTCGTCCGCGGCGCCGGCGGTTCCGCTCGAATCATGGCCAAGGAGGGGGATTGGGTCACCCTCGTGCTGCCGAGCGGCGAAATGCGCATGGTGCGCAAGGAGTGCCGGGCGACCATCGGCCGGCTGAGCAATCCCGACCACCAGAACATCAGCATCGGCAAGGCGGGACGAAAACGCCATTATGGCTGGCGGCCGCACGTCAGAGGCAAGGCCCAGAACCCGGTCGATCATCCGCTGGGCGGCGGCGAAGGCCGATCCAATGGCGGCCGTCACCCGTGCTCGCCGACGGGCGTGCTGGCCAAGGGCGGCAAGACCAGGAACCCTCGCAAGGTCAGCAACAACAGAATCATCCGGCGGCGAAGAAACAAGCGGAGTGGTCAATTGGTGCTCTAAGGCTGACAAGCAGAGAAGAGACGGAAAATGGGAAGATCTCTCAAAAAAGGACCATACGTCGACGAGAAGCTCTTTGCCAAGGTCAATCGGCAGGTGAGTACGGGCACGCGCGATCCCATCAAAACCTGGGCGCGACGCTGCACCATCGTTCCGGAGTTCGTCGGCTTCACATTCATGGTCCACAATGGCAAGATGTTCCATAAAGTCTTTGTGACCGAGGATATGGTCGGACACAAGCTGGGTGAGTTTTCGCTGACGCGGACGTTCAAGGGACATTCGAGCAAGAAGATTAAGGTGTAGAGCCGCCGGTGGAGTTGATGGGAAGTCCGCTAAAGACGGGACATGACATATGCTTAGCCCTGCAAAACTGAAGAAAGTATCGAAGCGACAAGGAGTGAGCGTAGAGGCCTTGGCGCGAGGACTGGTCCGTGGTGGCCTTGACATGAAAGAGGCGACCTCGCGAGTGAAGAATTGGCAGAGGGGCCTGATGCGGCCTCTGCCCCATACGGAAGATGTCCGACGGCTCGCCGAGACACTGTCCGTCGAGGCCAACGAAATTGCCGGCTGGCATTCCTCCTATATGTATGCCCCGCAGGCGCCTCGCAAAGTGCGGCTAGTGACGCAGTTGATCCAGGGCCGCAAGGTGCAGGAGGCGCTGGACCTGCTGAAGTTCACCCGGAAGCGTGCGGCCACTATGGTGGGCCAGACGCTCAAGGCCGCCATCGCCGACGCGGACGAGCAGCAGGCCGACGTGGACAACCTGGTTGTGAGCGAGGCGCGCGTCGATGAGGCAGGTATCCGGCTGGGCACGAAGCGATGGATCCCCAAAGACCGGGGTCGCGCACACCCGCTTCACAAGCTGGCCTGCCATATCCACATAACGGTGACACAAAAGTAAAGAGGACAACGAGAGTCGTACTGAGATACCTGAACTATGGGTCAGAAAACATCACCGATAGGCTTTAGAACGGGAATCACGCTGGGTTGGCAGAGCACGTGGTTTGCTCCGAAGGCCAGCTACGGCGACTTCCTCGTCGAGGACCAGAAGATCCGCCGCTACATTGACGGCCGATTCAATCGCCAGATGCCCAAGGGGGCGGTGGCGAAGGTCGAGATCATCCGCACGCGCAACGAAGTGAATGTGACCATGCACAGCGGGCGGCCGGGCGTGGTGATCGGTCCGCGGGGCGGCGAGGTCGACAAGGTCCGTGAGGAACTGGAGGCTCTGACCGGCCGAAAGGTCACCGTGAACGTCATTGAGATCAAGGAACCGGACCTCAACGCCATGTTGGTGGCGGAGGGCGTTGCCGAGCAACTGTCCAAGCGCGCCTCGTTCCGACGCACGATGAAGCAGTTCTGCGAGGCGGGGATGAACGCTGGAGCCAAGGGTGTGAAGATTATCTGCGGCGGACGCTTGGCCGGGGCGGAAATGGCCCGGCAGGAAACCCAGAAGATGGGAAGCATTCCGCTGCATACCCTGGACGCCGACGTCGATTACGCAACGGCGACGGCCCGAACGACCTACGGCGCGATCGGTGTCAAGGTGTGGATCTACAAGGGCAAGTTCGGCGAGGAGATCGAGCGAGTGGAACGAAAGCAAAGGCGTCGCCCGACCCGGGGCAGACCGTACGGTCCTTCGGGTGGAGCAGGCGCCGAGGAGCGGGGCGGCATGCCGGAAGGTGCCGGCGGCGCTCCTGCGGCGACCCAGGGCCAGGCCGACGGTGGTCCGGCCCCCGAGCCGTCTCCCGGAACCGGTGGACAGGCATGAAATGCTCGGGGAAGTGGGAATCATAAGATAGAGGTTTGAACCTATGCCGTTGATGCCGAAAAGAGTCAAATACCGCAAGGCGCAGCGAGGCCGCATGAAGGGCAACGCGCAGCGAGCCAACTACGTTGCCTTCGGCGAGTACGGATTGCAGGCGTTGGAGATGAGTTGGGTCTCCGCGAAGAATATCGAGGCCGGTCGCGTGGCGGCGACCCACTTCCTTCACCGCGAAGGAAAGGTCTATATCCGGATCTTCCCGCACCAGCCGGTCTCTTCGAAACCGTTGGAAACCCGAATGGGCAAAGGCAAGGGCGAGCCCGAGTTCTGGATCGCCCGCGTCCGGCCGGGACAGATCTGTTTCGAGGTCGGCGGCGTCAGCGAGGAAGTGGCCAAGCAGGCGCTGTCAAGAGTCGCTCATAAAATGCCCATCCGATGCCGCTTTGTGAAGCGAAGACATTCGCTGTAGGACAGGAGATAACGGTGAAGGCCAAGCAACTGCGAGAAATGAGTCAGGATGAGTTGGGCAGCACGCTCGAAGATCTGGAAAAGCGGCTGTTTGACCTGCGTTCGCAGGCGGTGACCCAGAAGCTCGAGAATTCCAAGTCGATTATCAACGTGCGACGCGACATCGCGCGGATCAAGACGATCTTACACGAGAAGAAGTAGATAGCCCTGGACGCAGGAGCAGCGGAAAATTGCCTATATGGAAACGGGAAAGACAAAGACATTGACCGGGATTGTCACCAGCAACAGTGGCAGTAAGAGCATCCGGGTGACTATCGGCTACAAGGTTCGGCATCCGAAGTACAACAAGTACGTCCGGCGCGAGACGAAACTGGGCGTGCACGACGAGCGCAACGAAGGCAAGGTCGGCGATCTTGTCGAGATCACCGAGTGCAGGCCGATGAGCAAAACGAAGAGCTGGCGTCTTGTTCGAGTGATACAGAAGGCAGTGCAGGCTTGAGAGCCCGAGAGATTCGTAGATTATGATTCAGCCATTTACCATGTTGGATATCGCCGACAACTCCGGCGTCAAGGCGGCGATGTGTATTCGGGTCAAGAGAGGGACGTCGTCCAAGGGCAACTTCACTCGCTCGATGGCCTCCGTCGGAGACGTGATCTGGGTCGCGATCAAGAAGTCGTTGCCCACTTGCCAACTGGACGACAAGAAGGTGCACAAGTGCGTGGTGATTCGTACGAAGAAACCCATTCGGCGGCCCGACGGAAGCTACGTGCGGTTTGACAGCAACGCCGCGGTGATGATCGATGGCGAGGGCAACCCCATCGGGACCCGTATCTTCGGCGCCGTGGCCCGCGAGCTTCGCGAGAAGAATTACATGAAAATCATCTCGCTGGCAGGCGAGGTCGTATAGCATAGTACGCGGATTGATGAAGAGGCGATAAATGGCCTTACATGTGAAAAAAGGTGACACGGTGCAGATCATCGCCGGCGACCACAAAGGGCAGAGCGGCAAGGTGCTGCATGTCTACCCGGACAAGAACATGGTGGTCGTCCAGGGTCAGAATCTGGTGAAGAAACACGTTCGTCCCTCGCGGCGTAATCCGCAGGGGGGGCGCATCAGCATCGAGCAGCCGATCCACATCAGCAAGGTGCTGCCGGTGAGCCCGAAATCCTCCAAGGGCACCAGGGTGCGCTACTCCCAGGGACCGGATGGAAGCAAGAAGCGCGTGACGGTGGACGGCGCCGAGATCGGGACCGTCAAGAAGGCGAAATGACAGCACCGGCGGATCGCTGAATCCACAGGTGCAGAGGACCGAAACAGAGCAAGCATATGGCGCGTTTACGAGATCAATATAAGTCGAGAATCATGCCCGAGCTGGTGAAAGAGTTCGGGTACACGAGTCCGATGGCCGTGCCCAGGATGGAGAAGATCGTGATCTCCATGGGAATCGGCCGGGCCACCCAGGACAAGAAGTACATCGAGCTCGCCAAGAAGGACCTGGCCTTGATCAGTGGGCAGCAGCCCGTGGTCTGCAAGGCCAAGAAGAGCGTGTCGAACTTCAAGGTCCGGCAGGGGCAGGAGACCGGCCTGAAGGTCACGCTGCGCGGCGTCCGGATGTACGAGTTCATGGACAGGCTGGTCAACCTGGCCATCCCCCGGGTCCGCGACTTTCGCGGATTGAACCCGAACAGCTTTGACGGACGGGGCAACTATTCCATGGGACTGGCCGAGCAGAGCGTGTTCCCGGAGATCAACCCGGCCAAGATCGAATTCCAGCAGGGCATGAACATTACCTTCAGTACGACGGCGCGAACGGACGAAGAGGCCCGCAGGTTGCTGGCCTTGTTCGGCATGCCGTTCCGATCGCAGACGGCGGGACAGGCCGCCAGTTAAACCATTACCGGCAGCAGTGATGTGGAGCGCATGAATGTCCACCAAGGCATTAGAGAACAAGGTCAAGAGAAAACAGAAGTTTCGAGTCCGGGAGTACACGCGGTGTGAGCTCTGCGGACGATCCCACGCGGTCTACCGCAAATTCAAGGTTTGCAGGATCTGTTTCAGAACGTTAGCAAACGAGGGCAAGATACCGGGAGTCAAAAAAGCGAGTTGGTGAGCCGGTCAGCAATCCCAACGTGCAGGATGTGAGTCATGAGTTTGAGCGACCCAATAGCAGATATGCTTACCCGCATTCGCAACGCAGTGCGTTCGAATAAGCGGCAGGTGAACATCAGAGCGTCGAAGATATGCGAAGGCATCGCGGCGGCTCTTCAACGAGAGGGGTACATCGAGGGCTTCGACCGGATCGATGACGGCAAGCAGGGCGTGCTGCGCATCACGCTCAAGTACAACCAGGAAGGCCAGTCCGCCATCACCGAGATCAAGAGGATCAGCAAGCCCGGTTGCAGGATGTACGCCTCCATCGACAGCCTGCCGAGGGTCATGGGCGGCATGGGTGTCGTGATCGTATCGACAAGTAAGGGTGTGATCAGTGATCGGAGCTGCCGCGAGAACAAAGTCGGCGGCGAAATGCTTTGCACGGTAAGCTAAATGAGTCGAATTGGCAAAAAACCCGTTGAGATTCCGCAGGGCGTGAAGGTCGATCAGCAGGGCCAGATCGTGAAGGTGTCCGGCCCCTTGGGCTCGCTGGATTTCCAGTACGATCCGCGAGTCACGGTGAAAGTGGACTCCTCGCAGCATAAAGTCGAGGTCGTCAACCCGCAGCCGGAAGACCGCCAAAGCCGAGAGTTGCACGGCACCACGCGTGCCTTGATCGCCAATATGGTGGCCGGCGTCAGCAAGGGCTACGAGAAGAAGATGGAGATCTACGGCACCGGCTACAGCGCCAAAGAGCAGGTCGGCAAGCTCGTGCTGCAGGTCGGCTATGCCCACTCTGTGGAACTACCGATCCCGCAGGGGATAAAAGTAATTATCGATGTGCCCGCGACGCGAGGCAATGACGTCCCGGCGAAGCTGACAATCCGCGGGGTTGACAAGGCTTGCCTGGGGCAGTTTGCCTCGGACGTCAGAAGAGTCAGACCGCCTGAGCCGTACAAGGGGAAAGGCATCCGGTATGCGGATGAGAAGATCAAGCGCAAGGTCGGCAAGGCGTTCGCTTCAGGTGCCGCGTAATAGAGAAGTCGGATTCTATGAAGACGGAAAAACATAAGGCAGCAGCGTTACGACGCAGACATCACGTGCGAAAGAAGGTTTTTGGAACGCCGGAGAGACCGCGTCTGTCCGTGTTTCGCTCCAACAAACACATTTATGCACAGTTGATTGACGATACGGCGGGGGTCACGTTGGTCGCCGCGAGCACAAAGGGCAAAGCCCTGCGGGACCAGTTGCCTGCGGACGCCAAGAAGAGACAGGTGGCGGAAGTCGTGGGCGAGGCGCTGGCCAAGAGAGCGCTGGACGTCGGCATCAAGTGCGTCTGCTTCGATCGAAACCGTTATAAATACCATGGTCGAGTGAAGTCTCTGGCCGATGCGGCTCGCAAAGCCGGCTTGGCGTTTTGAGACAGGAAGGCAGAGACTGGGAGACGAAATTGGCGACAGAACCAGTTAGAACACCCGAACACGAAGAAAGGCCGTTGGAAGACACGGTGGTGAAGATTTACCGTTGTGCCAAAGTGGTCAAAGGCGGCCGTCGATTCAGCTTTGCGGCTCTGGTGGTCGCCGGGGACCGGGCCGGCACTGTGGGCATCGGCTACGGCAAGGCCAACGAAGTGCCACAGGCGGTCGAGAAGGGCGTCAAGGACGCCAAGAAGTCCCTGCACACGGTTCCCCTGGTGGGGCGGACTCTGCCGCACCCGGTGATCGGCAAGTACAGGGCCACCAAGATCATGTTGGTGCCGGCCGCGCCGGGTACTGGGGTCATCGCCGGCTCCAGCGCCAGAGCGGTGCTCGAATACGCGGGGATCAGTGACGTCCTGACGAAAGTCTATGGGAGCACCTCCGCCAAGAACGTCGTCAAGGCAACGCTTGACGGCCTGCTCAAGCTACGTAGCAAGCAGACGGTCGAGTCGCTGCGGGGCGTGGCAGTTTCGTAACGACAAGCATGGCCAATTGGGTGAGTTAGATGTTAAGTCATGAGATCACTTCTGTCGTAGGCAGACACAAAGCACGCAAGCGTGTCGGAAGGGGCCGCGGCACGGGCCAGGGCGGGTCCGCCGGACGCGGAACCAAGGGCGCTCACAGCAGAGCCGGCGCCAAAAGGTTTCCACTCCGTGAAAGTGGGGCGACGCCCCTGTTCAGGCATCTGCCCAAACGCGGATTCAACAACAAGGAATTCGCCACGAGGTTCATGGTGGTGAATGTCTCGCAACTGGAGCGGTTCGACGACGGCGCCCAGGTGGGCGTGGAGCAACTGTCCAATGCCGGCTTGATTGCCGGCGTCCAGACCAAGGTGAAGATTCTGGGTGACGGCGAGCTGACGAAGCGGCTGCAGGTGGTCGCCCACAAGTTCAGCAAGTCCGCCGAGCAGAAGATCATCGGCTGCGGCGGAACCGCCACGAAGATCGCCCAAAAGAAGAAACCGTCCAGGAGGAGGAAAGAGGTCAAGGCATAATTGTGCCGGTCGTTGAGCCGGTAGGACATCAAAATCTGCGGAGAACGCATACGTGATAGGAACAGTTGTCAATATCTTTCGGATTCAGGATCTGCGTAACAAGATCCTGTTCACTGTGGCCCTGTTGATGATTTACCGCATCGGGTTCCACATCCCGAATCCGTGCTTCGACCAAAAGGCGATCAAGGACGCGGCGGCCAGCCGGGACGCGGAAAGTCCCCTCGGCCGGGCGGCGGCATACCTGCAGTTGTTCACGGGAGGCAATCTGGGCCAGAGCACCCTCTTCGGCCTGGGCATCATGCCCTACATCACGGCGTCGATCATCCTGATGCTGCTGGGCGAAGTCATCCCTTCGTTGAAGAAACTGCGCCAGGAGGGCCAAACCGGCTACAAGAAGATACAGGAGTATACGCGCTATCTCACGGTGCTCATATGCGTGATTCAGGCCCTGATGTACCTGCGCATGATGGGCGGCAGCGAGTACGTCTATGCGGGCATGGCCACGCAGGCGATCCTCATGGGTGTGATCGGGATGACTGCCGGCACGATCTTCCTCATGTGGCTCGGCGAGCAAATCGATGAGTACGGAATCGGCAACGGGATCAGCTTGATCATCATGGCCGGCATCATCGCCCGGATGCCTTGGGTGGTCTACGAACTGATCCGCAATGTCGATGTCCGAGTCACAGCCGCACCAGGGTCGATTGGGCCCGCCAAGCTCCTCTTCTTGGGCGTCGCGGGCATCGCCGTGATCGCCGGGGCGATCCTGATCACGCAGGGACAGAGACGAATCCCGATCCAGCAGGCCAAGCAGATGCGAGGCCGGCGCATGTACGGCGGTCAAAGGCATTACCTGCCGTTGAGAGTCAATCACGGCGGCGTCATGCCGATCATCTTCGCATCGAGCTTCATGATGTTTCCACCCATCATCATGCAGCAGGTGGCGAGGCTTTTCCCCGAGTCAGGGGTGCTCCGGACAATGACAGAGGCATTGAGTACGAGCTCGTACACCTACAATGTCCTGTACATGCTGCTGATTTTCCTGTTTGCTTATTTCTGGGTCACGGTTCAATTCCAGCCTCGCGAGATGGCCAAGAACCTGCGGGATTCCGGCAGTTTCATCCCCGGGCTTCGTCCGGGGCGCAGGACGGCTGAACACCTGGAGATGGTGATGATGCGCATCACCTATTACGGTGCTGCGTTTCTTGCCGCGATTGCTGTGATCCCGAGTGTAGCGGCGTATGCCCTGGGGATCCCCTGGACCATCACGAACTTCCTCGGGGGCACGGGCCTGCTGATCGTGGTCAGCGTCTCGCTCGATCTCGTGCAGAAGATCGAGGCGAACCTCTTGATGCGAAGCTACGAGGGTTTCAGCGCATCCGGCAGGATTAAGGGAGCGTATGCATGAGAATCGTCGTACTGGGTGCACCCGGCGCGGGCAAAGGAACGCATTGTAAACGGATCGCAGAGCGATACCGTGTGGTCCACCTGTCGAGCGGGGATATCTTGCGACGCGAACGGGCCGAAGGCACTGACCTCGGCAAGAAGGCACAGAGCTACATGGATGCGGGCACGTTGGTGCCCGACGACCTGATCGTTCAAATGATGAGCAATGCCATCGGCAAAGCCGGCTCGGCCGGCTACGTCCTGGACGGGTTTCCCAGAACCGTGAACCAGGCTAAGGCGCTGGATGAGTCGCTGGCGGGCGGCAAAGGTGGCATCGATATTGTCATAAACCTTCAGGTCGATGATGGCGTAGTACTGGACAGAATCACAGGGCGAAGAAGCTGTCCCAAGTGCGGAGCCGTGTACCATGTACGGAACATGCGGCCCAAGCGGGACGGGGTCTGCGACCTGGACGGTACGAAACTCGTACAGCGGCCGGATGATACCGAGGAGGTGGTCAAGAACCGCCTCGCGACGTATTATCAGCAGACCGAGCCTGTCGTGGAGTACTACAAGAGTAAGAGAACCGTCCACGATATCGACGCCAATGCAGATGCCGATAGCGCAGCCGCTGTAATCTTCCGCAAGCTGGATTCGCTTGTAGGAAACGCCGGGCGGCGTCCGCAACCGCAGATGCGCTCGATGAAATGACAAAGTCGTGAAATGGCGATAACGCTTCGCAGCCGCAGAGAGATTGAACTGATGCGTCGGGCGGGAGCAGTTGTAGCCGGTGTTCTTTCAAAATTGCAGACAATCGCAGCACCGGGCGTGACGACCGCGGCCTTGAACGACGTGGCGCTGGGAATGACCACGGAGGCAGGGGCCGAGGCCCTCTTTCAGGGCGTTCGCAGCCCGCAGGCGAAGATTCCGTTTCCGGGGGCCATCTGTGCTTCCGTCAACGAGCAGGTTGTGCACGGGATTCCGTCGCGCGAGACGGTGTTGCGGGCTGGCGATATCCTGAGTATCGATTTCGGGGTCCGGCTGGATGGCTACTGCGGAGACGCCGCGGTGACTGTCCCGATCGGTGAGATCTCCGTGGATCGGCGGCGGCTCATGGAGGTCACTTGGGAGGTGCTGGATATCGCCGTGGCGAGGATCAGGCCCGGGGTTCGATGGAGCCGGATCGCCGCCGTCATGCAGAAGCATGCGGAGTCGGCGGGCTTTTCGGTGGTACGGGACTTCGTCGGCCACGGCATCGGCACGAAGATGCACGAGGACCCCAAGGTCCCGAACTTCGTCAGCGATGAGTTGTTGGCCGAGGACATCGTGTTGGCCGAGGGGATGGTTCTGGCCGTCGAGCCGATGATCAATGTCGGCAGCAGCGCCGTTCGGACGCTGGCCAACGGATGGACCGTAGTGACCAGGGATGGCAAGAGTTCGGCTCACTTCGAGCATACGATTGCCGTCGTTCGGGGCGGCTGTGAAGTCCTGACGGCGGGGTGAAGTGGCCCGCAAGCAGGCTGCAGTGCGGCCGGGCGGTTATGGAAACCGCCGGCCGTCTGGTACTTTACGCATATATGGGTGTTCATGGCGAAGAAGGATGCAATAAGGCTACAGGCGAAGGTGATCGAAGCTCTGCCGAACGCGATGTTCCGCGTGGAGTTGGAGAACGGCCACAAAGTCTTAGCCCACGTGTCCGGGAAGATGAGGATGAACTTCATCCGCATCCTGCCGGGCGATCAGGTGACTGTGGAGATGTCGCCGTACGACCTGAATCGAGGTCGGATTGTACTTCGGCACTGAGGCGGCCGTCGGCGGGCCGTTGGTCCTGCCGAAGAGCCTTGGTGGAACACGGAACTGCCTATGAAAGTAAGAAGCTCGGTAAAACGTATCTGTGAAAACTGCAAGATCATTCGCCGCAAAGGCGTGGTCCGCGTGATCTGTTCGAACCCGCGGCACAAGCAGCGCCAGGGGTAACGAATGGGATGCGGTCGCAGCGCAAACAGTGGGAATGATGGGTAAGAGGAAAGGAATATGCCGCGTATAGTTGGTGTTGATATTCCCGATAACAAGGCGATTTGGGTGTCCTTGATGTACGTGCCGGGAATCGGCAAGTGGACGGCGGAACAGATTCTCAAGGAAGCCCGGATCGAATTGATGACCAAGGCGAACAAGCTCAGCGAAGACGAGTTGAGTCGAATCACGCAGATCATCGATCGCAACTACATCGTCGGAGGTCAGCTTCGCAGGCAGGTCGCCCAGAATATTGCCCGCCTCCGCGACATCGCCTGCTATCGAGGGATCCGGCACCGCAGGGGCCTGCCTGTCCGCGGGCAGCACACGCAGAGCAATGCCCGCACCCGCAAGGGGCCGCGAAAGACCGTGGCCGGCAAGAAGGGTGTGAAGGAGCAGCGATAATATGGCCAAAAGTGGAAAACGCAAAATCAGGAAGAACGTCGTTCGGGCGATTGTGCACATTAAGGCGACGTTCAACAACACGCTGATCACGATCACCGACGTCGATGGCGACGTGATCTGCTCGAGTTCGGCGGGCAGCGTGGGCTTCAAAGGCTCGCGCAAGAGCACGCCGTTCGCTGCCCAGCAGGCGGCCCAGAATTGTGCCAACGTCGCCATGCGAAATGGTGTCCGCGAAGTGGAAATCCAGGTCAAAGGCCCCGGCGCGGGCCGGGAGTCCGCGATTTCCGCGATGCAACAGGCGGGGCTGCGGATCACCTCCATCGAAGATGTGACGCCGCTTCCGCACAACGGGTGCAGGCCTCCAAAGCGTAGAAGAGTGTAACCGGGTCCCCCAGGCCCTGAGGAGATGAGTTCATATGGGACGTTATGTCGGTCCATCGTGTAGACAATGCCGGCGCGAGGGAATGAAGTTGTTCCTCAAAGGAACGAAGTGCGAAACGGCCAAGTGTCAGATCGAGCGGAGACAGCGGAGTCTGGCTCCGGGTATGCACGGCTGGCGAAAAGCGCGGCTGGGCGAATACGGCGTCCGCCTGCGCGAGAAGCAGAAGATCAAGCGGTACTACGGCGTCTATGAGCAGCAGTTCATGCGGTACTTCCACCTCGCCGAACGCATCAAGGGCAATACGGGGGAGAATCTTCTTCAGTTGCTCGAACGGCGCCTCGACAACGTGGTCTACAAGCTGAATCTTGCTGCGTCCCGCAAGGCGGCCCGGGTATTCATCTCCCATGGGCACATCCGCGTCAATGGCCGAAAGGTCGATGTCAGCGACTACATCCTCAAGGTGGGCGACAAGATCACGCTGAAGAATGCGGAAAAGAGCCTGAAACGGGTCAAGCAGCAGTTGGAGAGCAACCCGAATTTCACGACGCAGGCCTGGCTGCAGTTGGATCGTGAGACGCCGGCGGCGACGATTGTCGCTCTGCCCGCGCGGGAGGACGTGCAGATCCCCGTGGAAGAGCAGTTGGTAGTGGAGTTCTGTTCGAGGTAGGCTCGGCGAACCAAAATGCCCAAGAGCGACATACAAATGACGGGTCGGGGAGAACTGTGCATTTTGTTGTGTAAGGATGAGAGTTTAGATCGGAGGCCGATATGCGAGTGACATGGCGTGGCTTAGAGTTGCCGACTCGTGTTGAGAGAGACAACAGTGTCTCTACGGATAAGTATGGCCGGTTCTTTATTGAGCCGTTTGAGCGCGGTTTCGGGACCACGGTCGGGAACAGCCTCAGGCGCGTATTGCTCTCCTCGCTGGAAGGCAGTGCGGTGACATCCATCAAGATCGCAGGTGTGGACCATGAGTTCACCTCCATCCGCGGCGTGATGGAAGATACGACGGATGTCGTGCTGAATATCAAGAGTCTGGTGGTCCGACTGCAGGGAGACGGGCCCAAGATCATGAAGGTGGTCGCAGACAAAGCGGGCGTCGTCACGGCGGCGGACATCGCCGCAGACCCGGCGATCGAGGTGATCAACAAGGATGCGGTGCTGGCCACGTTGACCGAGGACATCCACTTCGAGATGGAGATGATCGTGGAAAACGGGCGGGGGTACGTCCCCGTCTCGGAGCGGATCGCCGATGCCGATCGGTTCGAGCAGGAAATCGGGCGAATCCATCTGGACGCCGTGTACTCGCCGGTCACACGCGTGCGCTACACGACGGAGAATACTCGCGTCGGGCAGCGGACCAACTACGACAGGCTGATCCTGGAGATCTGGACCAATGGGACCATTTCCCCCGAGATGGCGCTGGTCGAGGCGGCCAAGATCCTGCGAAAACACATCAACCCCTTCGTTCAGTACTTCGAGCTGGGCGAGGAGACCGTGGCCGGCGGCGTGCCCCAGGAAGTGCCTGAGAAGAAAGTAGATGAGGAGCTCGAGGCCAAACTCAATACCCCGATCCAGGAATTGGAGCTGTCCGTCAGGGCCAGCAATTGCCTGGAGTCTGTGAAGGTCGAGACGGTGCGCCAGCTCGTGCAGATGACCGAGGCGGATCTGCTGAAGATTCGTAGTTTCGGCAAGACGTCGCTCCGGGAGATCAAACGCAAGCTGGCGGACATCGGGCTGTCGCTGGGGATGAAAGACGTCGGACAGTAACGTGGAAGTTTTGGGAATCTCGGACATAATAGGGATTTCGGCATATGCGTCATAGAGTTGCAGGACGTGAATTAAGCAGGACGAGTGCGCATCGTCTGGCGTTGCGTCGGAACATGGCTCAGTCGCTCATCGAGCATGAGACCATTTCGACGACGGTCCAGAAGGCCAAAGAGATCAAGCCGTTCGTCGAGAAGCTGATCACCATAGCTAAGAGGGGATCGCTTCAGTATCGACGGCGGGCCATCTCTATGCTGGGGGATCGTAGCATCGTCGCGTTTGAGGACGGCGAGCCGGTCGAAAAGGGGACCGTCATTGGCAAGCTCTTCAGCGAGCTCGGCCCGCGGTATCTCGACCGACCCGGCGGATACACGCGGATCATTCGTCTGGCGCTCCGACGCCTCGGAGATAATGGGCAGGTCGTTTTGCTCCAACTCCTGGGCAAAGATGAGCCTTTGAAGAAAGAGAAACGGGCGCCCGGCAAGAGGCGAGCTCGCAAGAGAGCCGGCCGGGCTGCTGCCACGGGTAAGCCGGCAGAAGTCGAAGCCGCCGAGGCGCCAGCCGAGACCGCGCCGCAGGCAACGGAACCCGCCCCTGAGTCTCCAGAAGGTGCGCCGACGGAGCCGCAGGCCGGCGAGCAGGAACAGCCCAAGTAGGATTTCGGGACGATTGAGAAGGAATCGGGCAGGGTAACGGGATGACGCGCATGGATGGTTGCGTGTTCTGCAAGATGGTGGCAGGCGAGATTCCTGTCACGAAGGTCTACGAGGACGAGGCGGTCCTCGCCTTCCTCGATATCGGTCCCATCAGTGATGGTCACACGCTCGTCATTCCCAAGCAACACTGCACGCAGATCCATGAATGTGCCCCGGACGTGTTGGCCGATGTGGCCTTTCGCCTGGGCGAGATTGCAGAGGCGGTGATGACGGCGATGGAGGCCGACGGCTACAACGTGCTGAGCAATAACGGTACGGCCGCGGGGCAGGTGGTCGACCATCTGCATTTCCACGTCATTCCGCGCAAGACCGGCGACGGGGTCTTGACGCAGTGGCCGTCGTATCGCTACAAGGCCGGCCAGATCGAAAAGCTCGCCGCGATAATACGGGAAAATCTGAAATAGTCGACACGCCCCTTGATGGGTGCGCAGCTCTTTGATATTATAGGTAGATGATTTCGCTGGTGGTGTGCTCATCGGTGCTTCATGCCGAACCATGCACGGCTTGCCAGCGTAAAAATATATTGACCGCGGGGTAGAGCAGTCTGGTAGCTCGTCGGGCCCATAACCCGGAGGTCGGAGGTTCGAATCCTCCCCCCGCTATTAGGACCTGGAGATCGAATCCAAGGTCCTTTTTTCGTCGGTTGCGAAGCCTCGGTTCCACCGCAATCGATGCCCAAGGGCAGAAACAATGCGGCGCGGGCCGCTCATTCAATTCTCAGTCTGTCTGCGATTCCCAGATCTTGGCTGGTTTGCTGAAGCTCCTGTTTGATGGTCTGGATCGCTTCGCAGCTGATACGGATTGTGATTAATTCGTGCGCCCTGCTTGTCATCCTGAGCATAGCGAAGGATCAAGATACCCCGCGCCAACGGTCTCATTCAAAAGGGCCTGAGACTTCAGGGCAGCTATTACCCTTCCACAAAGGGTCTCTCCGCTGCTGGAATGGCTAGCCCGACTTCGCGGATTCGGGGGTTGGAACCGCCCTGGCGGGGTCGCAATCGGCTTTTTCGGCCCAAAGTCTCCACTACATCGACGCCCCCGTTTGAACTGGTGCGACCGTG
>Ga0214473_10004009_pt1 | contig 17723 bp, 12 predicted proteins | sample RVTome_7_FD_203509 | JGI IMG/M metagenome (GOLD analysis project Ga0214473, IMG submission 203509) | Soil microbial communities from uranium-contaminated site in the Upper Colorado River Basin, Wyoming, United States - RVT98D197 | ecosystem: Environmental > Terrestrial > Soil > Contaminated >... | reverse complement strand
AACATCGAACTCGTATAAATCGTCCTGATTCCAGCACCGACGTTCCCGTAAAACAGGCAATTCTCAATAGTGACCTTGTCTCGCTCAACTACCTCTATACCGTCGTCGCTGTTGCCGTATATCTGGCAGTTCCTGACCGTAACATAGCCGGGACCGTCCACATTAATCTTGACGCCGTCTTCGTCAGACCCCGTAATTTTGAACCCGTCAACAATTATCCGGATTTTATCTTCCACAAGAAATCCACAAGTGTTGCCGGCAGCGTTCACAATTACATCGCCCGATGGGTCCGCAAGATATGTTATAGGCGACTCACCGATTCCGCAGCCCCTGCTGCTGCCGCTGTTGACAGCCGTTACCTTCTCGTTATAAGTTCCGGGTCTCACGATAACCGTATCTCCGAGGACCATCGTATCGGCCGCTTTTTGTATCGTCCTCCAGGGCAGCGCCGAAGTGCCGGGATAAGCATCGTTGCCGTCCGTCGCCACGTAATAAAAAACTCCGTAAGACACTCCGCCAAATGGCGGAAGAATTTTAAGCCAGTCCTGGGCCAAAATAGCGTAGTCTTCAAAATCCACATCGCGGTCCACATCTAAGCTGTCATTGCAGTCAGGGGACAGCCACGACAGGCATAACAGCCTCATATCTTCCCATGTAACACCGTTGTCACCGTCTATGTCGCCGGGAAGTGAATCAGTATTGGCTGACAAGCAAAAAACTAACAAAACCGCCGATATGGAAAGTATTATACCTTTCTGCAACATACCCAAACTCCTACATTTCTATAACTTCCCCACGAAGAATATTATATCAGATTTTCAGGCCGATTTCAACAAAAAATTCGGCCCTAAAAGCCGGTTTTTTGCTGATTTTCGAGTTTTTGAACTCTTCCCCCATTTTTGCCGTCAAAATCGCTGAATCCCCGCGGAAAAAGTCCCAAAAATTATCAAGGATTTTCCTGCAAAACTCTTTTATACACCCAAAGTATTACTTTTGCGGCACAGATACATAAAATCTGCTGCCCTTGCCGCCCTCCGACGCGACCCAAACCTTGCCGTTATTACGCTCAAGAATTCGCCGAACTATTGTCAATCCCAGCCCTTCGCCACACCATTTCGTCCCATAAAAACAAGTAAAATCACGGTAAATTACAATAAAATGAACAAAAATTATCCGGTGTTAATAGCTGACACCGCCCCCTTTAAAATTAAGCCCAAAATCACAGTTTTCGCTGGTCGTTCTTCGGAAATGTCGAAAAATGCAGATTATTGACAGGTGAGATTATTTTTGCGCAATTTGTCGGACTGTTAATCGCTCCAGCCGCCGCCAAGGGCTTTATATAAAGCGACAAGATTGGTCGAAACCGTCCCGGTGCTGCGCACCAGGGCGTCCTCGGTAACAAAAAGCGAACGCTGCGCATCGAGAACATTTAAAAAATCAGTCTCGCCTTCCGTATAAAGCTTCGTCGCAAGCTCCACCGCCTTGCGGTTGGCTGTCACCGCTTCAATCAGCGACTCGCGATGCTCCTGCTCCTTTACCAACGCTATCAGAGCATTCTCGACATCCTGCAGTGCCGTCAGAACCGTCTGCTGATACGCCAGAAATTGTTCCTTCTGGATGCCTTTTTGCAATTCGATATTGGACCGGATGCTGCCCGCGCTGAAAATCTGCCAGTCAACCAGTCCGCCGTAAGACCAGAACCGGTTGTTCCAGTTGCCGAGCGAGCTGAACTTATTGCCTTGCGTACCGGCCGATGCCGACACAAGAAATTTCGGAAACAAATCCGAAGTCGCTACGCCAATCCTCGCGGTCGCCGCGTGAATCTGAGCCTCCGCCCTGCGAATGTCAGGCCTGCGACGCAGCAAATCCGACGGTACGCCTGCCGGTACGCTCGGTGGTACAGGTGGTATCGATGTAGCTGGTGACAATTCCTCCAACAGCGCCGCCGGCTCCTGTCCCAGCAAAATACTTATGTTATAAATAGTTTGCCTCGCCGACGACTCCAGAAGCGGTATTACCGATGCCGTCGTCGCCACCTGTGAATCTGCGTTCGCCACATCAAGAGCGCCTACGAAACCTCCCAAAAATCTCTTATGCGTCAGTTCTGCGGTTCGCTTCTGGGCCTCAAGATTATTTTGGGCTATCACTATCTGCTGCTGAAAGCCCCGAAGGTCGATGTAATTTAACGCAACTTCCGACGTCAAGGTCACCAGCACGTCACGCTGCTCCTCAACTGCAACCTGAATATCGGCATCGGCAGCTTCGATGTCACGGCGTATGCCCCCAAATATATCCAACTCCCAGCTTGCGTCTAAACCAGCCTGATACAGGCTGCCGGTCGTGCCAGCGGAATGGCTGCGAGAAGCAGAACCCGTAGCAGATGCCGCAGGCCAAAATCCCGCCGACACAATACCTCGCGCGGCTCGTGCCTGAAGAACGCGGGCCTCCGCTTGTTTCAAATCAAGATTGGATTTCACAGCACGCTCCACAAGCGAAGTCAGGTTCGGGTCACCGAATGTCGTCCACCAGCGAACAAGGTCCCGTTCCGTTACCGCCGGCAAACTGCTCTCCGCCGACATCGCAGGTCCTGCCCAACCTGCAGGGACATTCGGCTCCTGCGGCTTGTAATCCGGACCAACCTTGCAGCCGGTGATTACCAGCACGCAAATGAACAATCCCAAAAATAAAAAGTTCGAATATTTTTGCCGCACGTTATTCGTACCTCAATGCTTCTATCGGGTCCATCCGGGATGCCTTCCACGCGGGATAATAACCGAAAATTATTCCCACGCTCGCCGACACCGCCACCGCCGCGATTATCGCGGGCAATGACGTCTTAATCGGCCATTTCAGAAATATATTCACCGCATACAACCCTCCGTGCCCCAGCAGAATTCCAAATGCCCCGCCTACCAGACAAAGCACGACCGCCTCAATCAAAAACTGCCGCAAAATGTCCCTCGACCTCGCGCCAACCGCCATTCGCAATCCAATCTCCCGCGTCCGCTCCGTAACAGATACCATCATAATATTCATAATCCCTACTCCGCCCACCACCAGCGAAATAAGCGCGACACAAAGCAATAGATTAGTCATTAGCGTCGTCGTCGATGACAACGCCTTAATCATTTCCGTCATATCGCGAATACTAAAATCATCCGCATCATCCGCATGAATTCGGTGGCGTTCACGCAATAGTCCCGTTATCTGCTTTATCGCCACAGGAACTTCAGCGGTCGAATTGGCCGCTATCGATATCTCGTCTATATTCGCAAAACGTACCGGCATTGGATTATTGGCCGCCTGCGCCGCAGACTGTCCCGGATATAGCTGAACCGACGTATTCGGATATAAATTGCTCAGTGTATTCGTCGTCGATGTGCTCTCGGTACTGCCGCTCTGGTTGGCCGTCGTCGCTGATGTTCCGGATACGCGATATTTGATTGACGTCCACGGCGCAAGCACTATGTCGTCCTGGTCGAAACCCATCATATTCGCGCCCTTGGTGCTCAATACACCGATTACACGAAACGCCACATTCTTGATTCGAATTTCTTTGTCGATTGGGGACTCGCCCACGAACAGCTCACGAACGATGGTCTGACCAAGCAGACATACCTTGCTCGCGTTGCGGACATCTCGCTCGGTAAAACATTCTCCCTCGGCAAGATTGGTCCAGCCTCGCACATTGAGATATTCCGGTGTCGTACCGTAAATGAAAATCGGCACCCAGTTTCGTCCCGCATAGACCACCTGCGTCCGGACCCGTTCCACGGGGGCTGCGAACCGAACCGCCGGACATTCCCGAATAATTGCTTCACAATCCTGAGGCGTCATCGTCATTCCGCTGCCGGCGCCGAAACTTATCCCGCCGCTCGACGCAGCGCCAGGCCGGATTAGAAGCGTATTCGCCCCCATGCTCGCGATAGTTTTTCGTATGCTCTCCGATGAACCCTCGCCTATCTCCATCATCGCGATAACCGCCGCAACACCTATCACAATACCAAGAGTCGTCAGCGTCGCTCGCATCGGGTTGCGTCGCAATGCCCGAAATGCCGTCTTTAATGTGCGATATACCTTCATTTCGAACCTCCCCCGCCTGCAACGCGCGAAACTGCACTATTCGCCGCAACCTCGCCGTCATTGCTGATTACACCGTCGCTAAGACGGATTATACGCCTCGCATGATGAGCTATATTCACATCATGCGTAACCATCACTATGGTAATACCCTCTTCTTCATTGAGCTGACCAATCAGCCGCAATACTTCCTCACCGGTATGCGAATCTAAATTACCCGTCGGCTCATCCGCAAGCAAAATCGGTGGCTTATTAATCAACGCCCTCGCTATCGCAACTCGCTGCTGCTCACCGCCCGACAACCTCGACGGTTCATGGTCAAGCCTGCCGCCTAGCCCAAATCGCTCAAGCAGTTCTGCTCCGCGCTCTTTGGCCTCTTTGTCGGAATAATGCTCCAGTGTATATGAAAACGGCATTGTTACGTTATCCAACGCACTCGTGCGAGCAAGCAGGTTAAAATTCTGAAATACAAAACCAATCTTATGACTGCGCAGCAAAGCTCGTCCGTCCCCAGATAATCGGGACACTTCTTTACCGTCCAGCCAGTATTCCCCCGAACTCGGCCGGTCAAGACACCCCAGAAGATTCATCAGCGTGCTCTTACCGGAGCCGGATGCCCCCATCAGTGCAACAAACTCACCTTGCCTGACTGTCAAAGATACACCCTTTAGCACAGGGACATCTATCTCGCCGATGCGATACGCCTTATATATGTTTCTTAGCTCAATCAGCTCCATTTTACACCCAAATCTGCAATCGCTTCCATGCACGATGCAATTATGGCGTCCTGCCTCGGCCCCTTCTCAATTGCGGAGTAAACGGACTCCTGGTAGTACCGGTATCGTCCGGCGCCTGCTGCTGCTGCTGCTCGCCTGTCACCACCGCAAGCCCTTCCTGCAATTCGTCGCTCCGCACTTCCGTCGTCACTCCGTCGCTTATTCCGACATGCACCTTAATCGGTCTCACATAATTCCCTTCGGCCACCCACACAACACCGTAATTGCTTTTCTCAGAGATTGCTTTGCCGCTGTTATGCGACGATGAACTTTTGCCATTTCCATTATTTTTGTTTTTGTGGTTTCCATTGCCGACCTGCGGGTCAAATGATACCTCACGGAATTCAGGGGCCACTTGCTCAGTCTGAGGCCACCAGCGCAAAGCAACATTCGGAACCATAAGCACATTTTCCCTACGATGCAGTTCAAACAGCGCATTGGCCGTTAGATAGGGCAGCAGTTTCCCGCTCGAATTATCCGTTATTACCTCCACCGTATAGGTGACCACGTTTTGTGTCATCGTGGCATTGAGCCGAACCTTGCCCACTTTTCCCTCGAAAACCTCATTCGGATAGGCATCGACAGTAAAATTCACCAGTTGTCCCTCGTGTATGTTCCCAATGTCGGCCTCGTTGACCGAAACCCACACCTCCATCCGCTTCAGGTCCTTCGCAATTAGAAACAGACTCGGCGCATTCAAACTTGAGACAACCGTTTGTCCGATATTCACACGCCGGTCAATTATCACGCCTTTGACCGGTGACTTGATTGTACAATAGCCGAGATTTCGCTGTGCCCGCTGCAGAACCGCTTCAGCCTGCGAAACCGATGCTTTCGCTTGTTCGATCGCCGCTTCACCTACTTCCACATTGGCCTTGGCCGCTTCGTATCCGAATTTATAAGCATCGAAACTGCTCTGAGCCAGCGCCTCAGACGGCCCCAATTTCTGCGCCCGCTCCCAGTCTCGCTGCGCCTGGAACAACTTCGCTTTCATCTGGTCAAGGTCCGCTGCCGCCCGCTGAACGCTCGCTTTGGCCTGCATCAATTGTGCCGATGCCTCCGCCACTTCCGCCGCATACAGAGAATCGTCTATCTGCGCAAGAACCGTGCCTTCTTCCACAACCGACCCGTAATCGACCTCAGCGCCGCTTTTATCCGTGCCGAAAGAATTGATTTTACCAGCGACCTGCGCCCCGACATCTACTACCTCTTCAGGCTCCACCGTTCCCGTCGCGCCGATAGTCGCCGTCAGGTCACCACGCTTCACCTCGACTGTGCGATAATAGACTCCCTTGCCTTCAGAACGATACAAGTATAACCCCATACCGACTGCCGCAACTGCTGCCAGAACAATTATCAAAACACTTTTTTGGGTCAACCGCATAATATTAAAACCTCATTAATCAGTCGATTTTTCTTCGGCACGGCTGATTGTAAGCTCTTTCCTGCCAGCAGCTCTGCTTTCGCTTGCAGGCACCGTTATAATATCCGCTCGCTTTTCGCTAAGTTCACCGCTTTCTATCTGCCGTCGTACTTCGCGAATACCTGCAAGTGAAAACCGTGTAACATGCTCTACAATAGCATCAACACTGATATTCTCAGCCAGCATTGCAGCCCCGGCCTCTTCCCGTATCAATGTCTTCCGCAAACGCTCACGAAACAGCTTATCGAAGCACTGCGACCGGATGCTCATTTGGCAAAGCAAAACCTGATGCTCCGTCGCTTTTTCACCAAGCAGCTCCCGGATAACATTGCCAAGGCCCTGTCGCAAAGGTTCAATGGTCTTATGCTTTACCTCAGACAAAAAACCCGTTGGATTGGCAAGCTCCTTGTGCATTATGTCGAACTCGTGGCTTTGCGGGTCGGAAAAACGACGTATGATGGAACTTATGCGCCCACGCAGTCGCTGCTCCGCTGGAGCCCTCGCCGCTATTCCCCCATCCGCGGGATATTTCTCCAGCGACTGCTGAAACGACAAACGCCACGCCTCAACATATAGCGCATCCTTGCTTCCAAAATAATAATTCACCGCTGCGATGTTCGCTCCGGCCCTTTCGCATATCTCGGCCACTGTCGCATCGCGATAACCTTTTTCTGCGAATACCTCACAGGCGCTTTTAAGAAGTCGCCCCTTTATACCGTTATCGTGTTTTTTACCCATTTTAATATTAGACGCTGCAAATAACTCAAATATTTCAAATGCTCATTTAAAATACATATTTAACTTATTTTTATACTCCTGTCAAGCCACTTCTGTGCGTACGTATCCCTATATCGGAGTTATAGTTAACTAAAAAAAGTAAAATTAGGCAAAATGAAATGATAACACAAAATAGCTAACTTGTTCCCATAAAATAAGTTATATAAGCAAGCCGGGCAAAATCTTACGCTGGAGCTTCAATAATTTTCAAATTAATAGTCCGATAATTTTTTAATCCGCCCACCCATCAGCAAAAGTAGCGAAATCCACAAAATCCACATCGCAGTCCAAATCAAGGTTTCCCTCTGGTACATTACCGCAATCTTCTTCCAGCCAGTTGGATGACACAATCGCCAAGTCCTCCCAACCTATGTTGCCGTCGTCATCCAAATCCGCTGAACCGCATCTCGTCGCCACAAGGTAATTCAAATACTCTTTAACATTCGTATAGCCATCGCTGTCACGGTCAGTCGCACTATCACTCGAGTCATTCGGATTCAATCCTCTCGCTATTTCCCACTCATCAGGCATTCCATCATGGTCGCTGTCAATCGGCGGTTCGCTCGACATAAGCACCGGCCAGCCGCCGACCTCGTCCTCATATTGATAATATAACCATTCGCATCCTCAACATTTCTTATAATTCGTCTATCCACTGAATCATGCATAGGAAGCGAAGCTCCGGCATCAGCCAAAACCTTTTGGTATGCTGCAACCGCGTCATCCGTTGTAACCGCATCCGAAACAGGTGTCGGAACAGCCAGCTTAAATGCGATTATGTCCCCTGATGACCAGCCGCTGGCAAGCAAACTGGAAATTAATCCTCCGTGGCTGGTATCGTAATACCGCCCTTCTGCTGCGTCTGCTGAAATGCCGGGCCCCTCCAGTCATGCAATGTTGCCTTCGGTTCTTTTTCCGCTCTCTTTATCTCGTTGAACTTGGCCTGCATTTTCTCGTCCCAGTTGTTTTTCTTAATAGGCATATGCTCAATCTTTGTGCCGTCGAAGCTGTAAAGCATATCATAATAACTGCGGGAATGAAGGCCCTTGCTGCCGGACCAGTCATTTACAGGAACAATATCAACCACAACCGCTCCTGTATCATAATTAATTGTTTCAGGTACAAGAACATCTGGTTTTTCTTCTTTGACTTCTGTCTTGGCACTCTTGCCTATTACTTCTCCCCTTTTTACTATGAAATCCTTGCTGTACCAGTTTCCAAACACGTACTTCGAGACCTGCACCGTTACCGTGCCGGCAACTTCCTGGGCATCGCGGGGGAAAAAGTACAGAGTCGCGGGTATTTCTATGTTCTTTGTAACATCCGAAAAATCACTCCATAAAACAACATCATTCTGCAAATGTTTATCTTTGTCCTGGAACTGGTCCGTACCAGCTACAGGACTAAAGACCCCAAGACGCATATGATAACGATATGTCCTGCCAGCTTGAACCGTATCGTCTATCGCCCAAAAGTCCAGCGGTATACTCATACGACTTAGGTCTGTCGTTGGACCAAGCAGCATCTCATTGAACTTGGCTGGAATGTCCGTTACTGTTTTTGTCGTATCTTCGCTTGGGCGTTCGGGACGGCTCCTCTGAGCGCCACCCCTCTTCGGTGAACTGCCGCCTATAATACTTATGCCCCCACCAGACTCATCTTCGCTGCCTTTTGAACCTCGCGTACGTGTATCGGCACGTTGACGCGTACCGCCGCGACTTTCCTCTTTTTCCTTTTCCTTACTCGCTATCTTGGCATCGTGCTTTTCCTGTGCTCGCAAGATCTGTTGATTTTTCAGAAATTCTCTATGCAAAGAAGGTGGATACCATTCTTCGCCAACCGAGGCAATCTTATACCCACTGGGTTGCAGCATCTCTCGTCGCAGCAGCGGGTCATTAAACTGAAGCAACTTTATTCTCACTCCGCCTGCCGACAATTTCCGAACATCTTCTTCCAGCTCAAACAGCTTCTTGCGATGGTCTATCCGCGTCCTCGGAACAATCTCCCAGTCACTCCATGTTCTATCAGAAAGCATTTCCTGCCTTTGTAACTGGACGGCCGCAAATACCGGTATCGCAAGACAGGGGTCACGCCATCGTTCGTTGGGAACATTGTCTCCCGCGAAATTGGCATAAAATCTCTCATGCAGCCCTGCTGCGTCAAATTTGCCTTCGACCGTTACAAGGTCCACATCATTCGGCTCGGTTTCGGCACTCTCATAAAGACTCTCTTCATTTATTGCCACTTTAGGCACAAAAGCGACCGCTCCTATATATTCTGCATCTATTCCTTTTATTTGCCCTATGGCAGGCATGGCAAATTTCCTGTCGCTTACCTTCCGGATATCCATTGAAGCAGGCAGAGGCAGGCACATATTGGAATCAATATTTCCTATCGCGGAGTTGAACTCTGCCGCGAAGGTGTCTATCTGAGTTTTGTAGGCCGATGCTTCTTTGGGTTTCTGACTTATTTTATTTTCCAAAAGCTCAGCCTGCTGTTTAATCTGTTCGTCAACACGGGATGCACTAAGCTTCTTGTTCTCATACTCCACAACATTTGGGCTGAACACCACACGCATAATCAAAAACCATAAACAGACCGCTCCAGCTACACCCAGAACAATCTTTTCAACGTGTTCTTCAATAAAGTTACTGCCCTTTTTACTCATCACTCTTTCCCGCTTTTAAAACCAAAATATAATTCAGATATTTCCTATAACTCTCGCCCTGTAGATTAAATGCTCGCCTATTGTCCACTACTCCCTCCTTCTTGCTTAAGTGTAAGTGACGCAGGTCTTACTGCGTCATAACCGCTCTTCTCAAATATATATTCACACATTAAAGACAGTTTCACAACCGCGTCACCGTAACGATAAAGCTTATGTGACAAAGCGGATGAATCAATCGCTGATATATCCACTCCCAGAATCGTAATCTGGTTGTGTTTGTATAACTGAGACTCTGCCAGCTCGTTAGAAAAACCGCGGAACTCGTGCTGCTTGACACTGCACAGCTCTTTCATAAACTTCATAACTTCTTTGGCTTGCACTATCACCGAAAACTCAAAATGAACAACATCGATGTCGCCGCTACTAAGCCTTGCCGTACACGGCAAAACCAGAACATCCTTGCCGCTCGTAATATAAATGGGCCTGGCGTCTGACTTTTTACCGCCCGATTTGCCCAAAGTACCCTTTGTCGCAAAATCTATGGACAGAATTCGTTTTACCGGCGATTCAAAAACACTTTCAGAATTTATATTACACGCCTCAATTGTGTCGAAAACGTCCTCGACAATCCAATAACCCAACTGCCAGAACCAGCAATCCTGAACCGCTTGCTCCATACCAACATATTCATAATTCTCCCAGAAGCTATAGCCGGCTATACCTGCTGCGTTTGCATAAACCCTGGAAGACCGTGCTCTCGCCCCGCAAAGCGCGTCAATTATAGTAGTATCAACTTCGTTTGACTTCGCTCCCTGCACGCTTCCTCCAGGCCCGCCAGACAACGTTCCTTTACTAAGGCTGTTGTCTATTTCTAATGCAGTTGGGCAATCGTGTGCGTTTAATTTCACCAACCACGAATCTATTCCCTCTCTATATCGCTGCCCGAACTGCTTGAATATAAGCGTGGAAGTTTCTTTCGGTGCGGGAAATATCTTGTAACTTAGTAGCGGACGCTCCGAACTGTGCTTCATCAAAAGCGATATTTGATTGGCATCTTCTGCAAATTCTTTTTGATATTCCTCCTCTACTTTCCACTGGTCGCGAACCACGGCCCCGCCGCTAAGAGACTTGATTTTTTTACCTGTGGCAACACTCCCGTCCTCTATTTGTTTCTTAAGATTCCGGCTCAGCAACTCCGCAGGCAAAAAAAGCAATATACCAACTATTGCTATAACAACAGGGACCAAAAGAGATGAATAATTCTTCAGAACATTCACTTTTTGCGTCAGACCTTTAATTTTTCCTAAATTCATCCTTTTACACCTGCCTGTCCTGCTCTGCGCTCCTGTTCAGAAGCGATAAAAATCCAAAACTATCAAAGTTATCAACTCTGGCCACCTTCAACTGGTTTGGGTGCGTCCTTCCATTTAAACTTACAATCCAGCCTGAACCAATGGTCGTTGGCCCTATACTTAACATTACCGCTTCTATCGGTTTTCATTCTGCCATATTCATCGTATTCAGGCTCTTTACTTATTACTTCCTGCGTCATAGGGTCGATCAGCATACGGTCGGATGCGGAGCCTCCTTTAGTAACAACCAACGTACCGATTCCTACCGGCATGGCCTCGAATATACTAACATCGCCTGTTTCGAGTTTGAACTGCGATACTTCCGTCTTATTGAAAAGCTCGAACGTGCTGTTGCTGTCTATTACCTTATCGAGATGCAGCAATCGGGTAATAACTCCCCACTTGTTCGGGTCATTCTCTACTCCTATGGGGTCCATTAATTCCCCAATATTTTTATAAGGACTGTAACCTGTTATTGTAACAACAAAACCTGCCGCAGCTTCACCTTCTGCTGACGTTGTGCCGCTGCCGGCAGCAACACTCGGTGCGCTTATATACTTGCTGCCAGCTACAATGCCTTCCGTCTCATTCGAACCTTCGACCTCGCTGGTTGACTCAAGACCGCTCTGAATAGTCTTTTCTCCAAAAGCTGCTTTCGCAATGTTATCGGAAAAATAAATCGACATTCCTGTTACAAATATCTGCTTACGCTGATTACGAGGTACGCTGCCAACTGCTTTGGCGTCGCCTGAATTGAATGCTTCGTAAAGTTCACGTTGGCCAGGGTTGTTCTTCTCGTTCGGCAGTACGGATAGTATCGTCTGTTGCAGCAATGGGATAATATCTCGATACTTGAACGGCTCATACGCTTTTTGTATTATTGCCTCCGAACTTGAGGCCTTACCTTGCTCGGTTCTCAGCTTGTTTTGGGCCGTCATCGCAGAATCAATAATATTTTTAACCTCTTGCCGCGTTCGCTCATTGCTCTTGTATGCAATCTTGTCAAAAACCGTACGCCCAAGACTTAAAAGTGAAACGCCAAGCAGTAAACACGCAGCCATCGTAAAATACTTGGCCTTGCTCGTCCATATCATCGACCTCGCGATACTGCGCGGAAGCAGATTGTTAGCAAGCTTGCTCAAACCCATGCCTTGTATCGCAAGACCGTAAACCACACCGAAATCGCAGACATTCTCATGAAATTTCGCTGCGGAAATTTCAGAACTTAGTGAAAGCTTTAAAAATGAATCCGGCTTCTCTACCGGCAGTTGCAGTGTCTGCTGAAGGTATTGCAGCAAACCACGCATCTTCGTACCGCCGCCCATCGCGATGACCTTCGTCAGTTTCACACCGGCATTCGAGCTTGTGTAAAACCCGAGCGAACGCTGAATCTCGGACGCCAAATCCGTGAAAACAGGACGCATCGCCTGGAATATCTGACGGGCATATTTGCTCATCGCCGCCGTACGTTTCAATTTCTCCGCCTTGTCGAAATTCAGTCTGAACGCGTCCGCCACCGCCTTGGTAAATGCGTTGCCGCCCATCGGAATACATCGCTGCCAAACCGTCGATTTCGTACACACCACCAAATCCGTATTTTCACAGCCTATATCTATCAGCACCACACCCTGATTATCGCTCTTGCTCGTCTCCGCACGGTCATACAACACGAAATTATAAAGTGCCATCGGTGTCATCTGTACGTATTTGACTCTTATATTCTGCCTGCTGTAATGCTCCAGCGCTGCTGTCACCACGTCGTTTTTTATCGCGAATATCCCCACCCGCTGCTCCGTCTCTTCCGCCTCGCTCATCATCTGCCAGTCCCACTGAACATCGTTCAAATCGAACGGTATCTGCTGCGCCGCCTCGAACTTCACTATCTCAGGTATCCGCTTTTTCTCCACCGGTGGCAGTTTCACGAATCGCGCGAAGCTGCTCTGGCTCGGGACCGCAACTACCACGTCGTCCTTGCTGACGTCGTTTTGCTGCACAAACTTGCGAATGCTCATCGCAATCAATTCATCTTTTTCTGGCGCCTTCACCCCCACGCTGTTGAGAATCTTCTCATGCTCGATGCTATCGAATCCAATTACCGTCGCCACCCCGTTGACGTTGCTCAGACGCAACGCCTTCAATGAATTATTGCCTAAATCTATCGCCCAAACCGAATTTGCACCTGACGCCATAACTGCTCCTCGCGCCCGTCTCTAAAATCAATTAACCTTGTGTCACTGCCTGCTTTTCTATAAATTATACTCAATGAAAACTTTTGCCGTCATTACTCTCGGTTGCAAAGTCAATCAGTACGAAAGCCAGCAGGTACGCCAACTCCTCGAACAGCTCGGACTCAACCTCGTCGATTCCGACCGCTCGCCGGACCTGATTGTCGTCAACACCTGTTGCGTTACCTCTACCGCCGCCGCGAAGTGCAGACAGCAAATCAGAAAGGTTCGAAGAATTAATCCTAACTCGCCTGTTATTGTTTTCGGCTGTTTAACCGCCATAAGCACCAGCGATTTAAACAACTTGTGCGAAAATATTTACGTTGCGACCGACCGCGAACATCTCACCGCCTCGCTGACACAAATTTCTCACGGTCAAAACACGCTTCTCAATACCTTCGGACCTTTAGACAATATTAAACCAAATCTTTCGCCTAAAATCAAGTCAAAAAACAAATTATCTAACTTACCGGAACTTTCCGAATTAACAGCTTTTGTCGGCCAAACAAGGGCCTTTCTCAAAATCCAGGATGGTTGCGACGCACATTGTACCTATTGTATAATACCGAAAACTCGACCGCTGGTTCACTCAAAAACCCCCGAATCAGTACTGAAAGAGGCCAAAAACCTCGTCAAGGCGGAGCATAAGGAAATCGTTCTGACCGGAATTTTTCTCGGCGCCTTCGGCCAAAAAACCACAAGACGCACATTCTGGGACGAAAATCAAAAAAACGCACTCCCAAACCTTCTCGACAAACTGACGCAAATCCCAAACCTCGCTCGAATCAGATTAAGCTCCCTCGAACCAGCGGATGTCACCGAACAGCTCCTCGACACCTTCGTCCGACACCCAAACATTATGCCCCATCTGCACCTGTCGCTCCAGTCCGGTTCAGATAACGTCCTGAAAAAAATGGCAAGACAATATAGCGCAGCCGATTTTCTCGAAAAAGTCGATATGATTAAATCCAGACTCGACCGCCCCGCCATTACCGCAGACATCATCGTCGGATTCCCCGGTGAAACAGACGATGACTTCAACGCCACCGTGGAACTCGCCAAAAAAGTCGGCTTCGCCAAAATGCATGTCTTCCCTTTCTCCTCTCGCGATGGCACACCCGCTGCCAAACTGCCGAACCACATCCCCAAGATAATAAAAAAACATCGCGCCGCCATCCTCCACGATTTGGATATCGCTCTCGGTCGAAAATTCCGAGACCAGTTTATCGGCCAGACCGCGACCGTTTTACTTGAAAACGACGACGAAAAAATCACTGGCCGCGCCGAACGCTACTTCTCCGTTACTATCGCCCCCACCAATAATAATTTGAAGCCTAACGACTTAGTGACGGTAACACTGACCAAGAACACAGACACCAATTGCATAGGACAAATCTAAAATCCAAAACTTGTCCGCCGGTTAGTATTTGCGGCACGGTAAGCCGAAATTATTTTTCTTCTGGAACAGGAGTATGTTCACGCCAGGGCTGCTTGGTTTTGTAAACTTGCAGATGGTCCTGAATTTCCCGCGCAAGTTCTTCCTGTTTATTACTTTCAGCTAACTTAAATGCCCTTTCGGCGGTTTGCTCCGCCTCGTCAAAGTTACCGGCTGAGGCGTAAGCCGCCGCCAGTGTATCCAGAAATGCTGCGTCATTATAATTGGTAAGCCTGCAGGCCTCTTCCGCATACTTAACGGCATCGACGGGATTTTGAAACCTGCTGTCCTCGGCGGTTGCCAATGTCCATGCCAGACTTTTCATCGCAATGGCCCAGTCAGGCTTTTGCTCCAGCGCTTTGTGAAAATATTTAATGGCCTTATCATATTCTTCCATCTTGAGCGCAGCTATGCCCGCATTATGCATTGCTATGAGGTCATCCGGTTTAAACTTCAGCACTTCCTCGTAACTTTTGATTGCCAAATCATATTTGCCGAGCTGTATATATGCATCACCCAGCTCGTTATGCGCCTCTGACAAATCGGGTTTTACCTCTAACGCACGAGTAAATTGCGCAATCGCTTCCTCATATTTACCCTGCTTAAGTTTGGCTAATCCAAGATTATAAATGGCCGCAACATAATCGGGCTTAATCTTCAGCGACTCCTCACAGGATGCAACAGCCTGGTCAAGTTGACCCTCTTTCAAAAATATCGCCCCCATATTATTGTATGCCCCATAATCTCCGCGGTTGATTTGCACGACCCTTTTATAATTCTCGATTGCCTGACCATATTCGCCTTTACCCTCAAATGATTTTGCAAGATTGTAATGTGCCAGGTAGTTGTTCTTTGTCACTTTGATAGCGTGAGAAAAAAGAGTTTCGTCATTTCGCCAATACCCAGCCTGCGTTCGGGTCGCTGTCAGCAGGAAACAAAATATTAAACCGGCTAAGACCGCAGCCCATATTTTCAAACTCCGCCATTTTTCCAGCACCTCGCCTCCGCCCCACGCTACCATAATGGAAATTCCAATTAACGGAATATAGGTGTAGCGGTCTGCCATGGCCTGGCTGCCCGCGTGCAGCAACCCGATAACAGGCACAAGCGTCCCGACATACCAAAACCAGCCTGCGGCAAGATACGGACGTCTGCGAATCTGCCACAGGACAACAACTGATAAACCCGCCAAAACCAAAAAAGAAACTACCGACTCTAAATCGCCCAGCTTACGAACAAATTGGGGATAAAAAACCGCTAAGGACGACGGATAGAACATCTTGCCAATGTACTTCATATATGAAACCATCGCGTTTGCAAGTCGCGTTTCAAACGACCAGGATGCGGCATGTCTCATCGCACCCCCCTTTTGCTGAGCGATAAAAGTTATCACTGATGAAGCCGCCGATAGCGCCAGCAATGGTATCTTTTCAGTAATAAGAGCGAACATGGACCTCGCCGATTGCCATCTGCCGAGAGGCCAGAAATCAAGTAAAAGCAAAACTAACGGCAGTGTGACCAGCATCGGTTTGCACATCAGGCCCAGCCAAAATGATATTACTAATAGCAAATATCTCCTGATGCATGGTTTGCCCGAATACCAGACGTAGATGGCTAAGGTCAACATCCAGAAAAAGCCGCTTAAAACGTCCTTGCGCTCGGCAACCCACGCCACCGACTGAACATGCAGCGGATGGATTGCAAAAACTGCCGCCACGAAAGCACTTCGCCAAATCGCCCCCGTCATTTTCGAAAACACATAAAATAGCAGCAATACATTAGCTATATGAAGCAAAAGATTTATAAGATGATGCCGCGACGAATCAAGCCCGAAAACTTCGCAATCCACCATGTGGGACAGCCACGTCAGTGGATGCCAGTTGGCTGCATACATGGTTGTGAAAGCCCAGCGGATGGATTCAAGGCTGATTCCACCTTTAACGTTCGGGTTGTCCGTTACGTACGTCGCATCGTCATAGAGGCGGATGAAATCATTTTTACATACCGGCTCGAATGCCGCCGCTGTTATCAAAGCCAGTGCGACATAGATTAAAAAAACACTGCTTCGCCTGTGTTGTTCCGTAGTTTGTAAATTCTCGGTTTCCATACTGAAAATTATTAACGGTACTTTTATCGCGATAATATCAAAATCCGCCTCGAATTGCAACCTCACCCGCCCCGCCTGCCCTGAGCGAGCAAAGCGAGTCGAACGGGTTCCTTTAAAATTTAGCCGTGCTATTTATGGCACGGTCTTTCTTTTTAGTTTAGCCGTCGTCGGCTCGTGGTGAGCGAAGTCGAACCGCACGACGACGTTTATTTACCCCCAAACCACCGGCCTTGACGGTGGCGTATTTAGCCTGCGGTTTTACCGCAGGTTGCATGTGTGAGGATTACTTCTTCCCCCGCGGCAATCCCGCCGTTTCGGCGTCCCCGCATTTCTACCTTCAGTCGACCTTGTCGCCTCGCCGAAGCCTCGGCGACGGCGGATGCCTGCGTTCCACTGTATGATGCAAATCGCGGCCTCAGGTTTAAATGCTATTAATTTCTTTTCCGTCTGTCGTCTTTGGTCTGCGGTCTTTTGGCTAATCATCTTCGCGGCGTCACTCGAAATGCGGAAAAATCAAAATCTATGCCAGGCTGCGGTGGATTTTAAACTCGGTTTGAAAAGGTATAGCCATATTTCCAGCCTTTGCCGCTGCTATCTTCCTCATACCCCTGGGCCAGCATTCTACTTTTCCATTGCTTGGCTGCAGGCTCGGATGTGAATTGCTGCATTACTCTGAAATCGTGAGCGTTTCCACGTTCCTGTTTTCTTCTTGTCGGCTCATCCGTAAGTCCTGCATACTTCATAATCACTCAGCCTTCATAGGTTTCTTTGCTATCATAAATTATCCCCTGCCTACCTCGGCGTAGCCTTTTGGCGAAGCCGGGTCGTTGCGAGCCTTGCGCGGCAATCTCACGCTTCGGGGGCCAGCCGCCGCTTAATT
>Ga0214473_10004008_pt1 | contig 17726 bp, 16 predicted proteins | sample RVTome_7_FD_203509 | JGI IMG/M metagenome (GOLD analysis project Ga0214473, IMG submission 203509) | Soil microbial communities from uranium-contaminated site in the Upper Colorado River Basin, Wyoming, United States - RVT98D197 | ecosystem: Environmental > Terrestrial > Soil > Contaminated >... | reverse complement strand
CGTTCCCTTCATCGAAGGTGAGCTGATCGACTCGGCCGAGCTCATTCTGAAACGGCACGGATTCGCTCTCGGAGAGGTGAGTCAGATCCACAGCGAACGTCACCCTAAGGGTACCGTCATCTCCCAGAATCCTCCCGCCTACCAACGCGGACCCGCCAGCAAGGAAGTGGCGGTTGTGCTGTCCCTGGGACATGCGGATGACGACGATGTCATGCCCGACTTCGTTGGCCGTGATGTCGCTGAAGTCTCGGATTGGCTTCGACGGAGCCAGATCTCTGCTTCCAGCATCCGCCGCATTCACCATGCCGGAGCCCCAGAGGGAATGATAGTGAGGCAGACTCCTCAGGCGGGAACCAGGACCGACGGGGGACAGGAGATCGTTTTCTACGTCAGCAGGGGCAACTAGCTCGGCTAGCGCACCCGCGCCGGACCCGCTTCCCAAGCAGGCCTCTTCGTGACAGGCACCCCGGGGCTCCTCAGATCCATTCCTCTATCACACTGGTTCGATCCGGTCTGGCGGGAAGGTTCAGGGTAAAAGTCGCACCGCTCCCCGGTTGGGAGCTCACCTCTACCTCGCCGTTGTGCGATACGGCAATCTTCTGCACGATGGAAAGGCCGAGACCGGTGCCCTCCGGCTTGGTGGTAAAGAAGGGCGAGAAAATCCGGCGAAGATCTTCCTCTCGAATCCCCGGACCGTTATCAGAGACTCGAACGAAGGCGAAGCCGTTGCCTCCCCCTGTTTGCAGACGCACCTCTCCGGCCCTCCCACCCTGGCCCGCCGCGTCGATGGCATTGAGCACGAGATTGGAGGCTGCTTTCCGCAGGAGCATCTCATCGGCTTCCACCTGGAACGGTTGAGCCTGAACGATCAGGCGAACACCTGCCGCTCGAGCCTGTGGCTCGAGATCACGACTCAGATCCTCCGCCATTCCGGCGATGTCGAATGGTGCGGTCCGCACCGCTTCCGGTCGAGCAAATTGAAGAAATTCAGTGACCACTCTGCTGAGCGATGCGCACTCGTCCACCAGAGCGCTCGCTGCCTCGGAGGGCCCCGCCTCCCCGAGAAGCTTGGCATTACCCAGGATGGTGGCCAGACTATTGCGAAACTCGTGCGCGATGCCCGCCGCCATCTCTCCCAGCCGTGCCAAGTTCTCCTTTAGAAAGAGCCTCTCTCGAAGCTCGATGACCTCGGTCAAATCGGCGAAGAGACAGAGCACCCCTCGGATCTGCCCCTCAGCCGACCGGAGAGGTAGGACGCTGGCCCCCAAATGAATCGTGTCTCCCGATGGTCGTCGATAGTTGACGAGACGCCGGAGCGCCAGCGGCCCTTGCGACACGGCGCTCCCCGCCCAGTCAGCGAGCACTTCCGACCCGGGGAAAGCCTGAGAAAAGCTCTTCCCCGCCAGGGAGGGAGCGTCCACTCCAAAGATTCTCTCCGCCGCCGGGTTCACCAGAACGACGTGTCCGCCGTCGTCCAGGCTCACTAGGCCGGTATTCATGCTCCGGATGATATCCGTGGCCAGGGCCTGGGACTCGTCGGCCCGCGTCTTTTCCAGCCGGTGCATCTCTGCTAGAAGCTTCTCTTTCTCCTTGAGCCTCGCCACGACGTCTTGAAAGGTGGAGAGAAGGAAGTGCCCTTCGTCCTGGGAGGCGGCCGCCGAAGTGAGATCCCCGGCCACCGAACGAGCCTCGGCAACCAGCCGGCGATGCGGCACGAGAAGACTGTTGAGAAAAAGAACCAGGGTGAGCAGCACCAGGCTCATCGCCGACACCTGGTAGACGAGCGTGGAACGAAAGCCCCGGTTCGCCTCCGCCAAGGATGAGGCCGGAATTCGCACCCGGAGCACGCCCCAATCGCTCCCATCCCCGCGCCGGAGCGCCAGGTAGCCGAAGGCGGAGGCGTTCTCCGGCTGGTAGGCGGGATCAACGTCGGTGATCGCCCACGCCTCCTCGACCAGCTGTCTTCGCCCTTGGCGATCCAGCCGATCGAAGGCCAACCCCTTCGATACGTCGCACTGGGAGGACCCGGCTAGGGACCGCCCGTTCCAGTCCAGCAGGCAAGCCGAGCCCAACGACTGCTCTTGCGCCCAGGCTTCGAGAAACCTGGAGATAGCGGCCGATTGTTGCACCGCGTCGCCCGAGCCACCAGAAAGCAGGTCCTCCAGGCGAGAGACCACCGACCGCGTCTTGGCTTGGGCCTCCTGATCGAACGACCGAGCGAGGAGCCTCCGTGTGGTATAGGAGAAGTGAAGACTCTGGCTGTTGACGATCACCAGAACGAGGATGAGGAACGCCAGGAATAGCCGCAGGCGATTTTCCTGAGAAACGATATCGACCATACTTCAGTCTGAGCTAAAAAAGGTCGAAGTACCAGTCGATGAGAGGAGCTCCCGCGAACAGGGTTAGCAACGCAGCGATTCCCAGGAAAGTTCCGAAGGGGAGCGCCGTCTTCATGTCTTTGCCCTGAGTTACCATTAATGCCACGCCAACCAGCGAGCCAACCAGTGAGCCGGCGAAGAGTGTGAGGAGAACGCCCTTCCAGCCGAGAAAGGCTCCCACCATGGCTATCATCTTCACGTCTCCCATTCCAAGCCCCTCGACCCTTCTCACTCGGAAGTAGACCTCGGCAACCCCGAAGAGGAGACCCGCTCCCAGTGCCGCACCGATCAATGCTTCGGTGAGCGTGATCGGCTCCCGGAATAACGCGAGCAGGAGACCGATCAACGTACCCGGAATCGTTATGACGTTCGGTAGTATCCGATGATCGTAGTCAATGAATATCAAAGCCAGCGTGGCTACTACGAATCCGAGCTCGACGGCGTACTCCGTGCCAAACCCGTGACGGAGATACGCGGTCAAGGAGGCGGCCATCACCAAGAGCTCCACGGCTGGATAGCGGAAAGGGATTCCCGCCCCACAGAGCCGGCAACGGCCCAACAAGAGCAGATAGCTCAAGACCGGGACGTTGTCATAGGGGGCGATCGCTTTCCCGCAGGAGGGACAAGCCGAGGAAGGGAAGACGACGGAGCGATCTCGCGGCAAGCGATAGATCAGGACGTTGACGAAGCTTCCCCAGATTAGCCCCCAGGCGGCTGCCAGAGCCGGTCCCAACCAAGGCAGCTCCTGGAACGCTGAAACGCCCGACAGGGTGGTGTCCATAGAAGGCTGAGTGAAGGGATTCGCGGGACGGCGGCAGTTCCCCGGTGACTAGCGGGTGGGCAGCGCGGCGAGGAAGGAATCCTCCGATACCTCGGCCCGCTCGTCCCGGGGGTTCAATACATAAGGCACACCGAGAGGATCCGCAGGCACGCCGCGCAGGTAGCCAGCCGCGATCATCTCCTGCCAGCTTTCCGGGAAATAGCCTTGCTGTTCCTTGAATTTCCCGGCCAACGCCGTCAACGCCTCCGCCTGGTCCAGCGCATCAAGCTGTTGCAGATGGGTCAAAGCATTGTGTCGCATTTGCTCGTTCTCGGCAGTGTCGTAAAGGATCCTCCAGAGCTCCTTGGCGGTGTCCCGATCCCCTCCCCGGGTCAGGGTGCGCCCGGCGGTGGCCACCATCCAATAAGGAGCGCCGGGAAGCTTGCTTCCTTCCAGAAAGATCTCCGCCGCCTTCTTGTAGTCCTTCAGAACCCAGAAGTAGATGAACCCCTTGTCCAGATAAAAACGCCAGTTATCCGGGTTGTTCTCGATCCCCTTGTCAATGAGGGCCAGCCCCTTGAGCGGCTCGCCCCCTCCCGTCGGCCAGGGCTCGGACAGAAACGTCGCCCCGTAGGTGTATGCGACTCTCAAGTGTGGATCGAGTGTAGTCGTGATCTTGAGAAGGGGCTCCAAGAGCTCGAAGCGCTTGTCGGTGGAATAGAGTCTCTGCCCACCGAAGTACTGCACGGTGCGCAACCAATAGAGATCGGCGGCAAGGCTCTCGAAGCCCAAGAGAACCTTCTTCAGCGCCTCGCCGCTCTCCACGTACAGAATCTCTTCCGTGGCCCGGTATTCGCCGAATCGGTCGTCGATCGCCCTTTGGAGCAAGGCCACTGCGGCCAGCAGCTGCACCAGAACGACCAAGAACAGGATACGGCCCGCGAGTCCGAGACGGCTCGAGGGCGCGGTCTGACGAGCGTCGCTCACGAGCTCAGCTCTCCTCCTCTTGCGCTGGCGCGCGACAGGAGCTCATCGACGTCGTCATCCGTCAGCTCGCCCATCACGTTCGACTCCACCGTCCCCCCGGGCGCGACCACGATGGTCTGCGGCACTTTGTTCGCTTGTCAACACCAGAACGATTGCCAGTCGGTACTTCCCTTTCAATGACGCCTCTCTACTTCAGATTGCGGCGGTTGAACACCAAGGCAGCGAGGATCAGCAGTACCGCGATGTAGACCACTCCGTAGGCGGTTGAGTAGCCCAGCATCGAGAAGGGAACCGGATCCCCTGCCACCACTCGGGACTTTATGTCAAAGTTTCTCAGATTCGGCACCAGATAGTAGATCACCTGCGTCAACTGCGGGAGGAAAGACGACTCCACCACCGTGTCCAGGTGCTTGAGCTCTGCCGAGAAGTGTCCTACTACGTAGAAGAACCCCGTAAAGACGCCGCTCAGGATGGATGAGGTGAACGTGCTGAAGAACAGCGCCAAGGCGGTCAGTAAGACCAGCTCGAAATAGATGAGGTAGATAGCCTTGAGAAGACTCGGCTCGAAGCTGCGGGTCATAGCGTACAACAAGGCATAGAGTGCAACGGTCATAATGGTCACGTTCACGGCCAGCGTGAGGCAGAGTCCAAAATACTTGCCGAGGATAAAGTGTACCCGAGAGATCGGTTTGGGTAGAAGCGCGTAGAGCGTTCGCTTGTCGATCTCCTTCGATACCAACCCAATCCCGATGAAGATGGCGATCACCGACCCGAACACCGCGATCGATGCCAGGCCCAGATCCTTTATGATCTTCACCTCCTGGTGAACGGAGATCTGTCCCAAAACGTACGAGCTCGCGATCATGATGAGCGCGAACAGTACCAGGTTGTAGAGAACCTTGTCGCGGATCGTCTCCCGGTAGGTGTTGAGAGAAATATAGGCTATCCGGCTCATGCCTTTTCTACTCCGGCACTCTCCACTTCTCGGACGAAATATTCCTCCAGGGTCTGTCTCACCGGGTGCACCGACACGAGCCGAGCCCCGTTGGTTTGGACGAGCCCCAAGACGTTTCCCAAGATCTCGTCGTTCTCGAGCTCCAACTTGACCCCCTTCCCCAACCGTTGGAGACGCTTGCTCATCCTGCTCAACTTCCGCTCGAGATCTTCGGAGACTTTGTCCAGCACGACTTCTATGGTCAACGAGAGATCCAAGATTTCGGAGAGCCTTCCCGCCTTGACCTGCCTTCCCTGATTGAGAATGGCCACCCGATCACAGAGAGCCTCCACGTCGGGGAGGATGTGGGAGCAAAAAAGGACGGTGGCGCCTTCCTGGTTGAGCTCGCGAATGAGCAGGGTCATGTCGCGCCGGCCCATGGGATCGAGCCCGGACATGGGCTCGTCCAGGAAAACGACACGGGGCCGATTGAGGAGCGCCTGGGCGACCCCCAAGCGTTGCGTCATCCCCTTGGAGTATTTCCGCAGCTGAAGGTCCGCGGCCGCCGTCAAATCCACGCGCCGCAGCAGCTCCTGGCTCCTTTGCCGGCGCTCATCCCCCGACATCCCGAAGAGATGCCCGAAGTAGTCCAGGAGCTCCCGACCCGTCAAGTAGTCGTAGAAATAGGGATGTTCGGGGAGATAGCCGATCTCGGCCTTCATGGAGAGGTCTCCGAGCGGCTTGCCCAGAATTTGGGCATGTCCTTCGGTGGGAAAGATGAGGCCCATGAGGAGCTTGAGGGTGGTGGTCTTCCCGGCTCCGTTGGGGCCGATGAGCCCGAAGATCTCGCCTTCACCGATGGTGAGCGTCAGATGATCCAAGGCTCGCTTCGTCTTCATGGCGAACGAACCCACTGGATAGTCCTTGGTCAAGCCATCGATTTCCACGTGCGGCATGGGTTCTCCTCAAACCTTATAGCTGATTTTCTGTTCCTCTCTCGAGCCACGCTGCTCCGAAGCTCCCGCACGGGCCAAACAGCGCGTTGGTAAAGGGCCGTGTCAGCTGGCGGAGATTCTAATCGAGAGAGAACGCCCCCGAAGCAATAGGACAAGCAAGAGCGTTCCCGGCCTGGTCGAAGTATATCGTGCCCGCTGGGGTCCCCGAATAGGCCCGCACACCGCTCAGCCCAGGGTTGGATGGGACGGAAGAATAGCAAAAATCAATCATCGAGCCGGGATCGCACCGGGTGGAGTCCGGATTATTGGCCGGGGTGGAGAGATAGTCACGCTGATAACCACCCCTCAGATACGGAGTGGCTCGGCCCAGATCCCGCCCCAAGAAAGCCGGTGCCGTCGTCGGATAGTTCGGGATGCAAATGGCCCCCTGGGTCATGCACACCAGAGAAGCGGCGAAGAAGCCACAGTTGCTCGCGGCGTAAATGACCGAGGCGGAAAGAAGGGCCCGGGTATCTCCAATCACCTGCGCTTCGTTGGCCGCCACCCTGGCTCGAAGGAGACTGGGGATGGCGATCGCCGCGATGATGCCGATGATGGCGACGACAATGAGAAGCTCGATGAGAGTGAATCCCTTTTTTCCCACTGTCTTTCCCTCATTGGGACTGAAGAAGCGAAGAAGGGTGGCTTCATGCCACCCTTCTTCTGCTGCTGCTCTTACTCGAGGAAGAGCGACGCACTGTCAGCCGGGCACGCAACCAGAGCGCCGTCCTGGGTGATATAGATGGCACCCGTGGCGGACCCCATGAAGCCTCGCACACCGCTGAGGCCCTGGTTCGTCGGAGTCGCGTGGTAGCAGTAGTCGACCTCGCTGTTCGGATCGCACCGGGTGGTGTCGATGGTGGGCGGAGTTCCCACCGCTGCCCACTGGCGATCGTAGCCTGACTTCGGATACGTCGTGTTCCTTCCGAGATCACCACCAACGAACTCCGGCGCGTTCGTCGGATAGTTCGGAATCCCGACGCCGGCGCAGTCTCCACCGTTCCGGCAGAGGTTGATCAGGTCCGAGAAGAACCCGCAGTTGGCCGAAGCGTAGGTCTGCTCGGCCGAGATCACTGACCGCGTGTCCCCAATGGCCTGAGCCTCGTTCGCCGAAACGCGAGCCCGAAGCAAGCTGGGGATGGCGATGGCGGCAATGATGCCGATAATCGCCACGACGATCAGAAGCTCGATCAGCGTGAACCCTTTCTGATTCTTCATTTCTTTGCTCCTTTTCCCTTTTTACCCCTCCCGAGGGGTCGACTGTGTTGTGCCTGCCCTTGCCGTGCGATCCCTGGCCTTGCGGCTCCGTTGCGATCGACTCACCCGGGGCGAGGCAAGTTCGCTCGGGTCTATAGCAACCCCTATGCCACCCTTTCCGGGAGGCCCACCGAACGGCATCATCAACCGTAAAATGTGCTGTATTAATGAATTAGGTCGATCCCCACCACCCGTGGAGATGCAAGCCACACGAAAAGTTATCGAACTTGCCACTTTTTGTCAACACCCGGATCGCAAATTTTCGAACCGACGGTTCCATCAAGTTGTAGCTCACGACAGATCGTAAATAGAACATATGAAGAACATCGATGACCCGTCGTCTGGAGAGAATGCGGTCAACCCGCTCGCTGGTGCCGTCCGAGCATGGCCCCCCGCAGCACCAAAAGCCCCGCCGCCAGGAGACCCACGTCTTGGGCAAGAGTGAGCATCCCGATGCTCCGTCCGCCCTCGGCGGTGCTGAAGCAGCCACAATCAAGGTTCACTCCCCGATAGAGATTCACGGAGATGGCAGCGACGAAAATGACCAGCAGCGTACTGAGAAGAAGCGAGCTCTCTCCCTTGAAGACCCCGACGATGAGGGCCAAGCCAGCGAAGAGCTCCATCCAGGGCAGGGTGACCGCGAAGAGATTCGACGCGGTGACGGACAACATCTGGTAGTTGTAGACCTGTTTGGCAAAGGCGGCAGGATGTTGGATCTTGTCGATGCTGGCGTAGACGAAAACAACACCCAGCACCAGGCGGCACAGCAGCAACAACCATCGGTTGCCCAAAAGCTTTTTCATCCCGTTTCCTCTCCTTCTTCAGCGTCTTCCACGTCCGCAGGATGACCCGCTTCGCTCCACTCCGGCCAGCCTCCCTCGTACACATAAACGAGTCGGTAGCCCTTCTTCGTCAGCCTTCGAGCCAGCTCGGTGCTTTCCTCACAGCCGAAGCCACTACAGTAACAAACGATCTCTTCGTCGGGAGGTGGCAAGCGATCCTTGACGAGCGGGAATGCAGAATCGAACTCGGTGATCGGCAGGGAGATCGCTCCCCGAATGTGTCCCTGGTAGCGATAGAAATCTTCCGCCCGCGCATCCACGAAAGTGACGCCCTCGTCCCATTTCTTCTTCGCTTGCGGGGTGTCTAGAAACCACGACGGCTCGAGCTCGCTGACGGCTTGCAAGGGATGCTGGGTGAGACCGATCCCCTCCTCGGAAACGTGATTGTAAACGAGTCCTACTGCGGCCGCGCACCCAACGATTGCCAATGCGCCCAGAAACGTTTTCCCCCAGTCAGACATGACTACCTCAGATCGTACTTCTGAAGGAGGTACCGGAAGGACCGGAGATTCATGCGCAAGAACTTGGCGGCTCGCGTCTGCACTCCACCCGCCCGCGCCAGCGCCATGGACAAGAGACGCTTCTGAATGGAATCCATGTGCTTGTGAAAATCGAGGCCCTCCTCCGGAAGCTCGTCCAATGACTCTCCACCACGACCCACCGCCACTCCGCCGTTCCCCTGTTGTATCTTCTCGGGCAGCCTCTCCGGCAGAATGAGTTGTGACGGCTCCAGCGCCACCGCTCGCTCGATCACGTTCTCCAGCTCCCGAACGTTCCCCGGCCAATCGTGTTGGCACAAGAGCTCCATGGCTTCATCGGATATCTTCGCGATCCGCTTGTTCATGTGCCCATTCGCCTTGGTCAAGAAGTGCTCCGCCAGCAGAGGTATGTCCTCCCGGCGCTCTCGCAGAGGGACCATGTGGATAGGTATGACATTCAGTCGATAGTACAGATCCTCACGAAAGGTCTTCTCCGCGACCATCTCCTCCAGGTTCTTGTTGGTTGCGGCCAGGATGCGAACGTCCACCTCCATCTCTTCCGTGGCGCCAATACGGCGGATCTTCTTCTCCTGCAGGACGCGAAGCAGCTTGACTTGCATGGAAGGGCTCATCTCGGCTATCTCGTCCAGCAAGATAGTCCCAGTGTGGGCTACCTCAAAAAGCCCTTTTGTATTCGTTGTCGCCCCGGTGAAGGAGCCCCGAAGATGGCCGAAGAGCTCGCTCTCCAGAAGCGATTCTGGCACCGCGCCGCAATTCACCGAGACAAAGGGTTGCTCCCTTCGGGTACTGTGGACGTGGATCGCCCGGGCGGCAAGCTCCTTCCCCGTACCGCTCTCGCCGGTGATGAGAATGGTGCTATTGTTGGACGCCACGGACTCGATGAGCTCGAAAAGCCGTATCATCTTCGGGCTCCGTCCCAGCATCGCGTCGAGTCCGTGTTTCTCACGGAGCGTCCTCTTGAGAGTAACGACTTGTTCCTTCAATCGGCTTTTTTCGAGCGCGTTCTTGACCGTGACCTTGAGCTCATCGATCTTGAAGGGCTTGGCGATATAGTCGTACGCTCCCAGCCTCAGGGCATCGACCGCCGTTTCCGCCGACGAGTAGGCGGTGATCATGATGACCGGGGTCTCCGGCGCCACCTCCTTGACTTTGCGGAGCACTTCCACGCCGCTCATGTCCGGCATCTTGATATCGGAGATGACTAAATCGTAGGGGGCGTTCTCGAAGGCCTCCACCGCCTTGCTCCCTGAGCGTGCGGTGGTGACACGATAACCCTCTTTGCGAAGCGTAATCTCGAGTAGCTGACGCATCGAGGTCTCGTCATCGACTACCAGGATGCGGTTCAACCTATCGTCCTCCTGCTCAACGGAAAGTGTACCGAGACCTCCGTGCCATGCGGAGAAACGCTGTCGACACGGATGACACCGTTGTAGTCGTTGACGATTCTATAAACGATGGCCAGGCCCAGGCCGCTACCTCGCTCGAACTTGCCCGCAAAAGGCTGGAACACCTGATGCACCTCGCCTTCGCTCAAACCTACTCCTTGATCGCGAAAGGCCATGACCACCTCTCCCGAGCCGTTACGAGAAAGCTCCACTTCCAGACAGCCCCCCTCCGGCATGGCCTGCAGGGCATTACGGGCCAGGTTCCAGGCGATCTGTTTTATGTGGTTGGCATCGGCGAAGAGTTTCACTGCGGTTTGAGGAAGCTTCAATACGATCCGATGCTCCGGCTGCACCTCCGGACTGTTCTGTAGCAGGGCCACTGTCTCGCCCACCGCCTCCCGGAGATCGAGGTTGCGTGGCTCGAACTTGGGGGGCCGGGCGTAGACCAGGAACTCGTTCAATATCGATGACAGACGCTCCGATTCCCGCACGATGATATCCATCAGACGGGAATGTTCGCCGGCAAGTCCCAATTCTTCCTGAAGCACTTGAACCGAGCCGCTGATGGAAGCTAGGGGATTCCGGATCTCATGAGCCATGCCGGCAGCCATTTCCCCCATTGTAGCCAGGTTTTCCTTCAGCCGGACCTCGTTCTCCAGACGCTTTATCTCGGTGAGATCTTGGAAGGTAAAAAGGAAACCGCTCTTCCCCTCTCCTTTGTGGAGCAGGCGCGACACGCTCAAGCCCAGAGAAATCTCGTCCCCGTGCCCGTTCAAGTACGCCCCTTCCATTCGGCAGTAGCGGCGTTCCTCGAGCATGGAATCGATACGCGCGATGAAATCGTCGTCCTCCCCCAGAAGCTCGCTGGCCTTCTGTCCCACCGCCTGGGCCGCCTTGACCTTGAGGATCGCCTGGGCGGCGTCGTTGAAGAAATTGATCCGGCCCTCCACGTTGGTGGTCATCAGGCCGGAGGAGAGTGAATCGATCACCGTCTGATTGAATGCCTGGAGATCGGCGAGGTGGTCGGACGCGACCTCCAGCTCCCGGCCCTTCTCTCGCAAGCTCTCGGAGAGATAGCTGGTAAGGAAGGCAACCGTGAAGAAGAGGAAGGCATTCAGAAAGATGGTGAAGTGGAGCGCCCGCGCCGGGACGGGAAAGATGTTCCCCAGATACGGATAGGCGGGCAACACTCCCCAGTGGACGAGCTCCAGTACGGCGGCATACATTAACGAAGCCGCTCCAGCGGTTGCCAGTCCGCCCTTTCGATAGAGAATGATGCTGGCGGCGACGATGGAGATGAAGTACAGACGGGAAAAGCTGCTCTCCACGCCCCCGGTGAAGAAAACGACTCCGGAGATAATCGCCAGGTCGACCGCGATCTGCAGGTAGGCAGTCTGACGGCGATACGCCCCGGTGAACGGCCAAGCGAGCGCGTAGAGAAGAGTGAAAAAGTACGTCAGGGCTATGAGGAAATAAAGAGGATGCACCGGGGTCTCGGGCCGGGCGATCACTTCGGTCGCCACCGCCAGTCCCAACAGGATGGTCACCACCAGCACCCGCAGAACCATCAACCAGACGAGTCGGGTCTCGATTTGGGTGGAGGCTGTTTGGTTTGACATACCGCCTCTCACGGGCCCTGATTGGATCGTCTTGGAGTCTATGGGGATTAACCAGGGGCGGGGGTCAGGTTGAGCAGAGCCCGCACGAGGGTAGAGAGCAAAATCAATGGGATCCCAGCTCGCTGCCCCGAACCGGATCGACTCCGCGGCGACCGATGGCCGGGCCGATCGAGTTGCAGCAGCACTAGCCCAGCTGATTGATCAGATCGAAGATAGGCAGGTACATCGAGATCACGATTCCCCCGACGACTGTACCCAGGAAGAGGATTAGGATCGGCTCCATCAGGGTCATCAAGTTTCCGACGGCGGTGTCCACCTCATCCTCGTAAAAATCCGCTATCTTGGATAGCATCACGTCGAGCGCACCGGTTTGCTCACCGACTGAGATCATCTGTACCACCATGGGTGGGAAGACTCCCGTTGTCTTCAGCGGCTGTGCCAAAGTCTGTCCACCCTCCACGCTCTTGCGGGTAACCATGATGGCGTCCTCGATGATGGCATTACCCGCCGTGCGCGCGGTGATCTCCAGGCCATCCAGGATGGGCACGCCACTCGCCATCAAAGTCGCCAACGTCCGACAGAACCGCGCCACGGAGATCTTCTGCAGGAGACCTCCCAGGACCGGCAGTCTAAGCAGCAGGCCGTCAATCACCCGCCGACCCTTGTAGGTCGCGTAATAGCGACGGAGGAGGACGACGCCCGCGATCGAGCCCACCACCAGGAACGGCAGGAGCCGGACGAACCAGTTGGACGCCCCGATGACGAGTCGTGTCGGCAGGGGTAGCTGGGCGCCCAGTCCTGCGAACAGAGCGGCGAAAGTCGGGATCACCTTCCACAGAATGACGCCCACCACCAAGCCCGCAATGCTAACCACCGCCGCGGGATAGATGAGGGCCGATTTGACCTGAGACCTCAGCTTGACCGCTTTTTCGATGTAGATGGCCAATCGCTTCAGGATGGTGTCCAAGATACCACCCGCTTCACCCGCGGCGATCATGTTCGTATACAGGTCGTCGAATGCCGGAGGGTGTTTCTTCATCGCGTCAGCAAGCGAAGAGCCACCCTCCACGTCCTGGCGAACACCTAGAAGCACTTTTTGGAAGGTGGCGTTGTCCTGCTGGCTGCCTAGGATTTCCAAGCACTGTACCAGCGGGAGTCCGGCATCGATCATCACCGAGAATTGACGAGTGAAAATCGCGACGTCTTTCGATTTGATCCCGCCTCCCAGCTTGGGGAACGAGATCTCCTTGCCCTTTTCCTTGATGCTGGTGACCAGGACCTGCTCACGGCGGAGCATGGCAATCACCGCGTCCTTCGAATCGGCTACCCTTTCGCCGCTGGTAGCCACACCGCGACGGGTCTTGCCTTTCCAAACGTACGCCGGCATCCTGCGCCTCCTTTACCCCTTCAATTACTCGTCAGGCTCGAGAGCCTTGACCGGCCCAATCAAGCCTGACCAGGTGGCGATGGCCACCTTATGTCCCACTCCCTGTCCAGACTCGCTCATACTCTGGTGACGAACGTCCGCCTACTCCCTTACCGCCGCGCCGCCCCGAGCTTGGTTGCCCGCCATCGTCGGCCGATGGCCTCCGGCTATCCCCGCCCCGCGATTGATCATGTCTTGGAGCTCATCGGGGTTGGATGACATCGAGAGGGCCAGCTGCAGCGTGATTTGCTTCTGAAAGTAGAGAGTGGCCAGAGACTGGTTGAAGGTCTGCATGCCATGCTTTTCCTGACCGGTCTGCATGGACGAGTAGATCTGATGGATCTTGTCTTCTCGAATCAAGTTACGAATAGCCGAGTTGGGAATGAGGATCTCCATCGCCAATACTCGACCGGTCCCACTGGCGCGCGGCAGCAACGACTGACACAGGATGCCCTCGAGCACGAAGGAGAGCTGGGCCCGAATCTGTGGTTGCTGGTGGGCGGGGAAGACATCCACCACACGGTTGATGGTCTGGGCTGCGGAGTTGGTATGCAGCGTGGCGAACGTCAAATGTCCGGTCTCGGCGATTCGGAGCGCCGACTCGATGGTCTCCAGGTCACGCATTTCTCCGATGAGCACCACGTCCGGATCCTCACGAAGCACCGAGCGAAGCGCGTTGGGAAAGCTGTGCGTGTCGGAGTGCAGCTCTCGCTGGTTTACCAGGCACTGCTGATGGTTGTGCAGATACTCGATGGGGTCTTCGATGGTAACGATGTGCTGGGCGCGCTCCTTGTTGACCTTGTCCAGCATCGCGGCGAGCGTGGTCGACTTGCCGCTGCCGGTGGGCCCTGTTACCAGCACCAATCCCCGAGGTCTTTCGCAGATCTGGGCGACCACTGGAGGCAATCCGAGCTGCTTGAAACCAAGGATCTCATAGGGGATGGTTCGGTAGACGGCCGCCACCGATCCCCGCTGCTGGAAGACGTTGGCGCGGAATCTGGCTAGATTCTTGATACCGAAGGAAAAGTCGAGCTCCAGATTCTCTTCGAAACGGTGTTTTTGATTGTCGGTGAGAACGCTGTAGGCGATCTGCTTGGTTTCCACCGCAGTGAGTGGTGGCATGTCGAGCTGACGGAGTTTTCCGTCGACCCGAACCTGAGGAGCAGAGTTGTTGGTGACGTGCAAGTCAGACCCGCCCATCTCGAGCATGGTCTTCAGTAACTGATGAAGGCTAACCGCCATATACGACCCTCGCTAACTTTGCTCGGAAAAACGTCAATCTTACTTCACGGTCTCTCGAACGACTTCCTCGATGGTGGTGATGCCGTCCGCGATCTTCTGCAGTCCACTCCGCCGGAGCGTCAACATACCTTCTTGGATCCCTTGCTTCTTGATCTCCATCGCCGAAGCGCCTTCCAGAATCATCTGACGAATCTCATCCGAGCACTCCAGCACTTCGTATAGACCCAACCGCCCCTTGTATCCGGTGTTATTGCAGGTCGTACAGCCTCTTCCCTTGAAGATGGTCAGGTTCTTGGCGTCCGCGGGCTCGAATCCCACCTCGATGAGCGCCTGAGGAGGCATCTCCAGGGGGGCCCGACACTCCTTGCAGATCTTCCGCACCAACCTCTGGGCACAGATCAAATGGACGGAAGTCGCAACCAGGAAGGGCTCGATTCCCATGTTCATGAGGCGGTTGATGGTGGAAGGAGCATCATTGGTGTGGAGAGTGGATAACACCAAATGCCCGGTCAAAGCCGCCTTGACCGCAATCTCCGCCGTTTCGAAGTCTCGAATCTCACCGACCAGCACGATATTGGGATCCTGTCGCAGGAAGGAACGCAGGGCGGCGGCGAAGTTGAGGCCGATGGACTCCTTCATTTGCACCTGGTTGATGCCAACCAGGTTGAACTCGACCGGATCTTCGGCCGTCATGATGTTGGTCTCCGGCGTATTGAGCCGACTTATGGCCGAGTAGAGGGTGTTGGTCTTGCCGCTGCCGGTGGGGCCGGTCACCAGCACCATCCCCCACGGCTTCAAAATCGCTTCCTCGAAGTGCTTGAGCGAAGCCTGTTCGAACCCGAGCTTGGTCATGTCCAGCATCAGCTTTTCTTTGTCGAGGAGCCGGAGAACGACCTTCTCGCCGAACAGCGTGGGCAGCGTCGAGACGCGGTAGTCGAGCTCTCGCATCTTACCGTTGCTGTTCATGCGGATCTTGATTCGTCCGTCTTGGGGCAGGCGTTTCTCGGAGATATCGAGCTTGGCCATGATCTTCAGCCGAGAGGTAATGGCATCCCGAAGCTTCATGGGCGGGTTCATCACCACGTAAAGCACGCCGTCAATCCGAAACCGCACTCGAAACTCTCGTTCATAAGGCTCGATGTGGATATCGCTCGCTCCACGGCGGAGCGCATCGGTCAAAATCAAATTGCACAGCTTGACGACCGGTGCCTCTTCACTGGAGCGCTCCAGCTCTTCCAGGTCGATATCCGAGGTTTCATCGAGGACTTCGACGTCACCGGCATCCGTTTCCGCCAGCTCGCTCATCACTTCCTTGAGCTGCAGGGAATGCGCCGAGCCGTAGTACTTGTCGATGGAGTCCATAATGGCGGTTTCCGACGCCACCACGGGCTCGACGTTGTAACCGGTCATGAACTTAATGTCGTCCATGGCGAACACGTTGGTCGGGTCGACCATGGCGATGGTCAAGTTGGCGCCGGCTCGAGAGAGAGGAATGATCTGATACTTTTGCGCGGTCTCCGACGGCACCAGTTTGATGACGGACGGATCGATCTCGAACCGGGCCAAATTGATGGCGGGCACACCATATTGGCGGGAAAGCAGACCGGTGATTTCCTCGTCCTTGACGAAGCCAAGCTTCACCAGGTTGTATCCTAACTTGCCGCCGTGTTGTTTCTGATAGGTCAGGGCTTCTTGAAGTTGCTGGGGTGAAATCAGGTTTTCCTTAACCAGCAACTCGCCGAGCTTAATTGGCATCCATCTACCCCGCTCGAACTGGATCTGGCCGGAGCCTTAAGTTTCTCTGTTCACTATGGATTACCGTGATTAAACACTTTAACCTCCGGGTCGAGAATTGTCAAGGGACCACCCCCCCGCGGGGCCGCGAAGACCCGGTTTTCATAGGGTTAGGCCGCGTCCCGGGACCCGGCCGGCCCACCTTTAGCGCATCTAGCGCATCAGGCTGACCCCCAGCCAGAGGCCGCCCTGACGCCTTTCGGTGCTGGTAATCCCTCCGAGATCGAAGACCAACATGGCAACACGCACGCCAACCCCGAAGGAGAAACCGGGCCGTTGCAGATTCCCATTGGCCAACTCGGTACGGAAACCACCCCGTAAGGCCACCCGCCGCTCCCCCCACACTTTCTCCGCTCCCAACGACAGCTCACGCCAGGTCCGATCTTCGGTAGCCGGCTGCAGGGATTCCCGGGAGGTCAGATCGAGGTCGAGCGCAAAAAGCAAACCGGGATCCTTCATGAAGGCGACACCGGCGCGGGCCTGTGCGGGGAGGACCACCTCGTCGCCACCCGGCGTGTGAAAGGTTGGCTCGGTGAGGTTTCTTACCATGAGACCGAAGCGGACCCAGTCCCTCGGCTGATAGAGAACTCCCAGATCCAAACCCAGCTCGGTCTCCGAGCGACCCTCCGCCGAGGTCGCGGCCTCGACGAGATCTCTCACGTTGCGATCGTCCGGCGGAATCAGGTTGGCGGGTTGCTCCTGCTGAAAAGCAGTGCCGCGGATGATGTTCACGTTTGCTCCCACCGTTAACTCGTCGGGGGGAAGAGACTGAACGAAGCTGAGCGCGACATCGAGGGTCTCGAGGCCCCGGGAAGTCAAGGTCTGGCCTTCCAGGACAGACGCGGTCTCGGTGAAGCGAGACACAGCGACACCGAGGACGGTGAAGCTCGTCGAAAACCCCAACGAATCGTTGCCAAGGAGCTCCGACTCGTTTCCGGGAAGCTCGGAACGCAGGCGCTCGACGAGCTCGTTCCGGTCCTGAAACGTCGTGCCGCCATAGAACCCGGCCCGCATGAGATTCCCATAAACAATTCCGGCTGGATTCCAGCTAAAGGCGGTCGAGTCATCGGCCACCGCGGTGAAGGCACCAGCAAGTGCGGTGGCACGGGCTCCCACCAGCTGGGAGGAGGAATCGGAACTGGCCGTGCGAGCCGCGAGCAGTAGAAACACCGTGGCCCAGGCGCGCAGCATCACATCACTATAACAACAACCAACAACAAACGGGCGGTTCCGGCGAGACGGAAGGGCCTCGCGAAATAGGTTATTGTTATTCTTGCCCACCCCCAGTTTCTGAACGAGTGCCCGTGGGGTAGGTCGCGTCTCGGCCGAAGTGAATGCTGCACGTGATGGTTTAGTTGGGAGGCGCTGAGCCGGCCGGCGCACAGTGTTGCACTTTCGGGGTGGCGGGAGACGAGCCGAGGGCGGGCCAGGTGGCCTCAGCTGTGGCTGAAGCTTGGGACCGGTGGACGGAGTTTAGGCGGCCCGCCGGCCAAGCCGCTCGCTGACGTCAGGCGGAGGAACGGGTAGCGCAGATTTGCCTGCAGCAATGCGTAGCATCACTACTCGGAGGCGCTGGTAGGCGAGATCTCGCCAGCGGGGATGGGAGA
>Ga0214473_10004007_pt1 | contig 17726 bp, 17 predicted proteins | sample RVTome_7_FD_203509 | JGI IMG/M metagenome (GOLD analysis project Ga0214473, IMG submission 203509) | Soil microbial communities from uranium-contaminated site in the Upper Colorado River Basin, Wyoming, United States - RVT98D197 | ecosystem: Environmental > Terrestrial > Soil > Contaminated >... | reverse complement strand
TCTGCGTCTTCATCGGTTTCTCCACTGATCGAATCGCCGTCTCTCTTTGTCCGTCATTGGCCGCGCCGTCACTGGAAAGCCTCTGCCGTCAGGAAACTGGATCACGACACAGAAAAGATATCGGCCGGCCTCCGTTTGTTCCAAGACGTAATAGACGGGATGTTATCCTGAGGCCTTGCCGCGTTGGACCAGTGCCCGGCCAAAGCACACTTCTTCGACTTCTTCAGGTCGTACACCGTGACGACCGATGTGGCTAATGCGGTCTTCGGGCCAAATCAATCCATGGATTCTCACGCCTCAGAGTCTACAGCAGGGCGCGGGCGGGGACAAGGAACGCGCCCGATGAAAGAGCCTGTCCTACCGCGTCACGACCGGCGGCGGGTCCAGCCGGCGGCGGATTGCGCGGAGACGTGCGCTGGCGTCGTAGTCCACCGTCAGCGTCGTCGGGTCGATCGCCACGCCGTAGGCCTCGCGGGCCTGCTCGATCGAAACGTACTCGTCGAGGACGTCCTCCAGCACGCGGGCCGGGTCGCGCTGCAGCGGATCGCCGTAGCCGCCGGCGCCGGACTGCTGGAAGCTGATCACGTCGCCGTGCTCGAACTCGCGGGACTCCTTGGAGTGCACGACCTGTTCGCTGGCCCCGGGATTGATCACGGTGCGGCCCCTGGTGCCGGGGCGGCCGCCGAAGAGGCCATAGGGCCCGAAGCGCTGGCGGTCGGTGAGGTTGGTGAGCTTGCCCTCGGTGGCCAGGAATTTCATGTCGCGCCGCACGCCGCAGCCGCCGCGATATCGTCCGGGGCCGGCGGAGTCGCGGATCAGCTCGAAGCGTTCGATGATGATGGGGTGCGCGGCCTCCTGGGCTTCCACCGGGATGTTGGAGGCGTTGAAGGCCGAGGCCAGGGCCTCGCAGCCGTCCCTGGTGGCCCGCGCCCCGGTTCCCGAGAGGACCAGTTCGTAGGCGACGAAGCGGCGGTTGCGCGCCGGGTCGAAGCCGCCGAAGGTGGGGTTGGCGAAATGGGAGGCGGCGGCCACCACGCGGTCGGGGAGCGCCGGCGCCAGGGCGCCGATGACCGCCTCGAAGGTGCGGTAGCAGACGATGGCGCGCGGACCGCCGCCGGCCGGGGGGCGCGGGTTCAGGAACGAGCCCAGCGGCGCCTCCACCGTGATGGGGCGCAGCGCGCCGTGGTTCATGGGGCCGTAGGGGTCGGCCAGGGCCTTGATGGCGGCGTAGGAGTACGAGCGCGTGTAGTTGATGTAGCTGTTGAGCCCCGACGCGGTCTGCGGGCTCGACCCCGCGTAGTCGATGGCGATCTCGTCGCCCTTCACGGTGACGGTGGCGCAGACCTTGAGCGGGTCCGTGCCGGGGCCGTAGTCGTCCAGGAAGTCCTCGAAGGGATAGACGCCGTCGGGGATCTGGCGGATGGCCGCCCGCAGGGCCGCCTCGGTGCGGTCCATGATCTCTTCCATGGCCGCGAAGACCGTGTCCGCCCCGTAGCGCTTCACCACCTCCTGCATGCGCAGCTCGCCCACGCGCAGCGCGCTCCGCTGGGCGCGCAGGTCGCCCAGGACCTTGTCCGGGGTGCGCGTGTTGGCCCCGATGATCCCCAGGATGGCGTCCTGCTCGCGGTACTCCTGCCAGACCTTGGTGGGCGGGATCCGGATGCCCTCCTGGTAGTAATCGAAGATGCCCACCACCCCCTGGCTGCCGGGGCGCTGGCCCCCCACGTCCGTGTGGTGGACGATGTTGACCACGAAACCCACCACCTGCCCGTCCCAGAAGACGGGCTGGGTGATGAAGAAATCCGGCAGGTGGCCCGAGCCCAGCAGCGGGTCGTTGAGCAGGATGGCATCGCCGGGCCGGAGGGTCTCCACGGGGTGCGCGGCCAGGGCGTTGCGCACGGCGAAGGACATGGCCCCCATGTGGCCTGGGCTGTAGGGGCCCTGGGCCACCATCTGGCCGTGGCGATCGAAGACCGCGACGGAGAAATCCTGCCCCTCGCGGGCCTGCTCGGAGTAGGCGGTCTTCTGGACGGTGGTGCCGACCTCCACGGCGATGGACTGGAGGGCGCCCCAGATCACGCCCAGCGTGATGGGATCCGGCCGTCCGGTCATGGGACCACCGCGGCGATCAGGCTGCCGTAGTCATCCACCCGGGCGCGCACGCCCGGTGGCAGCACCGTGGTGGACTCGCGTTCCTCGACGATGGCCGGGCCCGCCAGTTCGAGGCCGGCGGTGAGCCGGTAACGGTCGTACACGGGGCAGTCCACGAATCCGCCTGTCTCGGGAAAGAAGGCGGGACGCCGGGCCTTCAGGGCCTCGTCCGGGCGGCCGACGCGGCCGAGCTTGGGCAGGGCCACGCGCGGCCCCGCCCCGATGGCGGCAAGTTTCCAGTTCACGGCCTCCACGGGTTCCCCGGGGCTGGCGTGCCCGTAGCGCCCGGCGTACGCCTGGTCGAAGGCCTCGCGCAGGCGGCGCAGCTCGGGTTCGCCCAGCGGGCCGGGCGGCACGGCCACCGTGAGATCGTAGCCCTGTCCCAGGTATCGCAGGTCCGCCGTCCGCAGCACGGTCACCGCCTCGCCCGCCACGGCGGATTCGCGGACCACCGCCGCGGCCTGGGCCTCCATCTCGCCGTAGATCCCGTTCAGGTGTCCCAGGTCCACCGCGTCCAGCCGGCGGACGTAGGTGCGGGCCACGTCGAACTTGATCTCGGCCGCCAGCAGCCCCAGGGCCGCCGTGACGCCGGCGGCGGCGGGGAGGATGGTCCGCGGCATCCCCAGGGCGCGGGCCAGCCGGCAGCCGTGCAGCGGCCCGGCCCCGCCGAAGGCGATGAAGGTGAGATCGCGCGGGTCGCGGCCCCGCTCGATGGAGACCACGCGGGTGGCCAGCTCCATGTTGGCCGTGACCATCTGGTGGATGCCCCAGGCGGCTCCTTCGAGGGAGAGGCCGAGGGGGTGTGCCACCTTCTGGATGGCGCGCCGCGCCGCGCCGGCGTCCAGCGCCATGGACCCGCCTGCGAAGTAGCCGGGGTTGAGGTAGCCGAGGACCAGATTGGCGTCGGTCACCGTGGGCTCGGCGCCGCCCAGGCCGTAGCAGGCCGGCCCCGGGGACGAGCCGGCGCTCTCGGGCCCCACGGCCAGCACGCCTCGCTCCAGCCGGGCGATGGAGCCGCCCCCGGCGCCGATCTCCACCAGGTCCAGGGCCTGGATGTTCATGGGAATGCCGCTGCCCGGGGCCAGGTTCACCTTGTGGAGCTCGAAGAGGTTGGTCGTGAACGGCCGCCCGTTCTCGATGAGGGCGAGCTTGGCCGTGGTGCCCCCCATGTCGAAGGCGATCAGATCGCGGCAGCCGGCCAGCTCGCCGTAGGCCGCGGCCATGAGCGCGCCGGCCGCCGGGCCCGATTCGATCATCCGGACGGGGTACCGCTCCATGGCCTCGGCCGTCGCGATGCCTCCGGAGGATTGCATGACGAAGAGCCGGCCGCGGTAGCCGCGGGCCCGCATCTCGGCCTGGAGGCGCCGCAGGTACTCCGCCAGGGCCGTCATCACGTAGGCGTTGACCACGGTGGTGCTGGTCCGTTCGTACTCCCGGAAGGTGGGGGAGACCTCGTGGGAGAGGCTCACGGCCACGCCGGGCGCCTCCTCCCGGATGATCTCGGCAACCCGGCGTTCGTGGGCGGGGTTGACGTAGCTGTGGAGGAGGCAGACCGCGATGGTGGCGATCCCGCGGCCGGCCAGCTCGCGCACGACGCGGCGGGTCTCTGCCTCGTCGAGCGGGGTCAGCACCGAGCCGTCGTAACGCATCCGCTCGGGGACCTCGCGGATGAGCCGCCGCGGGATGAGGGGGGCGGGCTTCTCGATCTGCAGGTCGTAGACCTGGTAGCGCTTCTCCCGGCCGATGATCAAGACGTCGCGGAACCCGCGGGTCGTGATCAGGGCCACGCCGTGGCCCTTCCGCTCGATGACGATGTTCGAGCCGAGCGTCGTCCCGTGGACCGCCTGGGCCAGGTCCGCCCAGGGGACGCCGCCGCGGGCCAGGATCTCCTCCAGACCCGCCAGGCAGGCCGCCGAGGGATCGGGGTACGTGGTGAGGCGTTTGCCTGTCACCAGGTCCCCGGCGGGGGTCTGGAGGGCGAAGTCGGTGAACGTGCCGCCCACGTCGAAGCCGACCCGCAATGCCACCGGCCTACCCCTTCCGCCCGGCGCGCAGCAGTACCACCGTGTAGGGGTAGCGCTGGCCCACGTTATAGGTGAGGGCGTGCTCCACCGGGTCCCCCCCCTCGGTGAAGTAGGTCCGCCTGAAGTGGAGCAGGGGCGTCCGCCGCGGCACGCCCAGGAGCTCGGCCACCGCCCGGGGGGCCACGGCGGCCTCCACGACCTGTTCCAGATATTTCACCGTGAGCCCCAGGGTCCGCTCCACCGCGCCGATCACCGAGGTCTTCGCCAGGTCCTCGTCCCGAAGGGAGTGCCCAATGGCCTCCGGGAGGTACACGGTGGCGTGCTGGAAGGGGGCGCCGTCGGTGAGGCGGAGGCCCGCGATCCGCGCCACCCGCTCGGCAGGCTGCAGCCGGAGGGCCTGGGCCACGGGGGCGGGGGGCCGGACGGTGGCCCGGTCCAGGAGCTTGAAGCGGGTCTCGTCGCCGAGAGCGATCATGTCCTCGACCGAGCCGATGACCCGAAGGTTGCTGGGGAGCGGGGGCAGGGGAGAGGTGAAGGTGCCCCGGCCCGGCTGGCGCGAGAGCAGACCCTCCTCCACCAGGAGGTCCAGGGCCTGGCGCACGGTGGGGCGGCTGACCCTGAACTCGGCGCAGAGGGCGTGCTCGGGCGGGATCCGCCCGCCCGCCGCCCCCAGGAAGCGCGAGCGGAGGATCTCGGCGATCTGGAGATACCGGGGAAGGCCGGGGCGATACACCACGGGCATGGCCGCTCGTCCCCCGATTGTAAGGATGTCATGACATATCACCGGTCCCGGGATGCTGTCAACACGCGAGAGGCGCTTGACAGGATGCCGCAGGCCGGGGGACAAATCCGGGGCAAGGCAGGGGACGCGGGGAGGGGACCACATGGAGGCAGTCGTCAAGACGGCACGGGGGCCGGGCAACGTGGCGCTGCGGGAGGTCCCGGAGCCCAGCCCCGGCCCGGGCCAGGTGAAGATCGCCGTGCGGGCGGCGGGGATCTGCGGGACGGACCTGCATATCGTGAAAGACGAGTTCCCGTCGTGGCCGCCCGTGATCCTGGGCCACGAGTTCGCGGGGACGGTGGCGGCGGTGGGCGAGGGGGTGGGCGGGCTGGCGCCGGGGGATCCTGTTGTCGCCCAGACGCCGGCCGTCTGGTGCGGCCGGTGCCGGCACTGCGCCTCGGGCCACTTCCTCATGTGCGCCGCCAAACGGTCCATCGGGTATGGCGTAGACGGGGCCTTCGCCTCGCACATCGTGGTGCCGGCGGCCACCGTGCACCGCCTCCCCCCGGGGATGGACCTGGAGGCGGCCGCCCTCTGCGAGCCGACCGCCTGCGCCGTGCGGGCCGTGTGCGAGCGGGCGCGGGTGGCGGCGGGCGACCGCGTGCTGGTGGCGGGCGCCGGCCCCATCGGCCTGCTGGTGATGCAGGCGCTCAAGGCGCAGGGCGCCCGCGTATGCCTCACCGGCACGCGGGCCGATGCGCAACGGCTCGAGACGGCGCGGGCGCTGGGCGCCGACGCGGCCGTGGACGTGGAGCGCGAGGACCTGCGTGAGGTCCTGAAGGGCTTTGCGGACGCGGACGGCGTGGACCTGGCCTTCGAATGCTCCGGTGCGCCGCCCGCCCTGGGCGCCTGCCTGGAGGCCCTCCGGCGCCAGGGCACCCTGGTGCAGGTGGGGCTTTTCGGCCGGCGGTTCGAGAACGACTACGAACAGGTGGCCATGAAGGAGCTGACCGTGCTGGGCAGCTACGGGCACGTGTACTCCTCGTGGCGGCGCGCCATCGCCCTGATCGCGGCGGGGAAGATCCAGACGCGCCCCCTCATCACCGCCATCCTGCCCCTGGCGCGCTGGGAGGAGGCCTTCCGCCGGTCCGAGGCCAAAGATGGAGTGAAATTCCTGCTGGCGCCGGGGGCGTGAAGGGGACGACGAGCATGAATCCCCTTTCAGGAACCGGCATGCCCGACGAGGTCGCCGAGGTGCTCCTCACCGAGGAGGCCATCTGGACGCGGGTGCGCGAGATCGCCGCGGCCGTCTCGCGCGACTACGCCGGGAAGAACCTTCTGCTGGTGGGCATCCTGCGGGGGGCCGTCTTCTTCCTGGCGGATCTGGCCCGCGCCCTCAGCATCCCCGTGGAGTTCGACTTCATGGCCATCTCGAGCTACGGGCAGGGAGCGGTCTCGTCCGGCGTGGTGCGCATCTTGAAGGACCTGGACGCGCCCATCACGAATCGCCACGTCCTCATCGTGGAAGACATCGTGGACACGGGCTTCACCCTGGGGTACCTGCTCCGGATGCTCCGGGCGCGCAACCCGGCCAGCCTCGAGGTGTGCGTGCTGCTGGACAAGGCGCCGCGCCGGGTCGAGCAGCACACGATCGCCTACACGGGGTTCGTGATCCCGGACAAGTTCGTGGTAGGGTACGGCCTCGACTACCAGCAACGCCACCGCACCCTACCCTACGTCGGCGTGGTCCGCGTTTCCGCTTGACACGGACGGCCCGCCCGCCCTACGCTAAGAGATGCCGTTAGGGGTGGCCCGCCCCGCAAGGGGAGAGCGGCCTGAGAGACACCCTTCGAACCTGATCTGGGTGATACCAGCGGAGGAAAACGGCGCTTGGTGTCAGGCCATCCCCGGCGGCGGGATGGCTTTTTTGTTTTTTGGTGCCGCCGCGTGGCGACCGTGGCGCCCGCCCGAGGCGGGCAAGCCCTGGCGGTTCGATTGGGTGGACTCCATGCAGGTCACGATCAACGGGAAGGCGAGGGAGGCGGGGGAGGGGGTCTCCATCGCCGGGCTCCTGCGCGAGCTGGGGCTGGATACCCGGTTTGCGGCGGTGGCCCTGAACGGCGAGGTGGTGCGCCGGGCCGACCATCCGGCGGTGATGGTGAAGGAAGGCGACCGCATCGAGATCGTCCACGCCGTGAGCGGCGGGGCGTGAGGGGGAGAGGGGCCATGGTGGAGAAGGACGAGGACCTGTTGACGCTGGGCAAGAAGCAGTTCCGGTCCCGCCTGATCGTGGGCACCGGGAAGTATCCCACCTTCGAGGTCATGCGGGACGCCATCGAGCGGTCCGGCGCCGAGATTGTCACCGTGGCGGTGCGCCGGGTGGACCTGGGCGCGCGCGGCAAGGGCTCGCTGCTGGATTATATCGACCCGGGCCGGTATACCCTGCTGCCCAACACCGCCGGCTGCTACACGGCGGAAGAGGCGGTGACGACGTCCCTGCTGGCCCGTGAGGCCGGCCTCTCGGACCTGGTGAAGCTGGAGGTCATCGGCGACCAGCGCACCCTGTTCCCGGACGTGGTGGGCCTGCTCGAGGCCACCAAGCGCCTGGTGAAGGAAGGCTTCACGGTGATGCCCTACACCAACGACGACCCCATCACGGCCAGGCGGCTCGAGGACGCGGGCGCGGCCTGCGTGATGCCGCTGGCGGCCCCCATCGGGTCCGGCCTGGGGATCCGCAATCCCTACAACATCCGCATTATCATGGAGCAGGCGAAGGTGCCGGTGATCGTGGACGCCGGCGTGGGCACAGCCTCCGATGCGGCCATCGCCATGGAGCTGGGGTGCGACGGCGTGCTGATGAACACCGCCATCGCCGGCGCCAAGGACCCGCTCGCCATGGCCGAGGCCATGAAGCTAGCCGTTCGGGCCGGCCGCCTGGCCTTCAAGGCCGGCCGCATCCCGAAGAAGCTCTATGCCATCGCCTCGAGCCCCATCGAGGGCATGATCGACATCGAGTAATGGCAGGCGCGCCGCCGGCGGGACGCCCACGGCGCGCCCTGCCGGGTCCCCTCTACCTGGTCACCGACCGCGCCCAGACGGCCGGCCGCCCCCTGGCGGATGTCGTGGAAGCCGCACTGCGGGGCGGCGCCCGCCTCGTCCAGCTCCGGGAGAAGGATCTTTCGGGCCTCGCCCTCACCCAGGTGGGCGACGAATTGCGCGCCGCCACCCGCCGCCACGGCACCTTGCTTTTCGTGAACGACCGTGTTGATGTAGCCTTGGCCGTGGACGCCGACGGGGCCCACCTGGCCCGCACCTCCATGCGCCCGGCCGACGTGCGCCCCCTGCTGGGCCCCGACCGGTGGATCGGCGCCTCGGCCCACAGCCTGGACGAGGCCGAGGAGGCCGCAGCGGGCGGGGCGGACTTCGTGGTGTTCGGCCCGGTGTTCGCCACGCCGTCCAAGGCCCAGTACGGTCCGCCCGTCGGTCTCGAGGCGCTGCGGGCCGTCAAGGCGTCCCTGGCCGTGCCTGTGCTGGCCATCGGCGGCATCAAAGCCGAGAATCTCGAGCAGGTGGCGCGCGCCGGGGCGGACGGCTTCGGCGTGATCTCCGCCATCCTGGCGGACCCCGATCCGGAAGCCGCAACCCGGCGCCTGCTGGAGGCGTGGCGGCGGCCGGCGCGCGCCTGAGCCCGCAAGGGGCGCGCGAACGAAGTCCCATGACAATACCCATGGGAGGACACGATGGGGGTAGGTGACGAGTTCCTGGCCAACGACATCCTGCGGCATGGGGCCTATGTGTGCCTGCGGGCCAAGGACCCCATCGATAGGGAGGCGCTGGCGAAGGCGCCCATCGCCGCCCTGGCCGACCGTATGGGTCTCCAGAACGAATACACCACCGGGGGCGCACATCCCCTGGAGGCGATCGCATTCCTGCGGCGGCACTCCGCCGTGTCCCGCGAGATCGAGGACTTCGGCGTGGAGCGGGCCGACTGGGTCCTCCACGTGGCCTCGGCCGGCTCGGACGCGGTCATGTCGTTCTGCGTGCAGGCCCAGGCCCTGCTGGAGCCCTATGCCGGCGTTCGCATTTTGTCGGGCGTCGTGCGACCGAAGAACTACACAGGCGCGGCCATGATGAAGTGGGCCTACGACCGGGCCGTGACCCAGCAACCCGGCGCGGCCATGCCCAACGCCCTCCTCCTCCCCATGCGCAAGACCCCGGAGTGGTGGCGGAAGGACTGGATGGAGCGCCACACCTATTTCCTGCCCCGCTACGACGACGAGGGGCGGATGATCTCCGAGGGCCACGCCCTCGCCAGCGCGCCCGGCATCCCGTGCATCTACCGGCGCAGCTACCATGCCCTGGAGCAGCCCGCCCCCGAGGACGCGTACGACTTCGTGACCTACTTCGAATGCGCAGATGCCGACGTCCCCATCTTCGACCAGGTCTGCGCCAATCTGCGCGACGTCAAGCGCAACCCCGAATGGAAGTTCGTCCGCGAAGGCCCCACCTGGCGCGGCCACCGCGTCCCCGCCTGGAAGGACCTGTTCACGGATTGACCCGGCGCGGCCCCGCCGGACTTCCCGCGAAGGAGGCGGGCAGATGACCGATCCACGTTATCCCGTTGGGGAGTTCAAGGCCCCGGGCAACGTCACCGAAGATCAGCGACGCCGCCTCATCGGGAGCCTGGCTGGAGCGCCCGGTAGGCTGCGGTCCGCGGTGGAGGGGCTCTCGCCCCAGCAACTCGATACGCCCTACCGGCCCGAAGGGTGGACCGTCCGGCAGGTGGTACATCACCTGGCGGACAGCCACATGAACAGCTACATCCGGATGAAGCTGGCGCTGACGGAGGAGCAGCCGACTGTCAAGCCCTACGACGAGAAGCGGTGGGCCGAGCTGGAAGACGCCCGAACCGCCCCACCGGACGTGTCGCTTGCCCTGCTGGAGTCGGTGCACCACCGCTGGGTCCTGTTCCTGCATTCCCTGGGGCGGGAGGATTGGTCCCGCACGTTCCACCATCCCGAATCCGGGGTCGTGTCCCTGGACCTGGCCCTCCAGCAGTACGAGTGGCACGGGCGCCACCACACCGCCCACATCACCTCCCTCCGCCAGCGCATGGGCTGGAGGTAGCCTTCACTCCCGGGGCCCAAGATGGTCCGCCGCACCCTTTCGGCCGCCTCTTGCGTATAACGCTATAGCTTGGCGCCGTATCCCATCGGGCCCACTCCGGGGGATTGCGGTTTGGCGTGCCTGGGCCCGACGGGCATGGGTATCTCGCCCCCTCGACTGTGAAATCCGATGCCATGAGATGTAGGCTCCGATCGGCAGCGAGCGCGGCCGCCGCCGACTCGGGGGGGGAAGGCTGGGGGCAGATGGCGGGCGGCCGGAGCGGGGGGAAGGGGTTGCCGGTACAGCGTGGAAGGAATCAGGATCGGCGGACGGACGAGGATCTCGTGGCCGATGCCCGGGCCGGGGACATGGAGGCTTTTGCGGCGCTCGTCCGGCGCTACCAGGACCGCATCTTCACGGTGGGCCTCCGTCTCACGCGCAACCGCGCCAGCGCGGAGGATGCGGCGCAGCAGACCTTCCTCCAGGCCTGGGAGCGGCGCCAGTCCTACGATCGGCGCTGGCGCGTCTCCACCTGGCTGTACCGGATCGTGACGAACCTGTGCGTGGATGAACATCGACGACGCGCCCGCGCCGCCGCGCTCTCGGCCCAGGGCGACCATCGGCCGCCGGCGCACCCGCACGCCATGGTGGAGGCGCGCGAAAGGCGGGACCGGTTGAACGGCGCGCTGGGGGGGCTGCCACCGGCGCAGCGCACCGTGCTGGTGCTGCGCTACCTCGATGATCTGTCCTATGACGAGATCGGCCGCGTCTGCGGCCTGCCCGTGAACACGGTGAAGAGCCACCTCCAGCGCGGGAAGGCCACCCTCCGCCGACAGCTCGTGGCCTACAAGGAGGATCGGTGATGCGCCGCCCTGCTGTGAACCCGCAGACTCAAGAGGAGGAAGAGGCCTTGCGCGCAGCGTTTGCCCCTGTCCTGGCGCCACCCAGTCTCTTTCCCGCCGTGATGGAATCCGTGGGCCGGGCCCAGCGGGCCCACGATGCCCTGCGGGCCCTCATCCCCCGGCTCTACGTGGAAGCGTCACGCAACGGCGTCACACGCGTCCGCCTGGTACGGTCGGGCGAGGCGCCGCCGCCGGCTACCGGGCCCGCGGCCCGCTGGCTGGTGCGCGCCCGGCGGGAACTGCAAGAGTATCTCGAGGGCCGGCGGGCCTTCTTCGCCGTACCATGGGATCCGGCTGTCTTGGGCGAGTTCCAGCAGGCGGTCCTTGGGATCACCGCGCGCATCCCCTTCGGCGAGGTGCGGAGTTACGGGTGGATCGCGAAGGCGGTGGGCGACCCGGGCGCGGCCCGGGCCGTGGGCACCGCCCTGGCGACGAACCCGGTCCCGCTCATCATCCCGTGCCATCGGGTCGTGAAGAGCGACGGCACCCTCGGCGGCTATAGTTTTCCCGGCGTGAAGAAGGAATGGCTGCTCGACCTGGAGCGGAGCGTGACCCGCATCGTCGGCTGCACCTCCACGCACATCTATTGCCGCCGCGGCTGCCCCCACGACTTCCGTGTGCGCGACGCGAACCGCGTGTCGTTCGCCTCGGTCGCCGAGGCCAAAACCGCAGGCTACCGAGCCTGCCTCGTCTGCGAACCCTCCTGAAGCCGGGAGCACTCCGGCAAGACTGAATACATCGGACTTCCAAGGGCAACGCACTGCGTAAGAACTGAACAGACAGCTTTAGAAAATTAGCACTTTACAGGATTTTTGGTGCCAGGCACCAAAGCCATGGGGCCGTTGCAGCGCGGTATCGCAACATAACGCGCCGCGCAAGAACCGAAATAATAACCTCAGAAAATCAACACGTTAGCCGCTTTTCGGTGCCAGGCACCGAATGGGAGAAGGGGAGATGGCTTCGATATCTGCTGATGTGGTTGCGGCGGCGAATGCGAAGAGCCGGCGGTTGCGGGAGCTGCTCCGGGCCCCCAAGATCCTGGTGATGCCCGGGGCGCACGATGTGCTCTCGGCGATGCTGTTCGAGTCGCTGGGATTTCCGGCGATCCAGGGGAGCAGCGGGGGGATCGCGGCGGTTTACGGCCTGCGCGACGACGAGCTGCTGGGGCGCGAGCGGACCGCTGAAATCTACCGCGAGATGGCCGCGGCGGTGTCCGTTCCCGTGAACGCCGACGGGGAGCGGGGCTTCGGCGGCCCCGAGGCGATGGCCGAGACGGTGCGCCAGTTCGTGGCGGCGGGCGTGGCCGGCATGAACCTCGAGGACAGCGCCTCCCACGAGCCCGGCACGCCGATGAACCTGGTCCCCATGGAGGCCATGCTGGCGAAGATCCGGGCTATAATGGAGGCCAAGCGGGCGCTGGGGAGCGAGTTCTTCCTGAACGCGCGCGTCGACGCCCTCGGGGCCGTGAAGGACGTACGCGACGGCATTGACGAGGCGATCCGGCGCGGCAACGCCTACGCCGAGGCGGGGGCGGACTGCATCTTCATCTTCCGCCCGCCGGACGCGGCGGGCATCGCGCGGCTGGTGCGCGAGATCAGGGCGCCCGTGAGCATCCTGGCCACTCCGGACTCGCCGTCCGTGCCCGAGCTGGAGGCGCTGGGCGTGGCGCGCGTGAGCTACGGCGTGGCGTTCACCCGCGCCGCCGTCACGGCCATGACGCGCCTGGCCCAGGAGCTCCTCGGCGCCGGCAACCCGGCGCCAATCCTCCGCGAGATCATCTCCCACCCCGATCTGCAGAAGCTGCTCCGGAGCCGCGGCTGAAGCCTCCGCCGCCTCCGCTTCCCTTCCAAGGGCCAACGCCCCCGCCGGGGTTCTCGGTGGGGGCGTTGGCGGCAACCCGGCGGCCCGTGACCACTACATCTTCCACTCGCGGGCCATCTTGCGGATCTTCTCCTTGTCGTAGCTGTTGCACTGGGGGACCAGTTCGTTGCTGAGGAAGCGATCGAGATCCTGCGGCTTCTCCAGGCCTCCCTCGGCCGCCTTCTTGCCGGTGATGAGGAAGTCCTGGTACGGCTCCCACGCCTCCTTGTAGTTCCGGCCGAATTCCCCCTTGCTGAAGTCAGCCTCGGGGGACTTCGTGAGGTCCAGGACCGTCTCGAGGAACAACCGGCCGAACTTGGGGTCAACGTACTCCGCGGGGGCCAGCTTCGCCAGGATGGCCTGCGCGGCATCGGGATTCGTATGGGCGAAGAGCGTCGCCTTGGCCAGCCCGCGGCAGATGGCCAGCGCGGCCGGCCGCTCCTTCTCCAGCACGTCCTCGAGCATGAAGACGATCTGCGACTGGAACTTGGAGGTCTGCGGGATCACGATCTCGCGAATCTTGGGCTCCCGGTATCGGAGGGCCACGATGTCCTGGAAGCCGGTCATGTAGGCGCCCACCTTGTTCGTCCGCAGGGCGTTCAACGCCGAGGCGGGGGACTCGCCCACCGGCAGCAGGTTCACGTCCTTCCCCACCGTGAGCCCGGCGCGCGCCAGGACCCCCCGGGCGATGGCCACCTCGCCGCCGCCGAAGTCGCTGATGCCCAGCGCGCCGCCCTTCAGGTCCTCCACCTTCTGGACCTTGCTGTCGGCCAGCGTGATCAGGGGGAAGACGTCCTTGTAGAAGATGGTGTAGATCCCCTTGAACTTGTAGCCCCGCTGGAGGCCCATCAGGATGGCGCCCGGGGAGCCCTGCCCGAACTCCAGCTTCTTGGCCGCCAGTTGCTGCACCACGTAGCCGCTGCCGCCGCCGGGCAGCACCTCCACGTCGTAGCCGTCTTCCTTGAAGAAGCCCAGGTACTCGGCCAGCGTGGCCGGGTAGTGCGTGGTCCCCTTCTTGGCTGACAGGATGTACTTCACCTTGGGAAGTTCCCCGGCCGCGGCCGCCCCGGCCACGCCCAGGCACGCCGCCAGCACGACCGTCATCCACAATATCCTTCGCATCGTCTTCCCCTTCCTGGGGCCGTTCCTGCGGCCCCGCCCCTACAACCCGTCTTCACCCCGTCGCCAAAACACGATCTTGCGATCCAGGTAATCCAGCACTGCGTAGAGGATGATCCCGGTGGCGGAGATGATGAAGATCACCGCGAACACCAGGTCCATCTGCAGGGCGAAGGTGAATGTCTGGATCAAGAGGCCGAGGCCGTGGTAGGTGCCCACGAACTCGGCCACGATGGCGCCGATGAGCGCGAACGTGAAGGCGGTCTTCACCCCGGCGAAGATGAACGGGAGGGCCTTGGGCAGCGTCAGCTTGAGGAAGATCTGCCCGCGCGTGGCCACGTAGGACCGCATCAGCATGACTTCGTCCTCGGCCGTGGCCCGGAGGCCCACCGCCGTGTTGATGAGGCAGGGGAAGAAGGCGATGACGGCGGCCATGACGATCTTCGACTCGATGCCGAAGCCGAACCAGGCCAGGAAGATGGGGGCGAAGACCACCTTGGGGATCACCTGGAAGGCGACGATGTAGGGATAGATGGACTTGCGGAACAGCTCGAAGGTGCCGGTGAGGATCCCGATGCCCACCCCCAACACCACCGCCAGCAGGAAGCCGACGAACACCTCCAGGAGCGTGGTGCCCAGTTCCCGGGTGAAGTTCTCCAGAGTCACCACCGTCCAAATGGCCTCGAGAATCTGGCTGGGGGCCGGCAGGATGATCTCGTGCACCACCTCGAGCCGGCTCAAGGTTTCCCAACCGGCAAGGGCCACGACGAGGAACCCAACAGAGAAAAGCAGTTCGGGCCGCGCGAATCGCCGCCACCCCCGTGTCGCCGGCTCCTCGGCGCCCACCCGGGCGGCAGCCGCCGTTTCTTCGTGTGCTCCGCTCGCGATGGCCATGCGCGCTCCCTGACATCCCAATTGATCGTCCCGAATCGGGCAGCCGCAACTGGGGTTCAGGCCACCCCCAGGATCTCGCGGATCTCGAAGACCAGCGAGGCGAACTCCGGGGTCTTCATCAATCGGATCTCGCGCGGCCGCGGGAAGGACACCCGCACGATCCGGGCCACCCGCCCCGGCCGGGGGGTCATCACCAGAATCTGATCCGAGAGGAACACCGCCTCGCTGATGTTGTGGGTGACGAACAGGACGGTCTTTCGCCGCTCCATCCAGATCCGCTGGATTTCCAGGTTCAGCCGCTCGCGGGTGAACTCATCCAGGGCGCCGAAGGGCTCGTCCATCAGCAGCACGTCCGGTTCGTACACCAGGGCGCGGCTCAGCGAGACGCGTTGCTGCATGCCGCCCGAGAGCTGGTTCGGGTAGCTCGCCTCGAAGCCTTCGAGGCCGACCATCTTCAGGATGTCCTGGGCCCGTGGGCGGTAGGCGGTCGCGTCGAGGCGCAGCACCTCGACGGGAAGGAGGACGTTCTCCAGCGCCGTGCGCCAGTCGAAGAGCACGGCGGTCTGGAACATGAGGCCGATGTCGCGGCGGGGGCCGAGGACGGGTTCGCCCTTGACCGTGACGTCGCCGGCCGACCGGTCCAGGAGGCCGCCGACGATCTTGAGGAGGGTAGACTTGCCGCAGCCGCTGGGCCCAACGAAGGTGACGAACTCGTTCGGCTCCGCCGAGAAGCTGATGTCGTCGAGGGCGTGAACCAGTCGCGCGTTGCCCCGGTAGGTCTTGCTCACCCCGGAACAGGTGATGATGGGCACGAGCCTCTCTCCTAGCATGCCGCGCTGGCGCCGGCGGCCCGGGACCTCGGCTGGGCGGGGGGCGCCCCATAGCGGGATGCTCTTATCACGCGGCCACAAGGAATGTCAATATGGCTGGGCGGGGGCCCCCGCCCCGGGGAGGCGCGCGTCACCCAGGGTCGGGCGCGCGCGAGGAGTGAGCGATCGCGGGTTGTGCCGGGTTGCGGGCCGGGCGCCGATGGGCTTGCCGCGGTGCAATCACGGCGAGCGGGATGCGGGTGGCGGGGGCGGGCCCCGGACTCTCGGGCGGAATCTCTCAGAGGTTGTAACACCTCACAGGGGTTCCTGCTCTCTCCCATGGAAGCTGATGGGCTGATGGGCTGATGAGCTTATGAGAATGGCGGGAGCACGACCGAGCTGGTCTTTATAAGTCTCGACTCATCAGCCCATCGGGTCATCAGCTTGTCAGCGCATCGGCCCATCGGCTTGTCGGCTCGCCGGGGCGTCAGGCGCACACGTGGGGCACGATCTCGGTCGCGATGAGGCGGATCGCCTCCACGGGGTCGCGCCCGAGCATGTTGTAGGCGGTCACGGACTGCAATCCGGCCTCGGCCAGGGCGTGGAGCGCGGCGCAGCAGTCCTCGGGCGTGCCGCAGACGGCCAGCCTGTCGCAGAAGTCGTCGGGGACCAGGCGGAGGGCTTCCTCCGTGTCGCCGCGCCGAAGGGCCTCCTGGACCCGGCCACGCACCCCCGTCGCCCGCTCGGCGTCGATCCCGGCGGCCACGAGGCGCTCGGTGGCGAGATGGCGGCCCAGGTAGTCCGTCACGGTGGGCCGGACCAGGTCGCGGGCGACCCGGGGATCACGATCCACGGCGAAGAGGGCATAGGCGCCGAAGTAGAAGCCGGCGAGGGTCCGCCCCGATTGGCGGAGGCCCGCCTCGATCTGCGCGCGGGCGTCGCGCGCGAACGCGGGGGACGTGAACACGCTCAGGAAGACGCCATCGGCGATCTCGCCCCCCAGGCGCTGTCCCTTGGGGCCCATGGTGCCCAGGTAGATGGGCAGGGACGCGCCGCGGGCCGGGCGCACCGCCAGGCGGATGGCGCCGGGGGGGATGCGGTGCACGGCCCCCGGGTAGCCGAGGGTCTCCCCGGCGAAGAGGCGCCGGCAGATCTCGACGGTCTCGCGCAGGAGGGTGATGGTCCGGGATTGATCGAGCCCCAGGTGGTTCGCCGGCATGCGGCCGGCGCCGACGGCCAGCGTGACCCGCCCGCCGGACAGCTCGTCCAGCGTGGCCGTCTCCATGGCGATCAACGGGGCCCGCCGCGTGAAGGGATTGACCACGCCGAGGCCGACGTCGATGCGCTGCGTCGCCTGGCAGACCGCCGTGGCCAAGATGCTGAGGCTGCGGGCGTAGTAGTTCTCCGCCACCCAGAAGCGCGGCATCCCGCACCGCTCGGCCTCCCGGGCGCAGGCCACCACGGCCGGGACCGGCCACTGCCCGGACATTCCGATCTCGATGGATTCCAATCGCGATGCCATCCCGAGGACCCCTCTCCCAAAGAGATAGGTGAAGGCCTGCCTCTTCGCAGGCGGCTCAAGAAGGTCCAGACGCAGGGCGGCGCGCGCGGATCAGTTCCGGGCCTTGCGGGGGCCGGCGGCGCCGGGCGGTCCCTGGGGCGGCTGGTCGGTCTGGAAGCTGGAGCCGACCCGCCAAACGGGCCCGCCGAGGTAGAGGGGCCCCTCGAAGAGCAGGAAGGCCGGCACATCCTCCCGCAGGATCCAGTAGTGGAACCCCGGCAGCTCGTGCCCGATCAGCGGCGCCAGCAGGCCGCGGATGCCGCCGAGCTGGGTCTTCACCAGATAGTGGGTCGCCCGCCGCGGGGAATCGCCGACCTGGACGCTCTCCTCGCCGACCGGGGCGAACTGGAGGTTCACCAGGTGCGGCGACGGGACGAGCGACAGCAGGTGGCCGGTCGCGGTGGCGCCCGGCGCCAGGTTCTTCAGGAGGACCGGCGGCATCCCGTTGTAGACATCCGGCGGCAGGTCGATGGGCCCGCCGACGGTCTTCTCGGGGGCATCGGCCCCCTCGCGGTAGCGGCCGGCGTACCGCCCCGTCGCCCGGTCGAACGAGACGTCCAGCGTCGTGGGGAACGAGGC
>Ga0214473_10004006_pt1 | contig 17728 bp, 19 predicted proteins | sample RVTome_7_FD_203509 | JGI IMG/M metagenome (GOLD analysis project Ga0214473, IMG submission 203509) | Soil microbial communities from uranium-contaminated site in the Upper Colorado River Basin, Wyoming, United States - RVT98D197 | ecosystem: Environmental > Terrestrial > Soil > Contaminated >... | reverse complement strand
CGCGGAGATTCTGAATCGCGACCTGGGGGACGGCCTGCGGCTTAGGAACTCCCACCGGCCTAAACAGCGAGCGCACGTTGATCTCGTCCACGACGAGCAGCTTTGGCGAGGTATCGATCGCCCTCATGAGGTTGGCGATCTGATCGATCTGGCCGCCGATTTCCATCTGAATGGCGATTTTGGCGAACGATCCAACCGTCTCCGGATTGAGTACTCTCGTGGTGATGACCTGCGTGCCTCCTTTAACGGCTAAATTTTGCACCGTGTCTTGCAGGTCCGAGGCGCTGACCGACGGCGTATCGCCGGTTAACAGTTTGGACTCCCGCGCTTTAATCTCATTGCGCGCGGCTTCGAGGCCGGCGGCAAACTCGTCCTTGCGGGCGAGATAGCGCAGGTTTTTGTCCAGAAGCTGCGGTTGCAATTCGAGTTGGCTTTTCACCCATTCCCGCCGCTCCAGATAGGGTCCGATGATAAAATATCGCGCCAGGAGAATGATCAGGATCGCGAGGGTCACGCCTACCAGTCCTCGCTCCCTGCGCGAGAGTCTTTCCCAAATGCGCTTCATGGCTTCGCAGTCTTCTCAGTCGGCTTTACCGCTTTTTCGTCCGCTTTCACTGCCTTCTCATTTGGCTTCATCGCCTTCTCGTCCGGCTTTACCGCCCTTTCGATTTTGGCTTTTTCCAGATTGGCCTTGAGCGAAAAGGTTTCGCGGTTGTCACGGCCGCGATTGGAGGGCGCGGTGAAGCCAACGTTTTCGAACAGCGGCGATCGCTCCAATACCGGAATCAACGCGGAGGCGTTCTCGGCATTGCCCTGAACCTCGAGAATTTGATCCCGAAAGCGAAAATTAGAGAGGTAAGCGTTGGTGGGCACCAGCTTGGTGAGATCGTCGAGGACGCGCAGGATTTGGCCCTTGCGCCGGTCGAGATCCGTCAGCACCGTCAATTCCTTGCGCAGCCGGGCTAATTCGCTCTCTTCCCGTCTCAGCGCAGCCACCCCCGGCTCGAGTTTTTGATTTTCCCGTTCCAACTGGCGCAGGCGCAGCTCATCTTTGACGGCGAAACTCGCGACCCAGCCGATCGACGCGAGCAGCACCAACGCGAGCAAAATGACATTGAGGCGCGAAAACGTCTTCCACCCCGGGTCCTCGGCTCCTTGCTCGCGTAGCACTCCCCTGACTAACGGCGCTTCCCGCACGCCGCGAAGAGCCGCCCCGAGGGCCGGCAAATAATAGCTATGGGTGATCGCCCGACCTCCCATGAGGCGTTCGTTACCAAGGGCCACCAGATCCACGTAGGGCGGCGTCTCGATATCGGCCGAGCGAAACAATTCATCGACGTCGCCCCAGCCGTAAAGTTCCGGCGAACGATCGAGACATTCGCGCAGTAATTCTCTTACCGGGCCCTGCGCCCAACCCGATTGCGGCACCCAATGCGAGAAGAGCAACTGAGGCGTCGGTCGCCAGCCATTGGGCTGGTTTTGAATGCCGATCAGTTCCCAATCATGATCATGGCCACCGACGACCGCCGCGGAACCCGAAAAATCTCCCTTGCAGAAAAGCAGGAAGTTGGCCATCGCCGTAACCGTGGTCTCCACGCCTCGGGGCCGAATGCCGAATGACTCCAATACGCCGAGCACGCCGGCGAGGGACTTTTTCGGAATCGCTAACAGATACACGCCGATTTTGTCTCCTCGCTTCCCCATCGGAACAAAATCGTAAAAAATATCCTCGCGGCGAAATGGCAACTGCCGTTCGATCTCGTACTCGATCACCTGGGACAAGTTGGCTTCCGCGGCCAGCGGCAAAAACAGTTGCTGAACGATCGCCTGCTCTTGCGGCACGCAAACAAACAACGAGTCCCTGCCGGCGTTGAAGTGGGGCATAAGCGAGAGAACGGCCTGTTTAAACGCGCGCTCGCGGGATTCGCTGCCAGCCTTCAGAGCGATTTCCCTGACGTCTTCGGCGATCCATCCGGTCAACTCGGAAATCGCTTGCTGGCTTTCGCCCAGCGGTAAGACGCGATCTTCCTGCTCGACCAGGGAAAGGCTCAAGAAGTTTTTGCGCATGCGCACCAGCACCAGGCGATCGCGCATGACATAGAGACCCACGCTGCGGAGAAAGTCAGCGCGGAAAAGATTTTGTATCCAGGGGGGAGCGATCATGATTTTTACCACTACCTTATTCAGCCTGGAGTATTCATGGCTCCATGTAAAGCGCCAACACACTGGTGACCGAGAGGCGAACCCTGGAGGGAGAACGCACCCGAACGTAGCATTGCGTTGACTTGTTGGACTGGGGTCACTCGGTTACTTGTTTTCACCGCTGTTTGCTCCGGACGTTTGATCGTCCCGATCGATCCATCTGAGGATTTCGAACCGCTCCCGGCCGCCGGCGGCCCGCACCACGCCGCGCACCCGGTGGCGCACCCGGGATTCGGCGGGCTGCCCCTCGGCTTCGACGGAAACCACCGAGGGATTGGTAAACACGAAATTCTGCGCCCTAGGGTCTCCCGTTCCGCCACCGAGCAATGCGAGCAAGTCCGGCAGGCTCTTGTCGGAAAGTTTTTTCCGTTCTTCGACAAAGCTGCGGCACTTCTCCAAGGGTACACCCGTGAGCGCGTGGATCACCTCCGCCGATGCGGTGCGCAGATTGACCCGGTCGTTGGGGCTGTCGACGGTAAATAACTGTTTCAAGCCGACGATGGCCCCACGCTCGGGCGCGGCGCCGTCTTCGCTGGAGCCGTAGAAAAACGCCGTGGTCACTCCTCTCACCCAGAGCAGATCCTCCACCGTATCGAAGGGACCGTTTTTGGCGCTGTAGGGAGTCGGCAACGATTGATAGTAATCGCTTTCCGCTCCGTTGATGCGATGGAGATCATCGGCGTCGCGCCAGTCCAGGATGGAATCGACCAGAATGGTGCGGCGCGGCTCTTCCACATCCAAATTTGTGAAGATGCGGCGCAGCATATTCTCATCGGCGCGGTTGATGTTGATCTTACCCCCTTCGTCGATCAGCCGAAACCGGTAACCGCTGCCCTGCGGGCCATCGGTCCAGGTGCCGGCGAACAGATCCGTGGGCGCCTGGCTCTGCTGTCGCTGGCGGTTCGAAGTTTGTTGCAGAAAGTCAAAGAGCGCGCGCTCGAACCCCGCCAGCGCCAGATAATAGCCCTGGGTCTCGTCACCGTAACGGTGCGCCGCCGTGGCTTCATCACGCACCGCCGCGCTGAAGTCGAACGCAACAACGAACAAAAATATAAAAATCCACAGCACCACGAGCAGGGCGACACCGCGCTGATTCGATATACCGGTGGAACCCCATGGGCAAGCCCGTGGGGCGGAATCCTGAGCAAGATCCCCCGGCTGAGGTCGGGGCTCGAGTCGAAGGATCGATAGCAGGGCCAATTTCAATTCAAGTTTCATTGCGCCAGCAGGCTCACCATGATGGGAAAGGTCCAGCGAACTTCCTTGCCCGCGTCCGTGCGATAGCTGAGCCTGACCGCCCGTGGCAGCATCTTACGCTCCGCAGCGTCCCATCTCTCTTCCCACTGCTCACCGTCGCTCTGGGGATCGAGATAGGTGAAGCGGAGTTGTTTGATCCCTTCCCGTAAAACGACGTTGTTGCGCTGGCCGCCCGCCCCGCCCTCCTCGCCAATCCGCACCGGCAGCTCCTCCGATAAGGTCAAAGACCCCTCGCCACCCTCTCCCCCTTGCCAGGAAACGCGCACCAGCGCCATTCCCCTCCCGCCCAAAGCGAGCGAAGACGCCGAGACAAAAGACAATTGTTCCTCCTCGCCCTGGTAAAAGATCACCGGATCTTGCGGCGTCGCCCGATAGGGATGAGAAGAGCGCACATAGCTTCCCATCAGATCCGCGAATGCGCGCAGTTGCTGATTCTTTTCGAAGCTCAACTGGCTTCTCTCCACCGCTTTTTGGCCGAGGGACAGCGCGCCGTAAAGAATCGCGCCCATCAAGGCAAAGATCGTCAAGGCGAGCACGACCTCGATGAGAGTAAAACCGGGGTTCGATGAATCTTTTGAGGCGCGCGCCATGGCCGCTAATTTTTCTTGGTCAAGCGCAGGGTCTTCAATTCCACGAGCCGCTCCCGCCCCGCATCGCTCAGGCGCAGCTCCATGGCTACTTCTTTGAGTTCCCAGGCGCTCGACAATGACGGATCGGCGGAGGGGTTTTCTGCCGGCCGCACAAACACTTTCCAGCGGCCCACGTCCTGGAGCGATCCCTGCTCGGAGCCCTGCTCCAGCTTGGTGGTGACGAGGAAATCATCCATGACTTGGCGGCCGTAGGTCATCGCCTCCGTCTGGTCGGCGCTACGGGAGCCGAGACGAAGCCCCATGGAAAAGACTTCGATGACGGTGACGACGCCGAGCCCGACGATCGTCATCGCCACCAATACCTCCAGCAGCGTAAACCCGCCCTGCCGCGCACCGCCATGCTTCATAGCTTTCACGACTTTTAGCCCGGCCCCACCTGGATTTTACCGGTGAGCGGTTCCAAGCGAATCGAGTAGGACACCCCATGCCCACCCGACAAGGCGATGGACCCCCCGTGGCTGCTCCCATTAGGGAAGAAAACGAATTGGCGCGCCTCGCCGTCGAGGATTTCGCCGCCCACGACCGCGGCGAATTTCACGTCCGCCGGTAGATGGACCTCGGCGCCGCGCGCCGCCCGATAATTATTTTGATCGATATCGAGAACGAGAAGCTGCGGCGTTCCCTCGTCGATGGCCCGGCTACGCAGGTTGCGCGCCGCCGCTGCCAAGCCCAGGGCGCTGCGCCTCACCTCCCGGTCCTGCATACCCTTCTCGATGTTGGGCAGAACAATGACGCCGGCGATCCCCATCAGCAACAAGACCAACATCAGTTCGATGAGGGTGAAGCCGCGAGCAACGCTACCAGCTGGTGAGGTCACGATTGTCCTTTTCGCCGCCCGGCGCGCCGTCGGCGCCATAGGAAACGATGTCATATGGGCCGTGATCGCCTGGGCTTTTGTACATGTACGGTTTTTCCCAGGGATCCAGCGGCAGATCCTTTTTAAGATAAGGGCCGTCCCAGCGATCCAGCGTTGCCGGCTTTTGCCGCAGCGCCTGCAGGCCCTCTTCCGTGCTCGGATAGCGCCCCACGTCAAGGCGAAAGGTGTCCAGCGCGGTGCCGAGCAGCTCGATCTGAGCCTGCGCCGTCTTGAGCTTCGCTTTTTCCTCCTGGCGGATGAATTGCGGCAGCACCAGCGCGGCGAGCAGACCGATAATAATCACGACGACCATCAGCTCGACGAGCGTGAAGCCACAAGAATCAGTCAGCAATCGGCGGTAAGCGGGAGGCACCCGGCGCAAGACATGAGACGGACAATTCCGGCTGCAACTTGCCATCTGCCGTCCGTTTATTGGTTTTTCAGAATGGTAAATCATTGATGCTAAATATCGCCAGCAGCATGGAGATGACGACGATGCCGATCACCAACCCCATCCCCAGGATCAATGCCGGCTCCAATAAGGAAGTTAATCTTTTGGTGGTGCGCTTGACCTCCTGGTCGTAAAACCCGGCGACTTCGGCGAGCATGCCGTCCAGCTTGCCCGTCTCCTCCCCCACCGCGATCATATTCAGCGCGAGCGGCGGAAAAAGCCCGCTTTCGCCGAGCGGGCGCGCCATGCCTTTGCCTTCGCGCACCCGGACCTGAATTTGCCCGATGGCGCGCGCCAGCAAACGGTTGCCGACCACTCCCTGCACGGTGCCGAGCGCTTCGAGCAGCGGCACCCCGCCGCGCAGCAGCGCCGAGAGCGTGCGCGAAAAACGCGCGGTCTCGAACTTGCGCACCAGGTCGCCGAAAAGCCATGCGCGCAAAAAGAACCGGTCGCACTCGGTGCGTCCATCCGGAGTGCGCCAATAATAAACCGCGCCGACCGCCGCCGCGAGCGCGGCGAGCAGCAGCATCCAGCCATACTGGGTCAGCATGTTGCTGAACTCGATGACGACTTTGGTCATAAACGGCAAAGCTTTGCCGACGTCCTTGAACATGGTCGAGAAGCGCGGCACCACATAAACGAACAGCACGATCAACGAAACACCCGACGCACCGATCAGGATGAGCGGATAGATCATGGCCGATTTGATTTCCTCTTTGAGAGCTTGGGAGCTTTCCAGATATTCGGCAAGGTAGCGCAGCACGCCCTCCATAATGCCGCCGGCTTCGCCGGCGCGGATCATGTTGACGTAAAGTTTGGGAAATATTTCGCCATGCTCGCCCATGGAAGCCGCCAGCGACTTCCCGGCGCGCACCGATTCCAGGATCGTGCCCAGGGCCTTGGTAAACTCCTCTCCCTGGGCGAGATTGCCGAGCATCGACAAAGAGCGATCGAGCGGCAGGCCGGCGGCAAGCAAGGTGGCAAGCTCCCTGGTAAATTGCAGAAGCTGGAGTTGGCTGACCTTACGCCTGCTGAAAAGCGGCTTGAGGGCCCGCTTTTCGGCGGTGACGCGGTCGCCCGGCAGCGCGATCCTGAGAGGAACGCAGCCCATCTCGTGGAGGCGGCGCACCACGCTCTGCTCCGCCTCGGCTTCGATCACGCCTTCGACGATCTTACCCGCGTGGTCCGCGGCCCGGTACTGATAAAAAGCCATGCCTTAATTCGCAAACGGTTCTTTAAAGATTCAAACGTTCAAGAGCGATCACATGTTCCTTGAACTTTTGAACCTTGAACTTTGAACTTTATCTAGCCTTCTTCCCTCGTCACCCGCAAAACCTCCGCCAGGGTCGTAACCCCCCGGCGCACCTTGTCCCAACCGTCGTCTCTGAGCAATCGCATCCCCTGGCGCACGGCGGCGTTGCGGATCGTTCCCGCGTCGGCGCGCTGCACGATGATTTTGCAGATCTCGGGGCTCGCCGCTAATAGCTCGAAAATGCCGACGCGTCCAAGATACCCGGTCCCGCCGCACTCCTCGCACCCGACCGCCTCCCAGACGTTCTGTAGCGGCTCACCGCTTGCCGGTCTCAACTCCGAATCGCCGGCGCTGAAGCCGGCGAACGGCGTCTGTTTGCGACAGGCGGCGCAGAGCCGGCGCACCAGACGCTGCGCCAGCACACCGAGAAGAGAGGACGACAAAAGGTAGTCCTGTACGCCCATCTCCAGCAATCTTGACACCGCGCCGGCAGCGTCGTTGGTGTGCAAAGTGGAAAGCACCAAGTGCCCGGTGAGCGCGGCCTGAACCGCGATCTCCGCGGTTTCCGAGTCGCGTATTTCGCCGACCATAATCACGTCGGGGTCTTGGCGCACGATGGAACGCAGCCCGTTGGCGAAGGTAAGGCCGATTTGCGGCTTGACGTGAATCTGGTTGACCCCGCCGAGCTGGTATTCGACGGGATCTTCGATGGTGATGATCTTTTTGCCGGGGTCGTTGATCTTTTGCAGCGCGCCGTAAAGCGTGGTGGTCTTGCCGCTTCCGGTGGGACCCGTAACCAGGATCATCCCATGGGGCCTGACGATCATCTGGTTGAATTGGCCCAAAATCGACTGCGGGAACCCGAGACTTTCCAACTCCGTGAAGATCTGCCCGCGCTCGAGCAAGCGGATCACCACGCTCTCGCCGTAGAGCGTCGGCACCGTGGCGATGCGCAGGTCGACGTCCTTGCCCGACAGCCGGATCTTGATGCGTCCGTCCTGGGGCAATCGGCGCTCGGCGATGTTCAACTGCGCGAGCACTTTCAAGCGCGAAATGACCGCGGCCTTGAGCTGGCGCGGCGGCGGTTCGACCTCGTGCAGGATGCCGTCGATGCGGTACCTTATTTTAAGTTGGTTTTCGAAAGGCTCGATATGAACGTCGGAAGCCCGGCTTTCCAGCGCGCGCAGCAGCATCTGGTTCACCATGCGAATGACCGGCACCTCGGAGGCCAGGTCACGCAGGTGAGAGACATCCTCCTCGTCCACGGCGCCCTCTATTTCGCGGGCGACCGAAGAGGAATCATCGCCGTCGCGGGCGCTGCCGAACAGGGTCTCCGCTCGCGTGTTGATATCTTTTTCCTTCGCCAACACCGGCCTGACGTGCAGGCCGGTGGCGAGCTCCAAAGCATGGAGGCGCGCGATGTCCGTCGGATCGGTGACCGCGACCTGCAGTTCCCGCTGCTCGATTTTCACCGGCACCATCCGGGCATGCTTGCAAAACTCCGCCACGCTGTCGGAAAATTCGATGGGCAACGGCGTGGCCGGCATGTCTTTAAGCGAGATCAAGGGAAGACCGAAGTGATCCCTTAACACCGGCAAGAGATCGTCTTCGGACACGAAACCGAGTTCAACGATCATACGGATCAGCGGCGCATCCTGCTCCTGATGGAGTTTCATGACGCGCTCCAGCTCTTCTTCGGTGAGTAGCCGCTGTTCAACCAAGCGACCGGCTAAGTTTAGCGACAAATCCATATCGTCCTAGTTTCGCTCCGCCCTCAGCGCTTATCGCCTTCCGTGCGGCCGTAGCGATCTTCCAACCGCACGACGTCGTCCAACTCGGGCGTCGACACTTCGAGAACGTCGCAATCCTCGACAGCGATCATCCGGTGCTTCATGCCGGGAACGATATGAAGGCATTCGCCCGGTTTTAGACTAATTCTACTTTTCACACCGTCGCTCTCAATATCCATATCCATGGACCCCGACAAGAGCCGGATGGTTTCATCCTTGACCCGGTGGTATTGGTAACTGAGGGATTCACCCTTCTTGATGTGTAAAATTTTTCCCGCGTAGCGATCCGTATGAGCCCAAATGAACTCATACCCCCAGGGCTTTTCCACAATCCGACCTTGGTAGACCTGTTGACTCATATTAAGGAAGTTAATGATAACAGAATTTACCGAAAGGGGGAACAAGCTCGGCGTAGCCTTGGCATCTCGGTACCCACCACCTTCCTTTGAGAGGACTTAGGACAGACTTTCCCCCCGCAGTGCGGGGGAGGAGCAAGGAGCGGGACTTGAACGGAGCGCAGCGGTTGAACTGCTTGAACGTTTTGAACTTTCAACTACTCCGATTTTGGTTCGATTGCTTGACAGCAGGTCCGATTTTCGAATACTCAACTGAATCTAGGAAGAGCGAGAAAGCATTGACGCATGGCGCGCCGCTATTGCGACGTTTCCAACTTAACGACTGGTATGATGAGAGAAAAAGCAGAGGGACTTTGAAGCCCGGTAGCCGAAGGAGGACTCACGATGGCTGAAACGAACGTTGCGGAAACGCTGGTCGAGTATCTTAGCTCGAAGGGCGTGCGCCATATCTTCGGCGTGCTCGCGCACACTTCGTTTGCCATCGGCGACGCCATCGCAAAGCGCCCGCACATGCGCTTCGTCAACGCGCAGCATGAAGGCGGCGCTGGCAATATGGCCCTCGGCTACTCCAGGGCGACAAAAAAGCCGGCGGTCTGCCTGGTCTCGGCGGGGGGCGGCGCGACCAATATCGTGACGGCGGTCGCGCAGGCGCACAAAGAATCCGTGCCGCTCTTCGTCATTTCTTCCGACATCGGCACCGCCGCGTCGGCGAAGGGAGCCTGGTCGTCGTTTCACGGCATGGAGCATGTGCGGCTATTTCAGCCGATCACCAAGCAGAGCGCCAAGCTCGAACGAGTCGAAGAGCTGGGCTCGCTGTTGGATTCGCTGTTTCGTCAGACGACACGCGGACGACAGGGACCGGTTTTTCTCATCATTCCTGAAGATCTTCAACATGCGCAGCTCCCCGAACCGTTGAGCTTCGCTGCGACGGCCGATCCGGTCGCGCCGGCGATGGATGCTCGGGCCGCCGCCAAGGCCGTCGATCTGTTGCTCCAGGCCCGCGCGCCGGTGGTGCTCGCCGGCACCGGCGTCGACTGGGCCGGAGCGCGCGAGGAAGTGCGCGAGCTTGCCGAACTGTTGTCGCTGCCGGTGGCGGCCAGCTACACGGCCAAGGGCGTCTTTCCGGAAAATCATCCGCTCGCCCTTGGCTGCCTCGCCTTCGGCAGCAGGCCCTATGCGCGCAAATTTTTTCTTGAGTCCGATTTGATTCTTGCCCTCGGCGCGACCTTCAGCGAAGGCACATCGGCAGGCTTCGGCCATAAGATAATTCCCGAGAACGCCAAGATCATCCAGATCGACACCGACGCCGGCGAGCTTGGGCGCAATTATCCGACTGAATTGTCGATTCAAGCGGACGCGAAAGTTGCCCTGCGCGCGATCATCGACGGCGTCAAGAGCCGCCAGCCGAAGGCCGCAGCGAACAGCGCACGAGCAAAAGAGATCCAACAAGCCAAACAGGCATGGAAGAACGATCTCGAACAAAGGACCGCCCAAGAAGGACTGACCTACGAATCCGTGATGAAAGCTCTGAATGAGCTGCTCACGGGGAAAGAAATCCTGACGACCGCGGGTTTGACCGGCGACACGCTGCGCGGCATCGATGCCGTGAACCCAATCATTCACGCCGGCGAGTTCCGCGCCATCGGCACGGCGCTCGCGACGGCCATGGGCGTCAAGCTCGGCCGTCCCGACGCGCGCGTCATCTGCGTCACCGGCGACGGCTCATTCATGATGGAGCAGCAAGAGCTTGCCACCGCACGCTATCACAAAATACCACTGATGGTCCTAGTGCTCCGCAACAACGCCTACGGCGGCATGAAGCGCGACCAGCTCAAGACTTACCAGGGCCGCGTGATCGGCACCGAGCTGTTCGTGCCCGATCTCCCGCGCCTCGCCGAGCTTTACGGCGCCAAAGGCTTCAGCGTCACACGCAAAGAAGAACTCAAACCGGCCTTCCAGCAGGCGCTGGCAGCGGATGAGTTTGTTGTTGTCGATGTGAAATTGGATTAGCGAACCCGATCATGACCGAACGAAATGCTTGTTGTCGGAAATTGAACATGCCACCCTTCTCGGAGCATACCGCCGGGGGCTCAGAGCTTCGGCATTTTTGAGCGCCCTGTTCGGATTGAGTGTATCAGTCCAGGCGAGTACAATAATTCAGAAGGAGATGTTATGAGTATCCAACTAACTCCACAGCAGCAGAAGGTGTTGGACAGTCAAGAAGACAAGCCGCCGCGTGTCATCGATCCCCGCACCAACACGAGCTATATCCTTCTTCGAGAGGCAGATTATGAATCCATCCGTGAACTCTTGGAAGACGAACATCGTCAACAGGCTATTCACGCGGTAGCGCTGCGTAACGCTGCTGGCCGCATAGACGACACTCCATGATTCAACCTGGTGAGGTTTACATGGCCGACTTCGGCCCTGCAGGTCCGCATCCGGTGACCGTGGTGTCACGGGAGGAGCTGAATCGCGGGCGCTATGCGTTGGCCGTTGTTTGTACGTCCGCGCGCTTCGCTGTTCGGAGCAAGCTGTCGAACTGCGTGCCGTTCCAAGCAGGGGATTGCGGGTTCACCGTAGACTGTGTGGCGCAGTGCGAGAACATCCTGTCCATCGATCAGGCGCAGCTCGACTTAGTAGCGGGACCGATCGGAACTTTGGATGAAGCGGCATTTCAGAAGGTCGTCAAGTCAATTGGCTACGTCATCAAGTCAGACTGTAAACCGCTATGAAAACGATCGGTAAGATGAAAGGAATGAGGCGGTGAAAAAGCTACAGTATTTTGTTCGTATTAACAAAGACCCTGACAGCGATTGGGGAGCCTCGGTGCCTGACTTACCCGGGTGCGTTGCAACGGGAAAGACTATTGACGCGGCTCTTCGACGTATTCAAAGCGCCATCGCGCTTCATCTCCGTGGCTTACGCGAGGACGGCATCAAACTACCGCTCCCACGACATCGCTCGGTTGCTCCGAAGCGCACGCCACGACTGGTGGATTTTTACGCGACCGTCGAGGTCGCTGCTTAACTTTTCTACGACGAAATGAAGCGTGCTCAGATAAAAACCTACGGTGGCCGCGTCATCGGCACCGAGCTATTGATCCCCGATCTGGGCGCCTCGCCGAACTTTACGGCGCCAAAGGTTTCAGCGTGACACGCAGGAAGAGCTAAAGCCGGTTTTTCAGCAAGCACTGGCGACCGACGACTTTGTCGTGGTGGATGTGAAGTTAGATTGGCACAGCGAAAGAGAACTTGACAAAGCGTGGCGACTTGAATGACATTCCATGAGAATTTGCTCTTCTCAGATTGCAGAGTTCCCGAATACACTAAGGGAAGAGCTGGCAGTTCATTTAAGAGTTAGCGAAAAGGAGAGACAATGAATACTAGTAAATCGGTAGTTGGTCTGTCGATGAACTTGTTCATCCTTCTCGCCGTGGGTAACGCGCTTGGTCTGGATTGCCCAAAAGCTCCTGAACAGGTTAGGAAAGATTGGGAAGTCGAAGTAGCAGCAGCAATAGTAAAGATCGGTCCTGTCAAAGGAGGAGAGCTTACAACAAGGACTAGAAACGCAACACAGGATTTACTTGGGAAGCTACCAGACGCAGGGCGAATTTACCTGGAACAAATGATGTTCGCTGCATACTGTTCTGCGTTGCGCGACGATAAGACAATTAAGGAGTCTGAAAAGGCGAAGCTACTGAAAGCGTACAGTGCTGAAGTCCGGGATACAATTGCGCGCTCCTCTTCACGAGGGAAAGAGAAATCTTCGAACCAGAGAACTGACGGAGACCTCAAAGGACTTAGGTTTAGTGAGAAGGCTGAAAAAGTGTCCTTTTCTCTCGGGGAACGCGGGATTGCCGTCGGTTACAAGATTGCTGATTTGGAGAAAAGCCTGAGAGAACCGTTCAACCTTAATAACTTTAGCCCAGCAAAAGTATACGCAAGAAGTGGTATTTTTTACGCTGACGTAAAGGTCTTTGGCGGAAGCGGGGCGCCGCCAATCGAAATTAAAAACAACCAATTATTGAACAAGCCCCCAAATTGGGATTTCAATTCAAACGACAAAGCAATCGAAATTGTCAACGAGGATTATCTCCCGCTTTATCAATTCTATTATAAGAGTCCTTCTCATATCGTCGTTAATGGCGTCTTTCCCTTCCCCGGCGGTCTGATTCTCGCCGATGAAAATCGTTCTGTCATGACTACAAGCGTTCCTGTCACGGTCAGTATTAAACTCAAAAGGATCTTCAAGTATCCTTCTTGGAAATACCCAGGGCAATTTGATGAACAAGGCAATCGCTAACGAGACAAATCAGCCGATCGTTTGCAGCGCCAGCTGAGGTTGGCATTAAGCAGGCGGCTCGATCATACGGGCGGAGCATGACATCGGGGTCGACTACCACGTTCACACAAAGCTGAATGAGACCAAGCCCAAGGAGAGAAAAAGAGAATGTCACTTCAAATACGACGGGTAGTGACCGGACATGATGCGAACGGGCGCGCGGTCGTCAAGATCGACGAAGTCTCCAAAAACTTTACCTCGGGCTCGCGGCAGGTCAGCGCGAACGAAGGCCTGGCAGAGCAAAGACCTGTGTACGTGTCTTGAACGAAACCGGGACGTCGTGATATCCCCTGCAACTCATGTACGAGCGCATCCTTCAGCGGTTTCGCGACAGGATCCGAAACCTTGACTTCGTCGTCACGCTTCATGCCGAGGAGGAGATGGATGAAGACAGGCTCTCCGTTTTTGATCTGGAGAGCGTTGTGCTGACTGGTGAGATTGTCGAGCGTCAACGGGATCCCCTGACACGGGAATGGAAGTATGTCGTAAACGGTAAGGGTATCGATGGGGGCACCGTGGGCGTCGTTGGAAAGTTGAGCATTACGGGTTGTCTCGTTATAATCACCGTCTATAGAGACTAGCTATGACAGTTCGGAATTCTATGATCTGCGAGATTTGCGGGAAAAAGGGAGCCCGGGCCCGTCGCGTGACGCGGAGTTATGGGCGTGGCGGCAACCTGCTCGTGGTTGAGAGGGTGCCTGTGATCACCTGTCCGCATTGCGGAGAAAGCTACCTGACAGCTGCAACTCTCCACGAGTTGGAGCGGATCAAGCGCGACCGCAAGGAACGTGCCGCTAGGCGCCCCGTTGCGGTTGCCAACTTCGGTTAATTTACCCGACTGCAGTCTCACCCCCGGGCTTGAGCGGCCCGCTTGAGAATGCGGCTGCTCACCAGGGTCGTTCAGCAGGCGGCTCGATCATACGGGCGGAGCATGACATCGGGGTCGAGTACCACATCCACACAGAGCTGAATGCGGCCAAGCTCAAGGAGGTAATAAATCAATGCCACTTCAACTACGACGGGTAGTCACCGGACATGATGCGAACGGACGCGCGGTCGTCAAGATCGACGAAGTCTCCAAAAACCTGACATCGAGTCGGCCGAGACAGATGGCCTGTGTGGTCTGGACCACGGAATCGTTTCCCGTGGACAACACGGGCGACGCCGACGAGGGGCTACGTAAGGTCGGGACGACTTTGGAAAATGGCACGGTCTTTCGCGTCGTCGAGTTCGGTCCGGGGGTCGCGCCGCGCAATCACCGGACGGATTCCATCGATTACGCCATCGTCATGTCGGGTGAGATCGACATGGAGATGGACGAGACCGTCGTCCATTTGAATGCGGGCGACGTGCTGGTCCAGCGCGGCACGATCCACAATTGGGTCAATCGGGGCACCCAGCCCTGTGTGATCGCGTTTGTCCTTATCGACGCCAAGCCGGTCGAGGTCGGCAGGAAGGTGCTGAACGCAGTCGGATGAATCGACACGCTTGATCACTACCGGCTTACCGCCGTGCGGCGTCAAATGGGTTATCTGGCAAACGTCCCCTGTTGAAGCTCGCGCAGCGTCTGCTCGATCTCTTCTTGCGTATTCATGACGAAGGGACCGTAACGCGCGATCGGTTCGTTCAACGGTTTGCCCGAGACCAATAGAAAACGCGCCGGACTATTGTCCGTGCGCGCTTCGACGGAGTCGCCGTCGCCCAACACGACAAGACGAGGTCCAGTCGCAACCGTCGAGTCTTCGCCGCCGAATCTCGCCGCGCCTTCGAAGAGATAGGCGAAGGCGGCGTGCCCGCGAGGAATGGAGTGGATGAACGATCCACCGGGCGCGAGCGCGATATCCAGGTATGTCGGCTCCACCGCGATGCAGCCGACCGGGCCGGTCATGCCGTCCACGCTTCCCGCTATGACGCGAATCGTCACCCCGCCCGCGCGGTGGATTTCCGGGATCTCGTTCGCGCTGATATTTTGATAGCGCGGCGCGGTCATCTTCAGTTTCGCCGGCAGATTGACCCATAGCTGAAACCCAACAATGCCTTCGGGACGCGCCTGCGGCATCTCTTCGTGCATGATGCCGCGCCCGGCGGTCATCCATTGAACTTCGCCCGCTCCGATCTCGCCCGAGTTCCCGAGCGTATCCTTGTGCCGGACAGCACCGGCGAGCAAGTACGTCACGGTCTCGATCCCCCGATGGGGATGGAGCGGAAAGCCGGCCTGATAATCGGTCGGATTCTTCGAGGTAAAGTCGTCCAAGAGCAGAAACGGATCGACATGGTCGAGAGTCCGCGTGCCGATGCTTCTTTTAAGCCTGACGCCGGCTCCTTCAACGACGGCTTGAGGCTCTATGACTTTTGCGATTTTTCTTACCGTTGTTTCCATACTCTGCGAACTCCGTATTACTATAGCTCGAAATTTGCGCAGCTTGCGCAAATTTCTCAGGAGTCGAAGACCCTCGAACTCGGATAATCCTCGCGCCCCTTCGACCTTGCTCAGGGTGGTGAGCCCGTCGAACCACAAGACGCCAAGACGCTAAGTGACGGGCAGGGCCTGTCATCCCGAGCGAATGCGAGGGATCTAAGAAGGATTTCTCCCTTCGGTCGAAATGACATACCGTCTTTCCTTTGCACTGCTGTCCGTGATAATTTGCGCGGCATGCGCAAATCTTTCGGTGATCTGGAATGCTCGAACACGGGGATTGACTCCCGCCAAGGCGCAAAGCACGCCAAGTTCCGAGGGAAGAGATAAATTATCTTGAAAAAATGTTTTCACCGTTATTTTCCGACCTTTGCGGCCTTTGCGTCTTTGCGCGAGATAATCCGAGTTTCGGTTGCGGCTCCGCCGCGCTGGGCGCTTCGTGGTAGATAGCATACCCTACGCATCGGTCAATTGCGCTAAGCGGGCCTTGGGCAGTCGCCGATTCTTAGGTTCATTCACTGGATTGCTCAGACAAGTCTCTACGGGTCTTGAGAATCTCGCCGCAATTTTTTCCAAGATTAAGGAATTCTCTCGCCCATCTCAACTGGATTTTGCGCACGGAAATCATTGGCATGGCATGTGCGCGATGCGTGCGTATTGCAAGGCCTTTAGTATCCGGCGCCATTCTTCATGACCCCGCGCAAGTTGGCAATTCTTATCGAGTTGAGGTAAAGGTCAGTCGTATGAACATGATCGAGAAGATTCTCGCGCGCGCGAGCGGACGCAAGGCGGTGGAGGCGGGCGAAGTGGTTGTCGCCAACGTCGACTGCCTGCTCTTGCACGATCTCAGCGGCTACTTGACGGGCAGAGTATTCGAGAAAGAGGTGCACCGGCCGATGCGCTATCCCGAGCGCGTGGTAATGATCTTCGATCACCATTTCTGCCCGCCGAGCGAAGAAGGAGCGCTGGTCTTGCAGGAGAACCGCGCCTTCGCGCGGCGCCACGGGATCAATCTATTCGACTGCGGCAACGGCAACACGCACCACGTCGCGGTGCGAAACGGCTTCATTCGTCCCGGCTCCGTGATCGTCGGCTCGGACAGCCACACGCCGATCCATGGCACCCTCGGCTGCTTTGCCACCGGCCTCGGCAACGATTCCCACGCGGGGACCGTTATGCCGTTCGGCAAAGCCTGGTTCAAAGTCCCCGATACGATTGAGGTTCGGCTCAGCGGCACGCATAAACCGGGAGTCACGGCGCGCGACGCCGCGCTCTGGCTCACCGCTCAGATCGGCGAAGGCGGCGCGATCTATAAGTCACTGGAGTTTACCGGACCTTATATCGAGCAGCTTGAATTCTGGGACCGCTGGCTCTTCCCCCATATCGTCGTCGACCTCGGTGCTAAGTGCGGCTACATCGAGCCCGACGAAAAAACCCTCGCCTTCGTGCGCACTGTCACGGATAAACCCTTCGCCGCGGTGCGCGGCGATGCCGATCGCAAATTCGAAGCGACCTGGGAATGGGACTTCAGCGCCCTCGAACCGCAATTGGCCTGCCCGCCGACGGTGGGAAACGTCAAGACCGTGGGCGAGGTCGCGGGCGCGCCGGTGCAATGGGCGGAGCTGGGCGGGCACGGCGGCGGACGGATCGAAGACTTTCGCCTGGCGGCGCAGATTTTAAAAGGACGCCATGTGCATCGCGACAGCCGGTTCAATCTGGTCCCGTCCAGCCGCGCCGTCTTTACGCAAGCCGTGCGCGAGGGATTAGTCGAGCTACTGCACGAGTGTGGCGCCACCTGGTTTCCGCCGAGCACGGGATCGAATCAGGCGTACAACATGGGCGCGATGACGGCGCAGGAGACGATGATTTCCACCCACGCGCGAAATTTCCCAGGGCGCAACGGCAACCCGGAAGCGAAGATGTATCTCGCTTCCGCTTTGACGGTGGCCGCCTCGGCGGTGGCCGGGAAGATCGCGGATCCGAGAGATTATCTATGAGAGGACGTTCAAATCGCTCAAAACGTTCAATCCGTTCAAGCCCCCACCTCTTTCCTCCCCCCGCGACGCGGGGGAGGATGAAGGAGGGGGTTGGAACGCTTTGAACGGCTGGAACGACTTGAACCATTTTTTAAGGAGGAACCCGTGCAAGCACGCG
>Ga0214473_10004005_pt1 | contig 17729 bp, 15 predicted proteins | sample RVTome_7_FD_203509 | JGI IMG/M metagenome (GOLD analysis project Ga0214473, IMG submission 203509) | Soil microbial communities from uranium-contaminated site in the Upper Colorado River Basin, Wyoming, United States - RVT98D197 | ecosystem: Environmental > Terrestrial > Soil > Contaminated >... | reverse complement strand
TCACATGGAGTACGTGGCGAACTAGATCCCCGAGCCCAGAGCGGGCGGCTGGTCACGGGTTGATCGCCGGGCGGACCGCTGGAGCCGTCGCGCGCTTCCAGCCCTCTCGCGGCGCGCCTATCTTCCGACGTGCTCGCGAAGCTGATCCTGTTCGACATCGACGGCACCCTCCTCCACACCCAGGGCGCGGGCCGCCGCGCCATCCATGCCGCCCTGCTGGCCGAGTTCGGCGCCGTGGCCAGGGGTGGGGTCCGGTTCGACGGCAAGACCGATCCCCAGATCGTCCGCGAGCTGCTGGAGGAGGCCGAGCACCCGCACGCCGGAGACGACGACCGGATCGCCGCCGTGTGCCGCCGGTACGTCGACCTCCTGCGTGACGAGCTGGCCGCGCCCGAGACCCGCCTCACCATCTACCCGGGCGTGTTGCCCCTCCTCGACCTGCTGGAAGCCCGGGGCGACGCGCTCTTGGGGCTCCTCACCGGCAACGTGGTGGAAGGCGCCCGGTTGAAGCTCCGGGCCGCCGGTATAGCCCCCGAGCGGTTTCGCGTGGGCGCCTTTGGCTCGGATCACGCCGACCGGTCCTGCCTCCCGGCCATCGCGGCCGAACGCGCCATCCCGCTCCTCACCCGCGTGCCCCGAGGCCATGAAATCGTCATCGTGGGCGACACGCCCCTCGACATGACCTGCGGCCGGGCCGTGGGCGCCCGGGCCATCGGCGTCGCCACCGGCTCCTTTTCGGTGAACGACCTGACGGCGGCCGGCGCCTTTGCCGCGTTCCCGGACCTCGCCGAGCCCGAGCAGGTCGTCCGGGCCATCTATGCATGACCAATCCCAAGCTCCTCCTTCCCGTCCGCGTGCCTGAGCTGGGCCCCGCGCTCGGCAAGGTGCTGAGCGGCACCGGCCGAGCCGACGGGACGCTGGCGCTGGACCGCTTCCGCCTGGAGCTGGTGGGCCGCTTGTTCGACGCGTCGGGCGAAGCCCGCCGCCTCGCCTCGGCCGGCGAGCGCGACGGGGCCCTCGCGGCGCTGGACGCTCCCGTATGGCAGGACGCCTGGGAACGAACCGCGGCGGGCATCGCGGGCGTGCTGGTCGAGCGGGTGAACCACCGGCTGGCCGGCGAAGCCAGCGCGGTTCGGATGCCGCGACGGCTGCGGCGCCGCGTGACGCTGGACCCCGCCGAAGTCCGCGGCGTCTCCTCCCGCCTCGGCGCCTCCGGCGCGGGGTTGGTGCCCGCCCTGGACGACGTGCACGCCTGTGCCGCCCGCCTGCGGGGCGCCACCGCCGGGGAGCGCGATGCCCTGGACCGCTGGCAGGAGGCGCTGGTCGCGGCGGCCGGCCGCACCGAGGCCGCCTGGCTCTCCCTGGAAGACGCGCTGGACACCGAGATCGCCCGATGGGACCAGGTGGCCGCCACGCTCGCCCGCTGGCGGCGCCCGTGGTGGCCGGTGATCGCCGTCGGGGTCCCCGCCTGGGCCTTCGCGCTCTGGCTCGGCCTGGTGCTGGGCGGCTACCTGACCGCGCCGGGCTGGCTTCGCGCGCTCTGGCCGTGGGGCTCATGAACCCGACCGTCGCGGCGATCGCGCTGGTCACGGCCACGGCGGGCGCCGCGACCGCGCAGGAGCTGGCCGTGACGAGAGTACGCCTCGACTCGCTGCCGCAGCTCGAGGTCCTGGCGCGGCAGGGCTTCGAGGTTTCGGGTGTCGAGGAACAAGGCGGCGTGCTGTTTGCGCTGGTGGTGGCGACCGAGCTCCAGCGCGCCGCGCTGGGTGTGGCCGGCCTTCCCGCGGCCGCCGTGACCGCCGCCGCGCCTACTGCGCCCGCCGTGAATTTCCGCGACTTCTCCGCCGTCGAGTCGGTGCTGGCGGCGCTGGTGACTGCCGGCCGCCCGGTGACCCTCGACACCCTCGGCACTTCGTGGGAGGGCCGGCCCATCCTGGCGGCCAAGATCGGTACTCCCGGCGACGCGCCCGAGCGGCCCAACGTGCTGTACGTGGGCACCCACCACGCGCGCGAATGGATCGCGGCCGAGATGGCGGTGCGGCTGGCGGAGTACCTGGCCGACTCGCTCCCCGCGACCGCGGCCGGCGCGGCCCTGCTCGCCACGCGCGACGTGTGGGTAGTCCCGGTGCTCAATCCCGACGGCTACCAGTACACCTTCGACGTCGAGCGCTTCTGGCGGAAGAATCGCCGTCCCAACGGCGACGGGACCTTTGGCGTGGATCTCAACCGCAACTATCCCGGCTTCTGGGGCCTGGACGACCTGGGCTCGAGCGCCGTTACCACCGCCGAGACGTACCGCGGCCCCTCGGCTGGGTCCGAGCCGGAAATCCAGGCGCTGATCGCCTTTCACGCGGCGCATCCGCCCGACGTCTCGGTCTCGTATCACAGCTACACCGGTCTCATTCTCTATCCCTATGGACACGCCTCCGGCGCCATCGCGCCCGACGACCCGCTGTTCCGGTCGTTCGCGGGCACGCCGCTGGCACCCGCTATCGAGGAGCGCCTGCCCGAATCATCCCGTCCGATGTATTTCCCCGGCCCGGGCTGGATGCTGTATCCCACCAACGGTGAGTACACCGAGTGGGCCTACCGCGCCCACGGCAGTATCGCGTTCACAGTCGAGCTGACTTCGGGCTGTTGCGTGGGCGGCCTGGGGTACGGGTTCGACTTTCCCGACGATTCCGCCGCCATCGCGCAGGTGTTCAACGACAACCTGCCCTTCGTGCTCGCGCTGCTGGAACGGACCGACAGCGTGATCGCGGGAGCCGCCCCGGTCGCGGTACGGATCGAGTCCCTCTGGCCGGAGATCCGCATCGCCGCGGCGCCGGCGGGTGCGACTCGCACGGTCGAAGTGCGCGCGGCGGTCGGTTCCACCGCGCGGACCCTTGCGGCCGACACGCTGGATCGGGGACGCCGGTTCTGGCGCTGGCGCGGCCCACTCGGCGTGGAGCCGGCGGGCGCCCAGGTTCGCGCCGCCGACCTCAACCTGGGCATGGGGATCCTCTGGTACGAAGGTGTCGAAGGCAGCACCCCGGGGTGGTCCGGCTGGGCGCTCGATTCCGCCGGCGCGATCGAGGGACGGCGGTCGTGGCGCGCCGTGGGCGACACGCTGGTCTCGCCGCCCCTGAATCTTCCGGCCGTCCCCGACGCGCGGCTGGTGTTCTGGACCCGGCACAACGGCTCGCTCTTCCTGCCCGACCGGTACGGCGTCGTGGAGGTCTCCCGGGATGGCGGCGGCAGCTGGACGCCGCTCGCGCGGGTGGAGGGCGCCGCGCCGGAGTGGTACCCCGTTTCCATTCCCCTGGGGAACGCCGACGGCGCCCGCCTGCGCTTCGCCTCGCGCGGCTTCACGTGGTACGTGGACGCGATTCACGTGGTAGGCACCTCGAGCACGCCGGACGTCGCGGTCGCCCAGGGCGTGCTGGGCGTGTCGGAGAACCCGGTGCGCTCCGGCCGCGTCTTCTTCACGTGGACGCCGGCCTCGGGCGACGTTCGGCTGTCGGTGTTCACCTTCACCGGCGACCTGGTCCATCGGACGGCGGTGCCGGCGGGGGCGGGCGTGGTGGCGTGGGACCTCACCAATCGGACGGGGCAGTCGGTGGCGAACGGCGTGTACCTGGCAGTGCTGGAGGTGGGAAGCGAGGTGCTGCGGAAACGGCTGTTCGTGGCGCGGGCCCAATGAACGCGCTGGCCATCGGCATCGACCTCGTGACGGTGGCGCGGGTGGAGCGACTGCTCATGCGCCACGACGACCGGGCGCTCACGCGACTGCTCACGCCGGCCGAGCGGGAGTACTGCGTGGGTATGGCGTATCCGGCCCGCCACGTCGCGGCCCGGGTGGCCGCCAAGGAAGCCGTGTTCAAGGCGCTCCAGGGCAGCGAAGACGCGCGGGGCATCGGCTGGACCGAGATCGAAGTCACCCGCGACGAGCACGGCCGCCCCGGTGTGCGCCTCACGGGCCGGGCCCAGACCCGTTTCACCGAGCTGGGCGGGAGCCGGATCCTGCTGTCGTTGACCCACACGGACGACACGGCCGCCGCCATGGCGGTCGTGGTCAGGTAGGCCACCGGACTTTCCCGGATTGCAATGCCGAGTGCGCCAGTCTAGAATTCGGCCGGATACCATTAATTGAGAATGGGTTTCAATTTCTCCGCCATCGCGTTGGCGGTGCTGGCCCTGATGGAGCCGGCCACCGTCTCGGCTCAGGACGATCCCGCCGCCCTGGCCCGGCGCATCGCCACGGTCTCGGCCATCGCCGCCGACGAGTACGCCCTCGGCGTGGCTGGCGGCCGGGTACTGAGCGAGGCCGAGGTCACCGAAGCGCGCCTGTTCCTGGGCGAGGCCCGTGACGCCGCTGCCCGCCTGCCAGAGCCGGTCCGGACCGGTGCCATGCGCCGGCTCGAGCTCCTGCTCGAGCACGCCCGCACCCTGGGCGACCCCGACTCGCTGCGCGCCGCGGTGGACGACCTGCGCCGGACCCTCGCCACCGGTTTGAACGTCCAGCTCGATCCCTTGCCCCAGCACGCGCCCTCGCTGGCCGACGGGGCGCGGCTGTATGCCACCACGTGCGCGTCGTGTCACGGCGCCCGCGGGGCAGGCGACGGGCCCGCGGCCGCCGGACTGGTGCCGCCGCCCGCGGACCTCACCGACCCGACCGCGCTCGCGGGCTCGAGCCCGCTCGACTTCTTCCGGAAGATCTCGGTCGGCATCGCCGGGACCGGCATGACCGGCTACGAATCGAGCCTCACGCTGGAGCAGCGCTGGGCGCTGGCCTTGTACACCTCCTCGCTGCGCCGGACTGACGGCCAGCGTCGGGCTGGTGCCGCCTGGGTGTCGGCCAGCTGCACGGAATGCCCGGTGCTGCTGAGCGATTTCGCCGGTCTGGCGGGTGTGAGCGACGACTCACTCCGCGCGCTTCTGACGGCTGCCGCCGGGGAGCAACCCTCTGACGATGCGGTCGCGTACGCCCGCACGGCGGGCGCGGCCGAGGTGCTGGGGGCCGACCGCCGTCTCGCCATCCATCGGGTGGTGGGCCGGGTCGGCCTGATGATCGACGAGGTCGAAGCCCTGGCCGCGGCGGGGGAGGGGGAGCGGGCGCGGTCGCGCGCCCTCGAGGCGTATCTCGAGTTCGAGGCCATCGAGCGCGAGGTAGGGGCGCGGAGCGCTTCGGCCATGGCCGAGGTGGAGCGCGCCTTTGCGGAGCTGCGGGCGGCGGCGGCCGGCGGCCGGGATTTGCCGGGGCGCGCCGCGGAGGCCCGCCGCGCGCTGTCGCGCGCCGCCGCGGTGAGCGGCCCCCAAGGCGCCGCCGTGCTCGCCGGGCAGTCGCTCCTGATCATCCTCCGCGAGGGGCTGGAGGCGATCCTGATCGTCGCGGCCCTCATGGCGTTCCTGGTCAAGGCCGGCGCGCGGGAGCGGCTGCGGGAGATCGGGCTGGGCGCGGCGCTCGGCATCGGGGCCAGCCTCATCACGGCCGCCGCGTTCGCCACGGTCATCCGGGTGAGCGCCGCCCAGCAGGAAGCGATCGAAGGCATCACCATGCTGCTCGCGTCGGTGGTGCTCTTCTGGGTGGCGTCCTGGATGGTCTCCAAGATCGAAGCCGACAAGTGGCGCGCCTTCGTCCAGGCCCGCATGCGCGACGCGCTCTCGAGCGGGAGCGCCTTTGCGCTCGCCGGCGTGGCGTTTCTCGCGGTCTATCGGGAAGGGGTGGAGACGGTGCTGTTCTACGCCGCCCTGCTCGGCTCCGCCGAAAACGCCGCCGGCCGGATCGGCGTGGTGGCCGGCTTCGGCGCCGGCGCGGCGCTGCTGGTCGTGGTGTATCTGGCCATTCAGCGCTGGGGCCTGCGGCTTCCGCTCAAGCCGTTCTTCGCCGCGACCGGACTGCTGCTCACGGTCCTGGCGGTGAGTTTCGCGGGGCAAGGGGTGGCCGAACTCCAGGCAGCGGGCTGGGTGCCGGCATCGCCGCTGGCACTGCCGGCCGTGCCGGCGCTCGGACTGTTCCCGACGGTCCAGACGCTGCTGGCTCAGATCGCGGTCGCGGGTGCGTTCCTGTCGGCGCTGGCGTGGATCTTCTGGCTGGGACCCCGGGCGGCCGCCCGGCGGGTAGAAGCCTAGCCCGGATCGTCCTCGCTCCACGACTCGGCTTCGAATCCTCTGAGCTCGGCATCCGGCCGGCGCCACGCGTCGTCCGGCGCGCCCGTTTTGCGGCACAGGGCAACCAGGAATCGTCCGCGATCCCAGCCGTAGTGCAGGGGCACCTCGGGGAGCAGGAGTCCCGACTGCCCGCCCACCGTCAGCCAGAGCCCGTGTCGTCCCACCACGATCGCCTCGGGGCGGATGGGTACGGGTGGGGTGAGTGCGTTGATGGTGATCCGGATCGCAGGCAGCTCGTCCACCGTGACCGGCGGGAATCGCGGGTCGTCTATGGCCGACGCGATCGCCATGCGAGCCACGGATTCGGCCAGCGGCCGCCGCGCGATCACCTCGCCGCGACAGCCCCGCAGCGCCCCGGTGTCGCGCCGGGTGAGCGTGACGAACGCCGCCCGCCACGTCCGGAGCGCGGGGCGATCGCGGTCGAGCGCCGGCGCGGGCGTTCCCGCCAGCTCCTCGACCATGGCGGCGCGGGCGATTCGGAGAAGCGACCGGCGGTCCTCGTCCGATAGCGCGGGCGGGGCCGTCGCGGCGGTGCGCGCGTGGGACGTCATGGGCGCCGCCAATGTCACGGTTTTGGTCATCCCCCGCCAGGCCGGCCGGAGCGCTGGACCGATGCGACACTCGGGGCATAGGGCCAGTCGGAGCCCCGACGACCGGGTCGCTACGGTGAAATCTCTCACCCCCCAAAAGTGACCAACCGCACATCAGCGGCCCGCTTCCGCGGTACGGGGAGTGCTTCTGTCGGGGATCGCGACGGCCCCGCCCACCCGGTCGGAACCCGCCCCGGGCTCCGGGTGCCGTCCCAGACGGAGGACGTTGAAGATGAGGAAGCATCTGGTACGCCTGCTCTCAGGCCTGACCCTGCTCGGCGTGATCGCCGTAGCGGGAAGCTGCGATCTGGCCCAGGGCCCCACTGCGGTCGTGGCCGACAGCACGGTGGCGCCCAATGCGCTGTTGGGTGGGCTGCTCCAGCCGTTGGGCCTGTTGCAGTGCAGCCCGCTCCCGGCCGACACGGAGACCAAGACCGTCGGGCCGTCGGGCGGTTACCTGCAAGTCGGTCCGCACCTGCTCTCCATCCCGCCCGGCGCGCTCGACGCTCCGGTCACCATCACCGGGACCATCGTGCCCGGCAATGTGAACGCCGTCCGATTCACGCCGGAGGGGCTGGAGTTCAACCGGTGGCACTCCGCGTATCTCACCATGAGCTACGCCAACTGCAACCTGCTGGGCCGGCTGCTGCCCAAGCGGGTCGCCTATGTGGATTCCGACTTCGACATTCTCTACTACCTGCTCTCGATCGACCTGCTGCGGTTCAAGCTGGTCACGGGCAAGGTAGACCACTTCTCCCAGTACGCCGTGGCGTGGTAGGCAGGTGACGGTGGCGGGAACCAGCACGTCTCAGCGTCTCTCCGGACCGGCGCGACCCGGCAGCTTGGGTCGCGCCGGTGATCTGCTGGCGGACGCCCGGGCTCGCGAGCGGGCGGGGTGTATTCCGGAGGCGGTGGAGCTTTATCAGGTTGCCATCGCCGAGGCGGAGCGAGGGACGGAGCGGAGTGTCCTGGCCGAGGCGCTGCGACGCCTCGCGGTGGTGCGCTTCCACCGAGGGGAGGCCGAGGCCGCGCGGGAGTTGGGTGTCCGGAGCTTCCAGGTGGCCTCGGAAGCCGATCATACTCTGCTCGCCGCGGAGGCCCTGAATTCGCTGGCCGTCATGGACCTTCAGGCCGGCTCGCTCGACGCGGCTCGCGAGACGTTCGGCCGGGCGCTGGCGCTGGGAGGCGAGCTGGGCGGGCTGCGCGCGCGCGTCGAGCAGAATCTCGGCATCATCGCCAACATCCAGGGCGACCTCGACGCCGCATTGGCGCACTATGGCCGCTCGCTCGAGGCGTACCGTGAGGCGGGAAACGAGCACGGTTGCGCCATCGCCTTTCACAACCTCGGGATGGTCAGCGCGGACCGCGAGTTGTGGGCGGACGCCGACCGCTACTACGAAGAGAGCCGGACCATCGCGGAACGGATCGGCGATTCCCACCTGTTGGGCCTCTGTCTGGTAAACCAGGCGGAGGCGCACGTGGCCCGGCAGCACTACGATCAGGCCCGCGTGAACTCGGAGGCCGCGCTCGTCATCTTCGATCAGCTCGGGGCTCGGGCGGCCAAGGCCGAAGCGTACCGGATGATCGGCATGGTCTATCGTGAGACGGGGAAACTTGCCCTCGCTGAGTCGCGTCTGCGCTCGGCGATCGACCTGGCGGGCGGGGCTCACGCCGTTCTCGACGAAGCTGAAGCGTCCCGGGAGCTGGCCCTGCTGTACCGCGTCATGGGCCGAAACCAGGACGCGCTGACCCTGCTCAACCGCGCCTACCAGCTCTTCGGGCGGCTGGACGCCCGAATCGAGCTGGTGCACGTGGGCGGCAAGGTCGAAGAGCTGGAGGCCACGTACCTGGCGGTGGTGCGGGAATGGGGCCAGTCGCTCGAGTCGAGCGACAGCTACACCCACGGGCACTGCGAGCGGGTGGCCGAGTATTCCGTGGCCGTGGGGCGGGAGCTGGGGCTCGACGACCACCAGCTCACCACCATCCGGATCGGCGCGTACCTCCACGACCTGGGCAAGGTGCGGGTGCCCCACGAGATCCTGAACAAGCCGGGCAAGCTCACGCCCGAGGAGTTCGAGACCATCCAGATGCATCCCATTTGGGGGATCGACCTGCTGGCCACGGTCGAGTTCCCCTGGGACATCAAGCCCATCATCCGCTGGCACCACGAAAAGGTGGACGGCAGCGGCTACCCCGACCGGCTCTGCGGCGACGAGATCCCGGTGCCGGCCCAGATCATCGGCATCGTGGACATGTACGACGCGCTCACGACCACGCGGGCCTATCGCCCGGCCATGTCGCACGAGCGGGCCATGGACGAGATCCGCCAGTGCCGCCGCTGGTGGCGGGAGGATGTGTTCGAGGCCTTCCAGCGCGCGGTCGAGACGCTGGTGCTGAGCTCACCCCGGGCGGCTTAGCCCAGGGCCGGCAGGGGCCCCGGCGCGACGTCCTCGGGCTCCCGCCCCTTCCGGAACAGCCGCGCGGGCTTCTCCCCCAGAAGCGTCATCGCCGCGCCTTCCACCCGCAGAATGCTGCCCTCGCGCAGTCCCAACACCGGCACGTCCGGATTCACCTCCACGAACTCCAGCAGCCGCTCGGCCCGGGTCTCGCCGGAGTGATCGGGCATGCGGGCGTCGGTGTAGTGCGGGTTGATCTGGAAGGAAAGGAACCCCAGCGCGTCCAGTGAGGGCGGCTCGACGATGGGCATGTCGTTGGTGGTGCGGATGGTGGGGCAGGCGATGTTGGCTCCGGCGCTCCAGCCCACGAAGGGGATCCCCGCCCGCACCCGCTCGCGGATGGGTGCCAACAGGCCGCGCCGGGCCAGTGTTTCCAGCAGGTGAAAGGTGTTGCCTCCACCGACCGCGATCGCACTCGCGGCGCGCACCGCGCCGGCCGGATCCCGGACGGCGAGGACCGAGGTCACGGTGTAGCCCAGCGGGCCCAGCCGGTCCCTGACCTTCTCGGTGAACGCGTTCCAGTCGATCCGCACTGCCGCGAAGGGCACGAACAGCACTTCGGCCGTCGCGGGCCCGAGGAAGTCCCGGATGGTGTCGGTGGCGTGCTCAAGGAACCCGGCCCCGTAGTTGGTCGAGTTGCTGAGCAGCAGCAGGCGGGGCGCAACCGGCGGATTCATCATAGCCGGAAGTTTCGCCCCGGAGCGCGCCCGCCGCGAGGGTCAGGACGGGCGCGGCACCCCAGCCTCAGGAGCGGGCGGTTTGGGTCGCTTGAGCCGGCTGGCCAGGTGTACCAGGGCCGTGAGCCCGTGGAGCAGCGCCATGACGGGCCCCCGTCGGCGGCTGTAGAGCCCGAGGACGTAGGGCCGGAGCGGCTCCACGCCGGCGGGGTCGGGGGTGTAGATCCGGCGGGTGCCCTCAGAAGGGGCGGAGGGGCAGAGGGCCGGCTAGGCCTCCGCCACCGGTTTGCCGAATCCCGCGCGGATCCGCGCGATCTGGCGCCGGTGGACGAAGTCGTGTCCGGCGTTGAGCCGCATGATGTACTCGACGCTCTCGGGCCCGCGCTCCTGGTGGCGACCGACCCGGCGCAGCTCGTCCGGGGCGAGAGAGCGGAGGAGCCGGAGCGTCCGGCCGCGCTGTGCGGCCAGCTCGGCGACGAGCGTTGCGGGGTCCGCGGCGCCGTAGCGCAGCCGCGCGGCCCAGCGGTCCTGGTCGTAGCCCTGAATGGGGGGCTCGTCTTCCGCCACGATCATGCGGTAGCGGAATGCGTTCACGGTTTCCTGATCGGCCAGGTGATCGACCACCTGCAGCACCGACCACTTGCCCGGCGCTTCGGGCCGGCGCAGGTCCGCGTCGCTCAGGCCGGCGACCAGCCGGGGCAGCGCGGCGGGCAGCTCGGCCAGGATCGCGAGCGGATCGCGATCGCCCACCAGTGCCAGGAGCGCCGACGTATAGGCGGCGGCCACGTCGCGCGCGCGTCCGGACGGATTGGAGAAGACGGACATCGGGTCTCCGGCGGGCGGCTCAGCAGCCGTCGCCCACGAGCTCGATGCGATCGGGCAGGTTGGGGACGGCGCACAGGAACTCGAACGGCTCCTGGCCCGTGACCCGGTACCAGTGGGGCGTGCCGGCCGGAATGAACACCACGTCGTCGGCCTTTACCTCGATGGTCCGGTCGCCGATACCGATGGTGGCCCGGCCGCGCAGCACGTACTGCTCGTGCTCGACCGTGTTGGTGTGGGGCGGCATGCCGCCCCCCGGCTGAATGGTGAAGCGTCGCAGCGCGAAGTGCGGGGCCTCACCCGGGCCGATCAGCACCTGGCGGGTGGTGCCGCTGCCGGCGGCCACCGGCTCGGCGGGAACGTCCGCGGCGTGTTTGACGGTCATGGGATTCCTCTGGCGAGCAAGCTACGAAGGGCGGCGGTCAGACGCCAGCGGCCGGCCTATGGCGTCACCACTCCGCTCCCGGCCACCGTGAACGCCAGCCCCGGCTCGATGCCGCTTCCGGGCGTGTCGACCATGCGGCTGAGCGTCACGCCGTTGGCCGTGATATCGGTGGTGGTCGCGCCGGTGGCGTTCAGATCGCAGTGGTTGGGATCGTTGATGCGAAACCGCTGCTCCCCGCCGACTGGCACGTCGTCGAACGTGATGGTCCAGCGGTCGGGTCCGTCGGCCGTGAGGAAGAACGCCTCGTACTGGCGCCAGCTCGGATGGATGTGGGTCTGGTTCACGCCCTGGAAACACGCCGGGAACTGCATCGCGATGGCCTGATCGGGTGCGGTGGGGGCCGAGTACACGAATTCGACGGTGGCCGTCGTGGCCGGCTCGGTGCCGCACGCGGCCGCGAGCGTCGCCGCGGAGAGGAGGAGAGGTCGCATGGGTGATTGAACCCGACGGTCGGGGCGCGGTTCCGAGCCCTACACGGTGACTCCGTCGGACTCGCCCGGGCCGTCCAGCTCGTCCTGGCGCCCCCAGATGGAGGCGGCGCAGGGCAGCCCAGCCCACCTGGAGCCCGTCCTGGGGGGTGTCGAAACCGCTGTGCGGGGTGGCCGAGACCCGCCCGCCGTCCCATTTTGGGAACCTTCCCGCCAGCGAAGCGCTCGTGACCGATCGGTTCGGGACATTCGCCATCGCCCTCCTGGGCGCGCTCATTCCGGCGCGGCCGGCCGCGGCCCAGCGGGCGCGCCCGCTGGTCGAGCCGCCGGCCTTCCAACTCGACCAGTGGACGACCGAGGACGGCCTGCCGCAGAACTCGGTCACCGCTATCGCGCAGGCGCCGGAGGGCTACCTGTGGATCGGCACCTTCGGCGGGCTGGCGCGGTTCGACGGCGCGAGCTTCCGGCTGGTGGAGCGGACCGACAGCCTGGGCCGCCACGTAGATCGGATCCTGTCGCTCGCCGTGGGGCCGGACAGCGCGCTGTGGATCGGCACCGAGGAGAGCGGCCTGTTCCGCTACCACCGCCACGCATACGACCACTTCACCACTGCGAACGGGCTGCCCGACCCCACCATCCGCGCGCTGTACGTGGACCGCGCGGGCACCCTCTGGGTCGGCGGGGCGCGTGGCGGGATCGCGCGGCTCGCCGGCGGGCGCTTCGAGCGCGTCGCGGAAGCCGATGGAATGCCCTTCGGTCTCATCCTGTCGTTCGCGGAGGACGCGGGCGGGACTCTCTGGGTCAATTCCGGCGACCGGTTCGTCACGGTCGAGGGCGGCATCGCGACGACGCGCCGGTGGCGCGCCTCCCCGGTGGCCGGGGCCGAGCGCTTTTTCCTGGAGGATCGGGCCGGCGGTCAGTGGTTCGGGCTGGCGCGCGGCCTCGCCCGCGTCTCCGCCACCGGGGTCCGCACCTATGGGCCGCAGGCCGGCGTCCCCGGCAACACCGCCAGCGTGGTGGAGGATCCGGGAGGCGGCTTCTGGCTGGGGACGGACAACGACGGGCTCTTCTTCTTTGAGCCCGAGGCCGACGGCGAGCGGATCCGCCACTACGCCCTGCCCGACGGGCGACAGGACTTCCGCGTCCGCGCGGCTCTCGTCGACCTCGAAGGCAACGTCTGGTTTGGCACGGACGCCACCGGCCTCCTGCGGGCCAAGCGCAACGTGTTCACGACTTACACGTCGGCTCACGGGCTGTCGCACGACGTGGCGACCGCGGTTTACGCGGACGCGGCCGGCGTCGTCTGGGCGGCGACCAACTGCTGGGGCGTGAACGCCATGGACCTCACGCGGCGCACGGTCCGGCTCTTCAAGCCCCGGAAGCCCGGTGATCCCACGGGCGACCCCTGCGTCTTCGCGCTGACGGAGTCTCCGCCGGGAACGATGTGGGTAGGGACGTACGGCGGCGGCCTCACTCGGGTGAGCGGCGGGCGCGAGGATCGGCTGCGGTTCTCGGCGGGGCTGTCGGACAGCGTGGTGCTGGCGCTGTACACCGACCGGGATGGCGCCGTGTGGGTGGGCACCAGCCGGGGTGGCCTCGCCGTGCTGGAGGGCGGGCGCGTCCGGACGAGCTACACCACCGAAGATGGCCTGGCCCACAACAGCGTTCGCACCATCTACCAGACGCGCGACGGGGCGCTGTGGATCGGCACCCTGGAGGGCCTGAGCCGGTTGGCCGGCGACCGATTCACCACCTACACCGCGGCGGATGGCCTGTCCGCCGGGCACGTTCGCGCGCTGTACGAAGATGAGGCCGGGAATCTCTGGATCGGCACGTACGGGGGCGGCCTCAACCAGCTGCGCGACGGGGTGTTTACCGCCGTCACGAGAGCCGACGGGCTGGCCGACGACATCGTGTCGGCGATTCTCGAGGACGACCGAGGCTACTTCTGGATGAGCGGGAATCGGGGGATTTACCGCGTCGCGCGGGCCGAGCTGCAGGAGTTCGCGGACGGGCGGGGGCGCCGGGTCCATTCCGTTCTCTACGGGGCGACCGACGGGCTGCTGAACGCCGAGACCAACGGCGGGTTCCAGCCCGCGGGCTGGAAGGACGCGCGGGGACGGCTGTGGTTCCCGACGGTGCAGGGCGTCGCGATGGTGGATCCGGCGCGGGTGTACGTGGTGGAGCGCCCGCCTCCGGTGACGGTCGAGGAGGTCGTGGTGGATGGGGAACCGCGGGCCGCCGCGGAGCGGCTGGTCGTGGGGCCGGGACGGCCCAACCTGGAGTTTCGCTACGCGGGCTTGAGTCTCTCGGCCCCGGAACACGTCATCTTCCGATACCGGCTGGAGGGGTTCGACCAGGACTGGGTGGAGGCGGGCGCCCGGCGGGTGGCGTATTACCCCCGCCTGCCGCCGGGGCGCTACCGCTTTGCCGTGACCGCGGCCAACCGCGACGGCGTGTGGAGTCAGGCGACCACGGTCGGGTTACGGGTCACCGCGCCGTTCTGGATGGCCTGGTGGTTCCGCACCGGCGCCGCCCTCGGGCTGGTCGCTGTCATCCTGATGATGATGAGACGGCGTGAGGCGGCCATCCGGCGGAGCCGCGCCGCCCAGGAGGAGTTCTCCCGGCGGCTCATCGAGAGCCAGGAGCATGAACGAAGGCGGATCGCCGGAGAGCTGCACGATGGCCTGGGCCAGGAGCTGCTCGTGGTCAAGAACCGGGCGCTGCTCGCGCTCCAGGCCGAGGGGCTGCGCCCGCCCGTCCGGGAGCAGCTCCAGCACATCACGGACGTCGCCACCCAGTCGCTGGAGAGCGTTCGCAGCCTGGCCCACAACCTGACCCCCCGCCAGCTGGACCACCTGGGCCTGACCGCCGCGTTGCGGTCCATGGTCGCGGTCACGGCGGAGAGCGCCGGGATCACGCTCCAGGTCAGCGTGGATGACGTAGACGGTCTCCTGCCGGTCGACCGGCAGATCGATCTGTACCGGGTGGTGCAGGAAGGCCTCAGCAACGTGGTGCACCACGCCGCGGCCAGCAGCGCCACCGTTCACATCCGGCGGGCGGGCAACGAGCTGCGCGTGACCATCGTGGACGACGGCCGGGGGTTCCAGGTCCGGCGCGACGACCGGGGCCGGCTGGGGGGTGGGTTCGGCCTCACCGGTATCGCCGAGCGGGTGCGCATGCTCGAAGGACGGATCGAGGTCTCGAGCGCGCCCGGCCGCGGCACCGCGCTGGAAGTGGCCATCCCGGTTTCCCGTGCCGTGGAGGGCCGGGGGGCGTGAGCGATCCCATCACGGTCGTGCTGGCGGACGATCATCCGTTGTTTCGCGCGGGACTCGCCGACGTCATCGGCGCCGACCGCGCGTTCCGCCTGGTGGGCGAGGCCGGCGACGGGCAGACCGCGCTCGACCTGGTGCGGCGGCTCCGTCCGCGCATCGCGGTGCTCGACATCGAGATGCCCAAGGCCAGCGGTCTCGCCGTGGCCGAAATCATTCACCGGGAGCGCCTGGGGGCCGAGGTCGTCATCCTCACCATGCACCGGGACGCGGGGATGCTCCGGCGGGCGCTGGACCTGGGGGCGAAGGGCTATTTGCTCAAGGACAGCGCCGCGACGGACATCGTCGCCTGCCTCCACATGGTGGCCGAGGGCCGGGCCTACATCAGCTCCGGGTTGTCTACCGAGCTGCTCGAGCGGCAGGCTGAAGTCCCGGTGGCGGAGCTGGCCGCCGTAGCCGGACTGACGCCGGCCGAGCGGCGGGTGCTGCGGCTCATCGCCCAGGGTGGCACCAGCGCCACCATTGCCGAGGGGCTCGGCATCAGCCTCAAGACGGTCGAGAACCACCGGTCCCACATCTGTCGCAAGCTCGGCCTCAAGGGCCCGCAGGCGTTGCTCCGCTTCACCCTCGAGCACAAGGCCCTCCTCGAGTAGCCCGGGGGGAACCCCCTACGGCGCCGTGGGGGGCACTGCTGATTGCCGACTCTCACGCTCGCAATAGCGTGGCGGCATGACCGGCGCCCCATCCGTCCTGATCGTGGAAGACAACGCTCCGATGCGGGCCCTGATCCGGAGCCTGGTCGAGGGAGTCAGCTCCGCGGTCCACGAGTGCGCCGACGGGGAGACCGCGGTCGAGCTGTACGGGCGGCTGCATCCCGACTGGGTGCTGATGGACGTCAAGATGGGCGGCATGGACGGCATTGCCGCGACCCAGGCCATCCGACGATCGGATCCGGAGGCGCGGATCATCATCGTCACGGAGTGCCTGGAGGATGAGTACGCCCGAGCGGCCAGCGCCGTCGGCGCCAGCGGGTTCGTGGGCAAGGAGAACCTCCTCGCGCTGCCGGGGTTGCTGGCGGGTCGGTCGGACCAGGGCGACGCGCCGTGAGTCATCCTCCCCGACTCACCGTCGTGCTGGCCGCGGGCATCGCCGCGGCACTCCTGTCGCCGGCGCGCGCGCGCGCGCAGGGGACCTGGGACGCCACGCTCCTCATCATGCCGTTCCCGTCCCCCTATCTCAGCGACTGGGAGACCAACCCGAACATCGCGACGTACACCCTGATCAACGGCACCGACCGGGAGCAGTCGGTGGTGCTCCATTACGAAGTCCGGAACCAGGCCGGGCGGGTGGTCACGGCGGGCCGGAGCGACCCCCAGCCCCTCGCGCCGGGCGCGCCCGCGATCTACACCTCGTTCACCGACATCGCGGGCAGCACGGAGCACGACGCCACGCTCGAGGACCAGGTGACGCGGAGCGGGCGGATGCCCGAGGGCGACTACACGGCGTGCATCGTGGCGGCCGCCACCTCGGGCTTCGTGCTGGCGCGGGTATGCGAGACGTTCACTGTGGTCTATCCCGATCCTCCCATGCTGATCGGGCCGGCCGACGGCGACGTCATTGCGACGGCGGCGCCGATCTTCCAGTGGACGCCGCTCCAGGTCCCGATCGACTTCACGCTGCGCTACGCGCTCCAGATCGCGGAGGTCCGGCCGGGCCAGACCCCCTACACGGCCCTCACCGCCAACATCCCGCACTACGAGAATCTGGACGTGGGGACCACCAGTCTGTCCTATCCGGTCGACGGACTGCCGCTGGTCGCGGGCCAGACGTACGCTTGGCGGATCGTGGCCAGGGACCAGAACGGGTACGCGGCCGCGACCAACGACGGGTCAAGCGAAATCTGGACCTTCCGGTACGACGACGGGACCGATTCCGTCGACCAGCCGTCGCCGGCATCCCCCATCGCCCTGAACCTCAGCGGCGACCCCAACAACCCGCGAGGCTCCGCCCCTCCGGATGACGTGACCGGGCTCCGCGAAATCTGCTCCGAGTGGGATGCCCCCGCGTCTCGCCAGAACGCGATCACCCTGGGGATCCTCCCTCGGCTGGTGTTCCCCGGCGCGCTCGAGGTGCCCGCATCACTGATCCGGCAGGAGTTGGCCGGCGGACACCGCGTGTGGGCCGTGATCGGCAACCGGAGCTTCGAGAACCCCGCCGTCCTGCTCTACGGGGACTGCGACGGCCCGTTCCAGCGGACGGTGCTCCGCTGGATCGGCCTCCGCCGCATGGGGGAAACCCAGGAGCTCGGGGCCTGGCTCCAGGGCACGCCGAGCGACTCCCTTCCCCAGGATGCCGCAGGCACGGCGCTGCTCAAGTTCGGGGTGGGCATCTTCTCGTTCTACGACATGACCGCGACCGGCGACTCGCTGGAGCCGGTCGCGGCCTTCCTCGAAGGAAACTCCATCGACGTCCAGCCGGGCCTCAACCTGTACGGCGTCCTGGATGGGAACGATCAGACGACCTGGTTGGGCAAGGCGCTCGGCGGGATCGCGAACGTCCTGCACACCACCACCAGGGACTTCGAGGTCTCGGGCTTCGCCGGTATGAACAACTCGCTCTCCGTCGGTGGGTCGATCGGCGGGGGGGAAGGCGCCGGCTTCGAGGGCGGGCTCGACCTGTCGCTGGAGTCGACCTTCCTGGTGCTGCGCGCCGCGGCCCCGAAGTGGGAGAAGCCGTGGGACTCGGACAAGGTCAAGTCTATCCAGCTCGGGGTGCTGTTCGTCATCAAGGACTCGGCCTTCGTGGCGACCGGGGGATCGACCGGAGCCGGGGCATCGTCGGGACGGGAAATCGCCTGGGACGTGGTGCCCGGCCTGACGCTCACCG
>Ga0214473_10004004_pt1 | contig 17731 bp, 10 predicted proteins | sample RVTome_7_FD_203509 | JGI IMG/M metagenome (GOLD analysis project Ga0214473, IMG submission 203509) | Soil microbial communities from uranium-contaminated site in the Upper Colorado River Basin, Wyoming, United States - RVT98D197 | ecosystem: Environmental > Terrestrial > Soil > Contaminated >... | reverse complement strand
CCTGAAACAAGAATGCCACAATTATATTATCAAAGTCACTCATGGCGGCTGAGAAGAGAAGAAAGGAAAAAAGTGGCGCTAAGACAAACCGTAGGTCCTTGTCTCTCCAGTTAGAAATCCATGCTCGATATCGCCCCATCAGAAATCCCCAAATTAGATATGCTATAGGTATGCCAAAGATGTGGAAATTAAGCATCGCTTCTCCGCCAAGTCCAAAAACTCTTGTGGATTGAAAAACGCTCGGAACGTACGTGTCTTTCCCATACATGAGTTCCGTACCAGCTTTGACCTTGGACGGAAGACGGTCAGGCCAAAGAGTCTTAGGAATTAGGATCACTGAATCACCGACATAGGTTGCTCCCCACTGTAGACTGTATGGATCCGCTGACTCAGACAACCGGTAAAGGAGGAATGCTTGAACCTGTGTCCGCGTTAGGTCACCCAACAAAAGAGCTTCAGGGCCACGGCCGGTTTTTGCCACCAGGGTTTGAATATTCACTTCTCCCCGCAGTAAATCCAAAACCTGCGTCCCAACTGTCTTATAGAACCCGTAGAAGAAAGCGAACACAAGCACAAGCGAGAGTCCGACTAGGACAGCCTTTTGGGAAAAAGGGCGCCAAAAGTAGTGAATCATTCCGGCTGCAATGAAAAGAGAGGTGATTACACTACTCCGACTTCCACGAAGCCCGTCGAAAAGCAATTGGAGAACAAAAAAAGCAAAGAGCAAGAGAACAATCGACAGAAGCGATTTGTGTTTCTCCTTTCTTGAGCCAAGTAAAGTAACTGACATTAAGATTATTAAGGGAAAGGAACGCCCGATCATTATGAGCCATCCTTTCCCTGCCAAAGCCTGTTTTTGAAAGAATTGAGACTGGCCGATTACCAAACCTGACAGACCGCCCGAAGAGAAATAGAAAAAAAGCCAGGCTGAAAGCGTGAAAAGCAATATCAATGGCACCACAACCCAGAACACCGGCCAGCATATTTCCCATGATTCTCTCAAAGGTTTGCACCTTTTAAACCCCCATTTTTGCCCCAAGTGATAGGCTACAAGACCAAAAACATTAATGATTGCCATTGCTCCCAGCCACGGCCGCCAATCTGTAGGATTATAGATGTAGGGCATCTCGGCTTCTATTGCCACCCAAAGAAGAGGGCTGAGAAAGAAAAAATAGAATCCAATCAGGCCAAACAATCCTTTAGGATCAAAGACGTCATACCTTCCTCCAAACCAGTCAAGCATATCTTGAGTGATAAGTAACCCGCAAATCGTTACAGGAATCGCAAACCAGTGAAAGACATTTGGAGCGATGATTAGGAATAGAACAAGTGTTGAACAGATCAGGCCAAGGCGAAGCAAGAAACGGCGATCCAAGGAATATGTTGTCGCCGACCCGGTGCTATTCAATTGACAGGCAGAAGACTTCATCACTCACCTGTCCCTTCCACGTTTTCGGCAATTACTCTTTCACTTTTATTTTTAGACACGAGAGCGCTATGAATAATAATTGATGATAGTAAAAGAAGGACGAAAGAAGAAAAAGAAGTTGATATTGCACTACCGACATAGCCAAGTCGGGGAATTAAAAGATAACTCCCGACGAGGTTACAAGCGGCGGCGATTGCAACTACTAGAAGACCGTGGCGCTGCATGTTTGTAGCAGTCAAAGCCGTACCGGTTATGCAATTTGCAAACCCAAAGATAAAACCAAACCCTAGTATAACGAGAACAGGACCAGCTTCTCGATATCCCTTTCCGTATAAGATAGTCATTATCATATTGGCCATTGCCAGCAGAATAAGACTAGCAAATACGCCTAGCAGCAAGGCTCTGGAAGTAAACGCTTTTATTAGTTTATAGCAATCAGATTTACTCTTTGTATACAAAGCAGATACCCGAGGAAACATTTGAGAAGCAAGGCCCATCGGGATAATAGCTAAGCCCTGTGGAATTGCAAGCGCAGCGCTATAAAGGCCCACTTCTCTGACGCCTGCCATCGCTGATAGCATAAGAACATCAATTCTGTTTTGGAAAAGCCAGAGAAATCCGGAGAGGGATAAGGGAAGGGCCTCATAGCCAATCCATTTCATTCTTTGCCAATCAAAAGAGAAGCTAAAGGTGGGAGTAAATCGGTAGTATAATACGCAAAATAACATCGCGCTCAAACCAAGTTGACACAAGACGATCTTTGCAAGGTCCAATCCAAAATATAATGGAATCGATACGGACACAAACAAAGCAACGGCTCGAAGGATTAACGTCATGCCAAAAGCGGTTTCATTCAGATTGCCCAAGAGGTAATAGCGGATGTTGTCCTGTAGATATTCAAATGCTTTGGCAATCGATATAAGGATCATCAAAACAATAACTCGTTCAGGATACCCGGCAAACAATGAATACATAAACCCTAAGAGTACCCCAACGGGAATTAGCAGAACCTCAAAAAGAATAAATTTTTGAAATAGTGAGAGTCCTCCCTCTGCAATTCGTGGTATTTCCCTCCCAAGAATACTTGTGGGGCCCACGATGAAAAAACGCCATATGAGCCCGCTCACAGCAACTCCCAGGGCATATATTCCAAATTCAGTGCTCCCCAAAATCCTGGCAATCAAGACACTAACAGCAAATGAAGATATTGCATAGCTGAAGTTGCCAACAGTTATTGGGATGAATCCTGATTTTGCCATTCTCTTCACTTTTTCGACATACATATCAAATCCTCATACAAGCTTTCCATGTTTTGTATATGTAACCTAAGGTCAAACTTCTGCTCAGCAAGCTTCCTTGAAGACTCGCCCATTTCATTCAAGACGCGTTTGTTCTTCAACAGCTTCACTAGTCTCGTCACTGCTTCTTGATCTCCTAGTGGAATCAGAATTCCATTGCCTCCTTCTACAACTGTTTCCCTTGCCATATCCTCTTCTTCCTTGTTTTGAACCAAAGTCACAAGGGGCTTTCCCGTTGCCATTGCCTCTAGGGTAGTGAATCCGATAAGCGGAGCGTCTGTTGTCTGTAAATAGACATCAAACATATTCATTAGCTGGGACACATCTGTTCTGAGTCCGGTAAACAAGACATTTCTTCTTAGGTCCAAGGCATCAACCAACTTTTCATAATCTTTCCGCATAGGCCCATCGCCCACAATGACTAATTTGATCTTTGGAATCTCCTTCTTTACCCTTGGAAGGATACTCATGGCTTTATGAACGCCTTTTACAGAGCAAAGGCGCGCTACCACTCCGATAATGAGCACGTCTGATTCAATTCCTAGTTCCTCTCGCAGCTTTTTCTTGGCCACAGTTTCTGCAAGAGGCTTGAACTGGTTGAGATCAATCCCTATTGGATCAAGATAGACCCTTTGCGGAGGGATTTTCCATAAGCCAATAAATTCCCTCTTCATATACTCGCAACCGGCAATATGCGCATCTACCAAAGAATAGAGAAAATTCCTTAAGCCCGGTGTCTTAATAGTAATATCTTCAGTCCTAGACCTTGCCGCATAAGTATGTTGAATGGTGTGAACCACCGGAATTCTTAGCAGCTTAGCTGCTATCCACGCTGCAATGCAAAAAATACCAGCGCCTTGTGTATGTACCAAGTCGGTTTTCAGTTCTTTCATTAGTCTATAGAATTTAATAATGTTGAGCCAATCAAAAGGATTTCTTGCTGTTGCTTTTTCTTCCTGCAGTTTAATAATCCCAACATCTTGAGCAAGTTCTTTCTTAACCACATCTCCATTCGTATAGACTATCCATGATTCAAAGCATCTTCTATCCAGCCGATTCACCAATCTGACAAGATATCTCTCCGCGCCACCCATATTGAGGGCTCCGATGACATGAAGAATTCTAAATTTCGGTCTCATTTACCGCTCCTAAAGCCAGCGAAAAGTCTACCATAGACAGGCCAGACAGACTTGCCCGCGGCAACTTTGTCCCCCAGACTCCTCTTTCCGACCTGAATTCCGGCTTTGCCACTACCGACCCGGCTCTTTTCCAGCTTGCTCCACAGTGGGCACAAGTAAGCTAAGTTGCAGACGGCAGCGTTATTCTTTGATCGTAGGATTTGGGTTTAGTTTTGCCGAGAGGCAATTCATTCCCAGGGTGATATTTATTCTTTGTATTTATAGGTCTAGCTACACGAGGTCGAGAAATCTAATCTCGGCGATATGCCTGCAATCTCCTATTGATGATTTCTTGCTGTACTTTCTTAATCTTGTCTTGATACATTTTCGCCCCGTAGATAACATGTCCACAACCATCTGCTATTCCAACAACCTTGCTTGGATTCGAAATCGAATCCACAACTACATCTCCCTTGTTTCCGATCACACCACCGGCAACTATGGGAATACCTGCGATCTCTTTTCTCCCCATAATCTTGTCAATCAAATCTCTCGTGCTCAGAATTGTACTCATCTCTCCCGATAATGCTGGTCGCATATCCACTCTAAAGAACCTTATTCCTAGATCGTTGCCAAGTCTAATTGCATCTGAAGAAATTGTGCCGACGCCTGCATCGATCACAATTCCCTCGGAACTCATCCTTTGTATCATCGCTGTATTTATTATAGATGAGTGGGGGGTCAAACCCACCAAAACATGTGCGCTCTCTACGGCTTTAAGAAAATGCATCGAACCCTCAATCAAAAATGGTGATGCCTCACAGCGAATCACATTTAGCGCTTGGACTATTCCTGTTAGCTTTTTCTCATCCGCATCACACAATGTGACGCTTGCTCCCCTTTCGCTAAGCTTAAGAGAGAGCTTGGAAGCAAGATTATTCAGACCAAAAATTGCTACGTTGGTTCCGGCAAGATCATTATTTTTAAGCTGAGCAATTAGATCTTCCACAGCTTGAACCCAAACATCGTTGTCTTTGTAAGACAACACAGCGCTCTTTTTGCCGGCCTCGATAACAGGCCTAAGCAAACTAGTGTGTCTATCGATCTTATATTCAGCGTCTACCAAAATAACGTCTACTATTCCGTCAATTGCTTTAATAATTTCGGGCGCATAATCAGCTTTTCCTATTTCGATATTCCCGATAACGAATGAGAAATCTTCCTGAACAAAAGGATAGACGACTGTTTTCCCCTTAATTGAGCTGACAACGCTCATTACGCCTTTCTTCCCCTTTTTCCGAGAGATTGATCTTATCTCTGTAGCTATTTTCTCCGCTTTTCCCTTTAAATCCTCGTCTTCGAGCCCTTTCCGCTCTAAATCAAATCTGACATCGTCCGTAGAGAGCTTCATTCTGCTAGGCAGCCTTCTTCTTTCATCAATAATTTCATCAGCCACTGCCCTTACAAGCTCTTCAGGTGCATCAACCTTGTCTTTTTGGCTAACCCTCACCAGTAGTTCCCTTGGATCGAGATTGCATTTTTCTGCAACTTTGTATATGTTCTTCAAGAAACTAGAATGAAATTGAGCGTAACCAACGGTCACGCCGATCGAGCTCACTCCTTTCTTGTAGTGCATAAGCGGCATGATCGTATCTTCTCCAATATCCATGACTTCATAAATATCGATACCCAGATCGTAGCCTAATTTATCAAGGATGACTAATAGTATCTCCGTAGGTGCATTTCCTTCACTACGTCCTATCCCTTGAAGTGAACTATCTATTATGGTTGCACCGCAATTTATCGCCTCCAGCGTATTTGCGATAGCTAGGGACAAGTTGTTGTGCCCATGGAAACCCAAGATGGCATTTGTATGCTCTTTTAGGGCAAACAAATACTCTCGAATCTCATTTGTCAACATCCCACCAGCTGAGTCAACAAGACAGATAATATCCGCACCCCATTTTTCAAGCAAGTTTGCTCTTTTGGCTAACTCTCTGGGTGAAAGAACGTAAGATTTCATTAGATTCGCGGACACTTTTAGACCTAGATGTTTAGCGTATTCTATGAACTCTCTCGCCTGATCTGTTTCTGTCGCATTCGTCCCTATTCGAACAAAGCCCATGCCATACTCTGAGGCAAGATCCAGGTCAGCTTTGCGACCAATTCCTGGTATGAAAAACATACCGAATTTCGCTTTTCTTAAGACTGACGCTGCGGCCTGGAGATATTCTTCATCAGTCGCCGCAGCTACTCCTTTGCCGCTTTTCGACGCATTCAATCCCAACCCATGACCTATTTCAATCAGATCGAATCCGGCATTCTCTAAGGCAGCGGCTATTAAAGCAGTATCTTTGGCCGTGAATTGAAAATCGATAGCGTAGCTACCATCACGCAATGTAGTTTCCAAAATCTTTGGCTTTTCCATGATTTCCGTCACCTTCAAAGACTTTTTTGAAATATTGCTCAATCCCGAAAATGGACCAAGTCCATGTCAAAAGTCAAAACGATGTCAAAAAATAACCAGCTATGAACGCAATCCTGATATCTTCTTATTGTTACTTGCTGTCTTCAATATTCAATCGCAGTCTTAAGTTCAAATTCCGTCAACAGCCTTGCTTATGCGAGAAAGCCCCTCGTCAATGTTGGATTGGCTTGTGGAAAATGAGATTCTAAGATATCCTTCTCCCGAAGGTCCAAACGCAGATCCGGGAATCATTGCAACGCGGGCCTGCCTCAAAAAGAAGTCTGCCGCTGCCGCTGAACTCATATTAAGTGCCTTAATGTTAAGAAACAAATAAAACGTGCCCTGTATACTACATGAGGATACTCTATCAATTTCACTCAGCCCTCCAAGGAGGAAATCTCGCCTTCTTTGATATTCTTTTATCATCCGACCAACGGGCTCTTTTGGCCCACTTAACGCGGCAACTGCTCCTTTCTGGGCAAACGCGCATGCGCATGTAGCGGAATGTTCTTGAATCTTCAAAATCGAATCAGTTACCTCCTCAGGGGCAACCACATAGCCGATTCGCCAACCGGTCATGGCAAAAGCTTTGGAAAATCCATTCACGGTTATGACTCTATCCGCCATTCCTTCTAAAGATGCAATACTGACAAATTCATGATTATCGAAAATGACTTTTTCATATACTTCATCAGAAAGCACCAGCAAATCATATTCAATGGCGACCTCGCCCAGCATTCTCAGATCTTCAAGCGACCAAACCGCTGCCGTGGGATTGCAGGGATTATTGATAAGTATTATTTTTGTTTGCTTCGTAATTTTATCTGTAATGCTTTGTCTCGTCGGAATGAAACCATTCGTCTCATAGGTCGGCACTCTAATTGGCTTTCCGCCGGCCATTGTAATCATATCATGGTAGCTCATCCAACAAGGATCAAAGATAATCACCTCATCCTCATCGTCCAAGGTAGCCATAAGAGAGACCAATATGGCTTGTTTTGCGCCGGGAGTCACTATTACGTGTTGATACGGCTCTATTTCAAGTTGATTCTCAAGCTGCAACTTCTCACCAATTGCTTCCAAAAGTTCAGGCAGACCCCTGCTGGGCGTATAATGCGTATATCCGTCATCAATCGCTTTTTTCGCAGCCTCTCGAATGTGAAGCGGAGTATCAAAATCTGGTTCGCCCCAGCTAAAATCCACGATTTCTATTCCTTGGCTTTTCATCTGTCTCAACTTCGCAGCTAAGCCAATCGTAGGCGATTTGAGGATATTGCTCATGTGTTTTGCAACCCATTTACGCATTTCCAGTTTTCCTTACGGAGATTCGACCTTCCATCTAATTAAGTTCGCGGCGATGTCAGCTCTCCCCATTGCTTCGGAGACAGTATCTCCAACTGCGATGAGATAGCCTCCCCTGTCGGTTCCGTCTCTAAGACCCCTGATCATCATGCCGGCTTCATAGAAAAGTACCAAATCTATGACCCACTCCTTGTTCAAGACATCGTCAGTCCCTATTATGTCAAGAACTCGACCTGGTTTAGGCAGCAAGAATCTCAATACTGCTGCATGAGCGGGAGTGACAGAAATATCTACTTTCAGACCTAATGATAGATTGATGCATTGTTCTATCATGTTTACTCCTGTAACATATGATACGATATGAGATGGTATGTGGGCACCTCCACACCTGGCGTGTATTTCAAGAATGCTAGGCCCCGGCTTCGTCATTATGACTTCTGTATGAGTCGGTCCACAATCAATCCCCAATACCTCTATTGCGCTTTTCACTAAGACTTCTATCTTTTCAACATCCTTTACCGGAAGCGAGGAGGGATAAGCAAGATTTATATCAACACAATAGGGAGGAAGGGTTTTGATCTTATCAGATATTGTCAACACGTGGGTTTTGCCATTGTATGTAAAACATTCAACCGAGTGTTCCGATCCTTCCATGCACTCTTCAACCAAGACCTCTTGAACCGCAGAGCTGCTTTTTGCTAACTCAAAAGCTTTCTCCAACAAGCTTGAGTCATATACTTTTGAGACGCCCCGACTGCCGGATCTATCTACCGGTTTCACAACCAGCGGCAGATCAACTTCATGAGTGAACTCGCGCAGTTGTTTAACACTACCAACAGCGGCGAATTTCGGCGAGGGAATCCCGGTTTTAACCAAGGCTCTGCGTACACCTGCTTTAGTAGTCACAACTTGTGCGACACTGGGCTTAATTCCTGGTAGTCCCAGGGTGTCCGCAATTACTGCCACTGTTTTTACCGCCGCGTCTACAGAAACTGTCATCACGCCATCAATTTCATACTTTTTGGCTAATTTGGTCATGCTATCCGTATCACAAATATCCAGCACAATCGGGACATCGGCATGCTTGATGCCTGGCGCACCGGGATTAGCGTCAGCAACCACAGTCAGTATGCCCATCTCTTTGGCTTTTTGGATAGCAGGTATCTCATTAAGGCCTGCTCCCACTATCATCAGTTTTTTTCTCAAATTCTTGAAGGCTCCTTACTTGGTTCTGAGGTAAATTCGGAAAGCAATCTTTGTTGTTTGCATATCAGGACCACCAGTTCCAGCGTTTCAAACAAGTTGCGAGTTTGAATCCATCGTGAACTCGGCCGTTACGCTTATTTATGTGTTTCGCCTCTACCCCAATCCAAGCAATTTCGTCAGATTCCCTCCCAAAACAAGCGAACGTGAAGACTTGTCTAAGTCCATGGACAAGGCCTTGAAATCGTCCATGGCCTCGCCAAGCGAGACTTCGGGGAAGTCCGATCCAAATATGAGACGCTTTTCAAACGACTTTAACAGGTGCTTGATATCTAATTCCAAAGAGCTTCCCATGTATCTATGCAGCGTAAAAGATAAATCCAAAAAGACATTTCCGCAATCACGGATCGCTTGAGCCAATGGTAGAATGTTTGCACCACCGGCGTGAAGAAAAACGAATTTTAGAGAAGGAAACCGCCCAGCCAGATCGTGTAGCGTGTCTACAAGCGGCTTTCGCAAGTTCGCTCCCTGATAATGCAAAAAAGTACATAACCAAATCGGCAATGGGCGGTCCCATGACGCTACCTCTTCCAGCAAAGCCAGGCAACATGGACCCAGAGGATCATATCGGTTGAGTCGAGGATGCAACTTCAAGACTGCGAATGGCCGATTCTCTAAACTTGCTCGAGCAGCACGTTTCACCTCATTTGGAGTGGAAAACCTGGCAGGATTAAACGAAGCGCCTGGCACCAGCCGGTCAGCATAACGTTCACATAACCCAAGAACAAAATCATTATCAATATACTCAGCCAAAGCCACCACAACCGCTTTTGAGATGCCATGCTCATCCATCTCCTTAAGTAAGCGCCTCTCGCTGGCGTCATAGTGAGTCGAAAACCACCGACCATCCGGTGTTACATGGGTTAGTGAATCAAAGACCATTTCACTCAGCGAGTCGCGAGAGTTCAATGCAAACCTCCTGGACCTGTTGTTCGGTTATTCCATTGTAGAAAGGTAATGCAATGCCCCTTAGAAAAAGCTCTTCCGCATTTGAATACTCAGGAGGAGGGAAGCCGTACTTTGCGCGATAAAAAGTTAGAAGATGAAGTGCATAGGCACCAACACTCGCCTCAATGCCTGCCTTATGTAAGTACTCAAGGATCGGTATATTGTTCCTGTCGCTAAACCGGATCACAAAAGCTTGCCAAGCAGTTTTGGAATCCGCTGAAGTTGCTTGGAAGTGGATCTCCTGAATATCCCCTAGAAGATCCATATAGAGCTCAGCTAACTTCTGACGGTCGTCGATGATACGCTCAATGTCTTGCATCTGGTTAAGCCCTAGGACAGCCTCAAGCTCATTCATTCGGTAGTTCAGGCCGGCGGCAACAAAGTCACGTTTGAGCCGCCCATCGGCTCGCATTCCATGGTTCCGCAAAGAGCTGACTGCTTCCGCCATACTATCATCGTCTGTTACTACCATGCCGCCTTCACCTGTAGCAATGATCTTTCGGGGATGGAAACTAAAACAACCAAGAGTTCCGATGGTTCCGCATTTCCTTCCTCTATACTCTGAACCCAAGGCACCCGCGGCATCCTCGATGACTTTCAACCCATGTGCATCAGCTGTCTCTACAATCGGACCCATATCCGCAGGGTTACCAAAAAGATGAACGGGGATGATAGCTTTTGTGTTGGGTGTTATAGCTTCCTCGATGCGCTCTACCTGAATATTGTGAGTACCCAGATCCACATCAACAAAGACAGGCTTTGCACCAATAAGCTCTACAACATTCGCGGTTGCCGGGAAGGTGTATGCGGGGACAATCACTTCGTCTCCAGAATCTATGCCGAGGGCGATCAGGGAGACATGCAGTGCCGCTGTGCCCGAACTGACCGCAATCGCATGCTTAACCCCAAGATAGGCAGCAACCTCCTGTTCAAAGCGCGCCACATATTTGCCCTGGACAAGAAAACCACTGTCTAAGACCTCTTCAATCAAAGCCATTAGGTCGGCTTTGTCTCCCATATACGGTTTTGAAAGCCGTATTTTCGTATTCACGCCCTTTCGATCTTCCTCCTGTACCACTCTATTGTCTCGATAAGTCCCGCGTTGAGATCTACCTTAGGCTCAAATCCTAAAAGCTCTTTGGCCTTATCAATGCTGGGAATTCGAAGCTCAACGTCTACATAGCTTTTTGGCACATAAATAATCTGAGATGAAGAGTTGGCTAACCGTATGACCTTCTCGGCCAATCCCAATATCGTAGTTGTTCCCCTGGGATTTCCGATATTAAACACTTCGCCTGTTGCCTCTTCCCTTTCAAGACATAGAACAATGCCATCAACCATATCATCTACAAAGCACCAGGATCTGATCTGGTTTCCTTCTCCATGAATAACTAGAGGGTCGTTCATTATTGCCTTAATAACAAAATGATGTATTGCTCCTTCGCCCACTTGGCCGGGGCCATAAACGTTGAAAGGTCGTACTGTAACAGCACGCAGGCCATACTGACAATGATAGCTGTGCGTAAGATGCTCTCCTGCCAACTTGCTCACCGAGTAGGTCCACCTTGCTTCTCCAACAGGAGCTAGATTTGTTGAATGGGTTTCTTCCGCTTTGTAGGCATATGAACCAAAGACTTCACTAGTGGAAAAGTCGATAAACCTCTCAATTCGGTCAACAAAAGGCCTCAATGCCTCAAGGATATTAAATGTCCCGATCATGTTGACCTTCATTGTAGCGGTAGGATCCTTGATAACTGTATCTATTCCTGCAATAGCAGCTAGATGAATAACAAAGTCCGGTTCAAATTCGGCGACTGTTTCCTTCAAATATTCAAGGTCAAGGATGTCTCCCTGGACCAAATCTACGTTGCCTTCATCCAGCAAGGACGTAGACCCTATTGAGTTTCTTCTAAGGCTATCAAAAAGTAAGATCTTATTGTGCTTATAGAACTTGGAGCATAGCTTGGTACCAATGAACCCCGCTCCTCCCGTCATAAAAATCTTCTTATCGTTTATCATTCCGATTCACTTTCAAAAGCCCGATTTACTTTTTTGATCGAACAGACTGAAGGTACTCAAATGCGAAAGTCAAACCTAGTCCAAAAATCAAACCCAAAATTCCGGCTACAATAATATTTGTCTTAGTTTGGGGTTTGTTGGAGCTCTTGGGAACTGAGGCCGGAAATAGAACCTTCGTCCCTTCTATATCAGCCAATTCAAGCTGGGTACCAGTCAATTCCATCTGAGAATCAGCAATCTCTTGACGCACCACATTGAGTTGCCCTAAAAGAGCCACACGTGCGGACTCCTGCGAAGAAAGTAGGCTAGAAGAGAGTAAAAAGTCTAAGAGCTTATCGGACCCATCTGGCTTTGTGGCCACGGCAGTTAGTTGAACCAGGTCTTCTGTGCTACCAATCTTTGTTTCAACTTTTCTCACTTCTTTTTCGATTTCCTTTTCTCGCTTTTCAAGCATCTTTCCCCTTGACACAAGTATCCTCTTTTTTGACAAAAGAAGTTTCCTTTTTTTTGGTTCCGTAACTTCATTGATGAATTCCTTGGCCAATGCATTGGCAAGCCGCGCAACACTGATAGGATTCGAGCCGGTGACTTCAATAATAACAAAACTTGTTCCAGCGACGCGCTGCGCTTGCACTTGATTGTTCGATCCCGAAAAAGGCGAGCCTTTCCCCCTCGTAGCGCTTCTAAGAAAGGACTCGCTCTTTACCAACTGATTAACCTCGTCCGATCTGGGGAAAAGAGCGCTCGCGGACTGGCTAAGACTCAGAGTAGAAGAAGATGTAAAGGTGACAGGTGTTCGCAGACTGAGAAGAAAAGCAACTGCCACAGCCCCAATGAGAATAGCCAAAACTATCCACTTTCTCTTGTTGATAATGTGAAGGTAGTCTCTTAGATCCACTTCTTCTTCCACTAGTCTTTCCTCCTCGCACTCCACTTGAATTTAGAAAATCCAATCGGTTTATTTCTGTTTACCACGCAATTTGCGTAAAGAGTTGATTTCAGAAACAACCCGGATAATATCGTCGCTTGTTGATTCCGGATACAGGCAAAGACAATACAAGACTTGAGTCTCGAGATCCTATCGAGATGGAATCATATTCGGTGTCCACCTGCCCAGAATAATCCATTTGGGTTATGCCATAACCCGTGCATCAGTGCAGGCATGTAGTTTTGAATAGCATTTCGTCAATCATATCATGGAGAATTACCGGAGCTCTAGTTTGCCAAATTGTTTGACTTCACAAAAAGAGGTACTTTGAACCCTCACGAGCAAGGTAGTGGAATTTCTCTTTGTTCATCATAACTTATCACACTTGGCCACAGTCAGGCAATTCTTCGTTTGATTACAATCAAAGGCTCACAAATCACTTGTGAGCCTTTCACACACCAATCTTTTACCCAACGCAAAACGTCTTCCTATTTCACGCTCAATCTCCTCATTTCCTCGAAAATGCTACGTTTTCATCAAGAGCATGACAACGTTGAACTTATCCACACCAAAACTGCTCTGCTCACGAATACTTGCAGCACAAGGCGCAACGCCGAGCGAGCTTTCCCTGCTTCCGCTACCAGACATCGCAGGCGTCAACTTCCACGCTAACGCTGGTCGCACTTGGATTCCTCGTTCCCGTTACTTCAATCGTTATAGTATGGGCGCCAGGACTGAGACCCGTTTTCGAGTAAACGACCAGACGCGGCTGAGCAGTCAAATTGTAAAGATCAACATTTTGTTGATACACGCCATCGATGTAGACCTTCGCAATTCCGCGACTGACTGTTTTTGTGGCAATCCAGCCTACGCCCGTGCCGACAAAACTAAAAGTAGCAGTGTTACCCGTGCCGGTGCTGTACTTCGTATTTCCACCCGAATACATGGAACTGGTGAGATCATGCCAACCGGCACCGGACCAAGCAAATGAAGCACCTGTCTGTTCAAATCTGGTGGAAGCACAAGTGGTTGCACTCTGAACACCTGAGTAACCCGATGGATTCCCATAGCTATCGTATGCTTTCACTCTGTAATAGTACTGTGTCGATGGATTGAGTCCCTGCGAATCAGCATGAGAAGTAGCCAGGGTAGTCCCTATGTGCACCCAGCTAGATGACCCATTTGGACTTCTTTCTATTCGGTAACCTCCTACACCAGTACCATCGGTCGAAGCACCCCAAGACAAGTTGATTTGAGCCATGCTGGCCGACGCCGTTGCGGTCAGAGAAGCAGGAGTTGTCGGACCTGTGACATCGGTGACTGTCACAACTGCTTCAAAACAGTCAACATCAATTGTCGTGGCTGTCGCCTCCGGTCGTTTTGTTCCTGTGGAGACAACCTTTATTGTATGGCTCGTATTGGGATCCAGGGCAACAATGCCTGCGCTGTTGAACATTAGACTATGGTAGCTTCCAGATGAAGAATATTGATCCCAGGTTCCATAGGACACATTGTCAATAAAGACCTCTGCTATTCCTCGCGAAGGCCCCTTATAGCCAAGCCACCTTATTGCGGTTGCTCCCTTAAAGGAAAAAGTACAGTATGCGGAAGCTGTATTTGTATATTTCGTCGAACCCTCTGAGTATGGAGCATAGTTGAACTCAGCCCAAGTGCCCGAGAACTGAATTGCATTCGATTCGATTCGCAGCGGCGTCACCAGATCAAAACAATCCATTTCAATGATAGTATTCGTCGCGCTCGGATTCTTGGTCCCTGTCACAACAACCTTCATTGTATGAGTAGTGTTAGGATCCAAAGCAGCTATACTTGTACTGTCGAATATTGTTTGTTGGTAACCTCCTGTTGGAGAATATTGATCCCAAATTCCAAACGACACATTGTCAATAAAAACTTCGGCTTTTCCTCGGGCCGGCCCTTTATAACCAACCCATTTTATAGCCGTTGCTCCCTTAAAGGAAAAAGTACAATAGGAAGACGCAACATTGCTGTATTTAGTTGAACCTGAAGAATAGGGGGAATAGTTGAAGTCGGTCCAGGTGCCTGCGAATTGTATCGCGTTCGATTCGATGCGGATGACTTTCTGGTTTGAAGCAGATGTTATGGTAACGGATGTAGAACTAAGCAAGCCCCAGTTTCCTCCCGCATCCCTGCCCCGCACATATACATCATAGTCGGCCACAGGGAGTGTGGAAATATCTACGGTCGCGATGGCAACCTCTACTGGAGAATCGAATGCCCCATCCAGCGCATTCATGGGTATGCCCGTACCCTCCGGTCCTGGTCCTTGAATGAAGCATTCCGCTTGAAATATGTTGGATCCCTCATTTGCTGTATCATCAACAATAGCCGAGACAGTCACGGTCTGGACTCCACCCGTTGGATTTGGTGATACCTCTAAGCCATATGTATTGGGAGCAGCAAAGTCGTAGTTGTTAACAAAGACATCCATGACCTCTTGATCGGTTTGGCCGATTGTATCATAAGCAATAGTTTTGATCTGATGGAACCCATTTGTCTCAAAGTAAGCGCTCCACAAATATTCATACGGTGGAGAGGAAATGGATGCCTCAAGAACGTCGTCTATGTAGATATCTACCTTTTCCACTCCAAAATCATCAGTTGCATCAGCCGAAACATTGACCAGACCATTGACAACCAGGGTCGAAGATATTGCTCCTATTGCATCAATATCCGCTCCGGCCCATGGGCCGGTTTCGGTTGATTCACCCAAAACATCGGTGACTCTTATGTAGCGGAAAACCTGGTCCGGCGAAACATAAGAGCTGATGTCCAATGTGGCCGTTGAACCAGCCACCGTGCCGACATAGGTCCAAGTTACTCCATCTTCGCTGACTTCAACGTCAGTAGCTTCTATGTCTGGTCCAACTTCAAAGATGTAGATGTCTTCGCCTGGTCCGTCATTCAATAGGTTGTTCACCAACTCCACGGTCAAAGAACCTGCCGGTCCCAGGCTAACGCAACTGTCCTGATTCGTGACCCCTTGTGCAGGACCCAAGGCTGTTTGGGGATTGTCAAAATCCAGAATTGCTCCATCCAGCGGAGTTCCAGGTGAATAATCGACAACAGAGTCAGCAAAGTCAGAAGCATAAAACATGAATGATTCGATGTTGATCGTTTCACCACTTACCGGCTGAGTAATGCTGACGGTTGGCGGGTTATCATTTCCAACTGTGACACCCAGGGTTGCAATAGCAGTTGAACCATCATCGTCGGTCACTCGCACAGCCACGGTCCTGGTTCCTGGCGTTGACCAAGAGTGGGCTTGAGTTGGTCCGGTGTCACCGGAAGGCAGGAAGGTTCCGGTGTAGTTCCAGTCCCATTGATAGAGTGCGATAGCGTCCGGTGATGAAGTAGAACCTGAAGCGTCAAAGTCGCCAAGCTCTGACTCAGCCAGGGCCGTGTCTCCCGTTAGTATAGCTGTTGGAGATAGATCATTTACTACAACATCAGTCGTTGCAGTGTCTTCTCCACCGTCATCATCCTTTACTTTCACTCCTACCGTGTAGGTTCCATTGTCATTCCAGTTATTGGAAGCTGAGGGCAAAGCCTGATCCACAATTTCACCTGCATCAGCATAATCACCATCGCCATTCCAATCAAAGGAATAAGTGAAAGTATCTAAAGTTCCCGGATCGGTTTGAGAAGCAGTAACTGTTGCCGATAAGCCCTCATTGATTGGACCGTTGTTGGTTGCCGAAGCATCCGGGTCCACATTGTAAACCACTACTGAAGTCGTGCTAGATGAGACATTGCCCAAGTTATCATGTACCGTCAATTCGGCAGTGTAAGTTCCATTATCATAATAGGTATGCATCACTATCGGACCAATTGCATCTATGTCATCAGCCGGATCACTGGTACCATTTGTATTTACACTTGTGTCAAAATCCCACTCGTACAGATTTATGGTCCCCGGCATCGATGAAGCGCTGCCGTCAAAAGTGATAGGCGATCCTTCATATCCGGATAAAGCACCCGCCTCTGCGCCTTTGTAAATACTGACCGTTGTAGTCGAAGTCCCGATTCCGCCGTCATCGTCTCTTACTCTAACTCTTACTGTGTGATTTCCTGCCTCTGACCAGGTCTTGATAGCCTGTGCAGCCGACTGGTCGACAACTTCGTACGTTCCATCATCTTCCCAATCAAAAGAATAGGCAAAAGTGTCTAGCGTTCCCGGATCAGTTTGAGAAGCAGTAACTATAACAACGGCATTGACTTGTTTTGGGCCGTCATTAGTAGCAGAGGCATCAGGTGCAACATTCGCCACATTGACTGTTGTGGTGTTGGTGCTGGTTAGACCTCCACTATCAGTGACCCTAAGACCAACCGGATAACTAGCATTATCAAACCACGTCTTGGATACAACTTGATCGGAGGTCTCGTAGGTTCCGTTGTTATCAAGATCCCAAGCAAAGGCTAGGATATCGCCGGAATCCGGATCAGTGGAAGAACCACCATCCAAACTAATCGGTGACCCCTCGCTTCCGCTGTACGGCCCCCCGGCGTCGGCCACTGGCGCATCGTTTACCGGATTTACAGTAATTGAAACCGTTGCTGTGTTGGAATCAGCAAGCCCGTCATTGGCTTTGTAGGTGAAGCTATCAGGGCCGTTATAGTTTGCAGTTGGGGTGTAGGTAAATGAGCCGTCGGCATTGAGTGTTAGACTGCCATGACTTGGATCGCTAACTTTTACAGCCGTCAACGGATTTCCTTCCGTATCGGTATCATTTGTAAGCACACCCGGAGCTGCAATTGTAAGAGCCGTGTCTTCATCAGTCGAGTAGCTGTCATCTACTGCTACAGGAGCATCATTTACCGGATTTACGGTAATACTTACTGTTGCTATATTACTGTAATCAGTTCCATCATCGGCTTTGTAGGTGAAGCTGTCTGGGCCGTTGTAGTCGGCAGTTGGGG
>Ga0214473_10004003_pt1 | contig 17734 bp, 15 predicted proteins | sample RVTome_7_FD_203509 | JGI IMG/M metagenome (GOLD analysis project Ga0214473, IMG submission 203509) | Soil microbial communities from uranium-contaminated site in the Upper Colorado River Basin, Wyoming, United States - RVT98D197 | ecosystem: Environmental > Terrestrial > Soil > Contaminated >... | reverse complement strand
TCGCTGAATTTGGCCTCTTACATGGAACACACGCTTTTGACGGCGGAGGCCACGCCGTCGCAAATCGACGCCCTTTGCGATGAGGCCGTCGAGCACGGATTCGTGGGAGTTTGCGTTCAACCGTGTTACGTACACCGAGCCGTCCAGAGACTTGAAATCGCCCAAATCGGTTCGGACGCGCGTTTCGTGCCCTTGGTCATCAGCGTCACTGGATTCCCCCTCGGCGGCAGTCGAAGCGACACGAAGGCGGATGAAGCACGCCGAGCTTTGGACGACGGGGCGCAAGAAATTGACATGGTGGCCCCGATTGGCGCGCTTCTTGCAGGGGATTACGAGGCGGTTCGTAGCGACATCTTGGCTGTCGCGCAGGTCGTACACGGTCGCCATGGAATCCTCAAGGTCATTCTGGAAACGGCGGCGCTTTCGAATGAACGGATCATTCTGGGCTGCCGTCTGTCTGCCGAGGGAGAAGCCGACTTCGTCAAAACGTCAACCGGTTTTCATCCCGCGGGCGGCGCCACGGTAGAACACGTCCGCCTCCTATACCGGCACGCGGCGCCGATGCGCGTCAAGGCCGCCGGCGGGATTCGTTCCGCCGACGTCGCGGCGGCGATGATCGAGGCCGGGGCAGCGAGAATCGGCGCCTCCGCGAGCGTCGCCATTCTCGATTCGTGGAAAGGGCGACACGCTTGACGCCCCCCGTGAAAGGCCGCTACCATCCGCCTAAACGCCTGTCCGGGAGTTTCGCATCATGAAAAAGCATACCGAGGACCACGTAAGTATTTGCGAGAGTTGCGGCGCGACCGTGTACCGCGAACATCTCGACTCCGGCATCGCACGCTATGAGGGCGGTAAACTGCTCTGTTCCGTCTGCGTGGCCGAGTATGAACGCTCGCACGACGCCGCCGGCTCGGGCGTGGCGCAAGAACTCGCCCCCATCGAGTTTGAGGATGACGAACTCGGCGGTTCACAACCCATGAGCAGCACGCGCATTCACTCCGTGAGCGTGGCCACTCTCGGGCAGGGCGTGGGATGGGACGACAATCGCTTCAAGCGCTCGCTGCGCCCGGACTCCGTGGGAGCGACCCGGATGCGCACCTTTCACTGCCGGCTGAGCGACGGTGCCATCGATTTCATGCAGAGTCAGATCAACGAATGGCTCGATAGTAGCGACAAGCTCGTGGTCAAGTTCGTCAGCGCCAACATCGGCCTCTTCGAGGGCAAACACACCGAACCCAACCTGATCCTCACCGTGTTCTACTAAACGCGGATCCGCGTGTTGCGCGGCGAGCCGCCCCATCAAAACCGCGACCGTTAGCGGGTGGGCAGAGAAGCGTCGAATTGAATTGGTCGATTGCGCCCGCCGCGCCGCGTGGACCGCCTAGGCAGATCCTTCTTCTAGTCGCTAGTTTCGAGTTCCTAGTTTCTAGATTACCGGCGCTTGGACTTGAACCAAGGACCCCCTGCTCCACAGGCAGGTGCTCTAACCAACTGAGCTACGCCGGCCCCAAACTCAAAACCCCAGAATACCCCCATCGCCGTGGTTCGCAAAGCAGCCGCAACAGCCAGGGCAACCTCCAAGGACGCGGCCCTTCACGTGCTCGCCTCACTCCCCGTTCCGATCAGCCACGAGATTCGACCAACCTCGAACGGAGCCAAACTCGAACCCGGTTTCCACATCCCTGTTCTTTGCCGCTCGTTCCGCAACATCATTAGAACAAGTCCCATGCTCCATTCGATCTTCCCTTACCTTCCGCCAGCCATCAGTGCCATTCTGGCAGAGCTTTTCCGATTCTCGTTCGTTTTGAAAGATACGTAACATATTGTCTATCCAATAGTTACGTGAACTCCGCTCCTGGCACGCCGCCTGCTACCCGGGGAAGTGGGGACGATACCACCCCGGAGTTCAATCATCAGGGGATCAAGAACATGAACGATCGATTCACCATCAAATCCGTCGAGGCCATCGAACAGGCCAACCAGATGGCGCGCGCGAAAGGCCATTCTGAAATCACCCCGCTTCACCTTCTTGCGGCGTTGGTTTCCGCTCAACGAGCGGGTGGTGACGGGGCCTACGCCCGTGGACTGGCCCTCCCACTTCTCGAAAAAGCCGGCGCAAACCTGCGGCAGATTCGCGACATCGTGGACTCCGAACTGAATCGTTTTCCCAAAGTATCCGGCGGCACCCTGGTCCCAAGCCGCGGCCTGCACGACGTCCTAATCGCCAGCCAGAACGAAGCCGAACGCATGAAGGACCAATACGTCGCCATCGAGCACTTGCTGCTCGCCCTGGCCGATGTCAAAAGCGAAGCCAAGGAAATCCTCACTCTCAGCGGCGCGCCAAAAGATGCCATCCTCACGGCACTCAAGGACCTCCGCGGCGGCGTGGCCGTCACCTCCCAAACCGCCGAGGACACCTACCAGGCGCTCGAGCGCTACGGACGCGATCTCGTGGCCATGGCCCGTCAGGGCAAGCTCGATCCGGTAATCGGCTGGGACGAGGAAATCCGCCGCTGCATGCAAATCCTCGCCCGCCGCACCAAGAACAACCCGGTGCTCATCGGCGATCCCGGCGTCGGCAAAACCGCCATCGTCGAAGGCTTAGCCCAACGCATCCTCTCCGGCGACGTCCCCGAAGCACTGAAGAACAAGCGCCTCGTCGCCCTCGATATGGGCGCCCTCATCGCCGGAGCCAAATTCCGCGGCGAATTCGAAGAGCGACTAAAGGCCGTCATCCGCGAGGTCTCGGATTCGGCCGGCCAGATCATCCTCTTCATCGACGAACTGCACACCGTCGTCGGCGCCGGACGCGCCGAAGGGTCGGTCGACGCCGGCAATCTGCTCAAACCGGCGTTGGCGCGAGGTGAGCTTCGCTGCATCGGCGCCACCACCCTCGATGAATACCGCAAACACATCGAAAAGGACAAAGCCCTCGAGCGCCGCTTTCAGACCCTCTACGTCCGCGAACCCAACGTCGAGGACACCATCGCCATCCTTCGCGGCCTCAAACCCAGGTACGACGCCCATCACGGCGTGCGTATCCAGGATGCGGCGCTCGTCGCCGCCGCCACCCTCTCCCACCGCTACATCAGCGATCGCAAGCTGCCCGACAAGGCCATCGACCTCATCGACGAGGCCGCCTCCCGCCTGCGCATCGAGAACGATTCCATGCCCGCTGAACTCGACGAACTCCGCCGCCGCATCATGCAATTGGAAATCGAACGCGAGGCCCTCAAGAAGGAAAAAGACGACGCCAGCCGCAAGCAACTCGAATCCCTCAAGAAGACCCTCGCCGATCTGCAAGAGAAAAACCGCGACCTCACCGCTCACTGGGAGAACGAAAAGAAACAATTGGAGCAAATCAAGGCCCTGAAAGAGCAACTGGCCGATAAGCAACGCGAGCTCGACGAGGCCCAGCGTCAGGGCGATCTGGAGCGAGCCGCGCGCATCCGTTACGGCGAACTCCGCGAACTCGAAAACGCCCTCGAAAACGCCGAACGCAAATTCGCGGACACGCACAAGGAAGGCGGCCTGCTGCGCGAGGAGGTCACCGCCGAGGAAATCGCCGAAGTCGTCTCCAAATGGACCGGCGTGCCCGTCGCCAGAATGCTCGAAGGCGAAAAGGAAAAGCTCCTGCACATGGAAGACCGCCTCCACGAACGCATGGTCAACCAGGAGGAGGCCGTCCGCGCCGTCTCCGACGCCGTCCGCCGTTCCCGCGCCGGACTGGGCGATCCCAACCGCCCCATCGGCTCCTTCCTCTTTCTGGGCCCCACCGGCGTCGGTAAGACCGAACTCTGCAAGGCCGTCGCCGCCTTCCTCTTCGACGACGAATCCGCCTTCATTCGCATCGACATGAGCGAATTCATGGAGCAGCACAGCGTTGCGCGATTGATTGGCGCGCCGCCCGGCTACGTCGGCTACGAAGAGGGCGGCCGACTCACCGAGGCCGTCCACCGCCGTCCCTACAGCGTCATCCTCTTCGACGAAATCGAAAAAGCCCACGCCGATGTATTCAACGTCCTGCTGCAGGTGCTCGACGACGGGCGCCTCACCGACGGCCACGGCCGCACCGTCGATTTCCGCAACACCATCATCGCCATGACCAGCAACATCGGCAGCCAATACATCCAACAATTAATCGAACGCGATCCGAGCTGCGGGCTTCAGCCCGCGCGACCGCCCGAGCCGCGACCGTCAGGGAGCGGACATGAGCGCGACGAAACGACAAGGCATCCGAGCCGCGACCGTAAGGGAGCGGGGCGAGCCGTGGACTTCAGCCCGCGCGCACTTGCGCACGACGATGCCGGCCGAACCGAGCCGCGATCGTCAGGCAGCGGATCCTCAGACGCTGATTCCCGCGATCCGTTACTTGACATCGAAATCGAAATGAGGGTCAAGGAGGAGCTCAAGCGTCACTTCCGCCCCGAGTTCCTCAACCGCATCGACGAGGTCATCATCTTCCATCAACTCTCCCGCGAACATCTGAAGAGCATCGTCGATATTCAGGCGCGCCACCTACAGGACCGCCTGGCCAAGCGTGACATCAGCTTGACACTCACCGACGCGGCCCGCGATAAGCTCGCCCGCGACGGCTACGACCCCTCCTACGGCGCCCGCCCCCTCAAGCGTCTCATCCAGCAGCAGATCGAAAACCCGCTGGCCAAACGCATCGTCCGCGGCGACTTCTCCCCCGGCGACACCGTCACCGTCACTGTTTCCGGCGACCTGTTTACCTTCCAGAAAGCATAAGGCAGCGATAGACGCCGATTCGCCACCCCCTGTTCCGAGCCGCGGGCGCTAGCAAAACCCGACTTGTCGGGAGCCCGCCCGATCCTGCTATCGCCGTTACCGTTCGATCCAAACCCATAGCGCCGTCGGCGAGCCGCCATCCAATCCGCCACCCCCTGTTCCGAGCCGCGGGCTTCACGATTGAGCGCCAGCGTTTTTTGATCCGAGCCGCGCCCGTCAGGAAGCGGACCCCGAGCCGCGGGGTTCACCCCGCGCGATCTTCCCATCGACCTATCCTCGACTCACCCTTGTCATGGCGAGGCCCGCCCCAGCCAACGCCTGTCATTGCGAGACCCGCCGAAGGTGGGCCGTGGCAATCTCCGCCCCAGAACTTACGAGTGTGGCGCCGCGTTTCCAACCGGTGCATCGACATGTGGCACGACCCAACGGTCCTGTCGCGGCGGGATAGACTCCGCAACGGGACGAAATACTACGAAACGCGAAACAAGGATCGGGCGCGGATCGCGACGCAAAAATCAGAATGCCCACTTTGACCCGCACTTCTCACAGAGCGGTGGCACACGGATCGACCTTGCCACGCCGCCGTGGTCGGGGGCCTACTCGGCTTCGTTTGAATCCAAGCACCGGAGAAGATGGGCAGATTGCTTGAGAACTTTCTCTAGTTGCGTCACGGCATAGTCATACAGTTCTTGCTGAAGCGGGATGCAGGACGTTCCATCTCGCTTAGGGCGAAGCCGGTCAACCGGGACGCCGTAGATGTCTTGGAACGTCGAGTACATCGCAAGTATTCCGTCCGCCGTTTCCTGCAGTTCCAGAAGGTTGCAGACCATTGGCGCATCAAACTGAGCCCCAAACAGTCCAAGAGCGCGATCAATGGCGACCGAAGTGCCTTGCAGGTTCCGTACAAGCGTGTTCCAATTCTGTTCGTTCAGATTTCGCACTGTCGGAAGCATTGGCAGTAACACGTTCTCAGCGAGTGCGGCGGATTGTTGTCGCCGCTGGGCCAAGTGGAAAGACATTCCTGGGTGGATGCCTACAGCCTCGGGTTCTATGCCGAACGCACCCCGGATGCTATGAATACAAACATTCGCAATTCGCTCTACATGCTTCTCAACTCTTGCCTTGACCGCGATCCACTGCTTGCGTTCGTGCCGCCTTACTACCACGTCGATATAGCACACCGTGATGATGGCACCAACGAAACTCGCAGCCAAGTTCACGAAGAGTCCGCGCCATGGCTCGCGCACATAAACGCTCGCAAGCATTGCAGCGGTGGTCAGCGCCAAGAGAGGGAGGACAAGAGCTTTGAGAAGATACTGCATCGTATCACTCTAGTGTATCCCGGAACGACCTACGCGAGTTTTTTCGCAATTTCCTCATCGAGGATTTCGCTCACGGTCAGGGCGACGATGATGCGCTTTTGCTTGCGGAAGAACGCATCGATTTCACGTAAGGCGTCGTCGCTGTAGCCGAAGGCAATAAAAAAGCCTTTTTGCCGATCCTCACGAGTCATCATGGCCTCGAAAGAGTCAATGTCTGGTCGGCCCACCTTGTCTTGCTGCTTGACTCAATCTTGGTAATACGCATGCCTATGTGGAATAGCTCCGCATGGGCTCGAACAACCTCTCTTGAGAAGAAACGTGCCCGTTGCGTTTCGCGACGCCGTAGGCATGGTTCTCCTCTACATCCTCATTTCCCCACTGCGACCAGCCCTTTTGCGGGAATCGTGCGAATAGTTCTAGGTACGGACCCGGAGAGCAGTCTTCGATGATCTCGTAAATCTCGTCGGGTTTTCGTGAATGTTCTCGCTTTCGAGTGGCTAGCAAGTTCACCTGAGTACGCCCCGCCTTCAATGTCCTCATACTTCCGCGCACGCCGAAGAGGATGAGTTCGGTGACATTGCGAAAATAAAAACCGACTCCGCGCCCATCCGGCCCGCCGTCCTTGCGAATCTTATACCAGACTAGATTGCACTTATAAGTAAATCCCCACGCGCGCATGACTTCTAGGCCTTGGGCCAAAAGCGCGTTCGGGATCCAGAGGTACAAGTGGCTGCGAGCCGCAGCAAGCTGGCGAACAGGAAGTTCGAGGATTTCCTCAAACTCCATGGTCGGGTAACGCAACAGGCGTTTGTGCTCCGGTGCCATCTTGCCGGTGCGGTTCTGAAACTGCCAAGGTGGGTCGGCGAGAATCGTGGTGAAGTGCCCACGAACCTTCAGCCGCAAATCCTCGCCGGCGCTGCGTTGAGCTAAGCTAACGATCCTCGACATAGAGCGATCTCCTGATGCCGAACACCAAGATTGGACAACCACCGCCGCCACCGCCTTCAATTCGGGGGATCAGCTTCGACATCCATGTCGTTGAAGTTCCGTACTTCTTCCAGATCTTGTCGCCGAGATCCTCGAAGACCGCCCTGAACTCGTCGCACTTCGTGACGATCACGCCCACGCTGATAGCACGCAGGTCAAAAAGCAGGCGGAAGTTGTTCAGGTCTCGATCGAAGAACGGATCCTTGTTGCTCCATTCGATTTCGACGGCTACCCGATTCTTGTAGCAGTCAACCTTGTGCGTTGGACTTTCGGTCGTCGTATCGTCTACGACGATTTTCGTCTCCCATTTTTTCTCCTCCCAGCCTCGCGAATAGAATGCTCCGTCGATGGACTGCGTGATCTTCGATCGGCCGCCTCCGCCGATTACGACGTGCGATCGACGAACGCGGATGTTGGTCAAGATCTCGAGGATCTCGGCCCACTCATCCGGAAAATCGGTTTGCAAGATCGCCGAAGCGTGCTTCCATTCGTGCACTTCGTAATTCGTGCGAATAAAATCCGGTAAAGCCTCGGACATACGCGTCAACTCCAGCGATTCGTTAGGGTAGCCGAACCTGTGGCATCTTGCGAGTTGCGGTGGTGGCAAGAGCTGCCGGTTTTCTTGAGGACGCGGGCCAGCTCGACGCATCGCGGGCGCATGTACTCGATGTAGGCCTGGGTGCCGGCGTGGCGGTCCTCAAAGGGAGGGTCGAACCCGCTCCCTAACGGTCGCGGCTCGGATAAGCCGCCCCAGAAGACCTCGTAGTTGCGGTTGCTGTTGAACGGCGGGTCGATGTAGATCAGGTCCACGCAGCCGTCGGGCAGCTTGCGAAGCTGGTCGAGGCAATTCCCGCAATAGATGATCCGCGTATCCACCAGCGACGACGGCCGTCCGCCCCTTGTCACGGCCACGGGAGTCGCGGCCGCGCGCGCGACGGGTTTCGCCCGACGCCCTTCCACCTTCTTCTTCGACGCCTTTCCCGCCATGAAAACTGGATAACACGCCCGTTCCTCTCCGTCAACGATTCCATGACCCCGGGCTCCTAACGCGGTGATCGCGTTTGCGCACCACATTTGCGCGCGCCCCCGACGTTCTATTGTTAGGAGGTGCCGCACCATGACCGAATCTCCATCCACTCTTAGTCTCTCGACGCCTTGGAGACCACACCAGATCGCGCAAAAAGGGATGAATCCGCACTTGAAAATGGCTTTCCCCTAATCACCAAACCTGCGTTTCTTACGCAAAAACCCGCGAAAACCGCGCAAAAAGTGGCCGCTGCGAAAATGAAAAATTTCCATTCAAACCCATCTTCAAGTTTCACTTGGCGCGGAAGTTCTCAAGCCCTCCAGCGCCACAGCACAACACCCTAACATGTAGCCCGTTCCGAGGCCGCCCTCCAGTTCGGAGTCGCCTCAGCGTCTGCGGCGGTCGATCCGCCGGATTTCCAATGCTCTGAAAGGGAAAGGGAGGTGCCTATCGAGTCGCGTTGCAATGCGGAATAGGACGGCACAAAGGCCCCGTGAGCCAAAGAGGCTCCCGGTGGCGGAGAGTCTGCTTCGCGCACCGCGAAAGTAGATCGACCGCCGAACGGAGGGCGCATTCGAATCGCCCCCGGCGGGGAATTCACTTCGCCTGCGGCTGCAACGCCTTGATCTGGTCGAGGATTTCCTTGTGTTCTGGGAAGCGGCCGATGTCGTGCTTGCTCCAGATAGGCTTGCCGTTGACGTGGACGTCAAAGACTCCGCCGGCGCCTTCGATCATCTGAGACGTCACGCCGTAAGTCTTTTTGATCGCCTCCGCCAGACCGGCGGCCGTGGGGTAATAGTTTCACTGCATGCAATATTTAATGGAGATATTCATGGCCTAGGCCTCCGCAACTGGCGCAGTAGGAAGTTCAGAGAGAGAAAGAACACTCCCGCGACCATCGATCGCGCAGCACGGCTCGCGATCTCTCGTGCGCCACTTTTTTTTCACCTCTCACTTCTCACTTCTCAATTCAGTCTTCCTTACGACAGATTCATCGTCATCAGGAACTCCGTGTTGGTGCGGCACTTCTGCAATTGGGCCCGCAGCAGTTCGATGGCCTCCACGACGTTCATATCGGAAAGCACGCGGCGGAGACGATAGACCAGCTCCAATTCCTTTGGATCCAGCAGCAGTTCTTCCTTGCGCGTGCCGGAGGCGGCCACGTCGATGGCCGGCCACACGCGGCGCTCGACCAATCGGCGGTCGAGGTGCAGTTCGCTGTTGCCGGTACCTTTGAACTCTTCAAAGATGACTTCGTCCATCTTGGAGCCGGTGTCCACCAGGGCCGTGCCGATGATGGTGAGCGAACCGCCCTCCTCGATATTACGAGCGGCCCCGAAGAATCGCTTCGGCGGCTGGAGGGCGTGGGCGTCGATGCCGCCGGAGAGGATTTTGCCGGAGTGCGGGGCCTCGGTGTTGTAGGCCCGCGCCAGTCGGGTGATCGAGTCCAGCAGGATCACCACATCGCGGCGGTACTCGACTAGGCGCTTGGCCTTTTCGATGACCATTTCGGCCACCTGGATGTGCCGCGAGGCGGGCTCATCGAAGGTCGAGCTGACCACCTCGGCGGAGGTGTTGCGCTGCATTTCCGTCACTTCCTCCGGACGCTCGTCGATGAGAAGGATGAAGACGTAGGAGTCCGTGTGGTTCTTGGAGATGGCGTTGGCCATCTTCTGTAACAACACGGTCTTGCCCGTGCGCGGGGGAGCGACGATGAGCATGCGCTGCCCGAAGCCGATGGGGGTGACCATGTCGACGATGCGCATGTTGAGCTCGTCCTGGGCGCTCTCGAGGAAGATCCGCCGGTTGGGGTGAAGGGCGGTCAGGTCCTCGAAGTTGGTCTTTTCGGTGACGGCGTTGGGATCTTCGAAGTTGATCGCCTCCACGCGGAGGAGGGCGAAGTAGCGCTCCGACTCCTTGGGGGGGCGGATCTGACCGGCCACAATGTGCCCGTTGCGCAGACCGAAGCGGCGGATCTGCGAGGGGCTGATGTAAATATCATCGGGGCAGGGTAGATAGTTGTATTCCGGGCTGCGCAGGAAGCCGAACCCGTCGGGGAGGATTTCCAAGACCCCCTCGCCGTACATCAATCCGTTGCGATTGATGCGCTCCTTGAGGACCTTGAAGATCAGGTCCTGCTTCTTGAGGCCCGTAAAATCCTCGAGGTTTTCCTGCCGCGCGATTTCATGGAGCTCCTGGACGCTCATCTTCTGGAGCTGGGTAATGTGGATGTCACCCTTTTTGATTTCCTCATAACGGGCGTGAGTCTCGGCGTCGATCGGGCTCATCGGCTCCGGGGACATCTCGTCGATGACGCCGGCGCCGAATCGATCGTGCGCGGCATCCGCGTCCGACGAGTTCAATCGCGGCCCCAGCGGACGGGTTTCGTCCCCTCCATTGCCGCCGTCGAGCGGTCGCATGGGTCTCTTTCGGGGTGTACGTGCGGGCGTCTTACCTGGGACGGCCTTCGCCATCGAAGAATCCTCCTTCTGCATGGGACATGGACCGAATGCCCGGCATTCGATCAAACAAGGTCTGGAATCAACCAATATCTCGGAAACGTTCTTGTATCGGGGAGTCGGGTTTGCTCACACGCTGGCAAACGACGCAAGAACCGTAAACCATACTCGCTCTATCTGGAGCCGCAATGCGTCAATATCGGAGTTGTTGGTCACTACATAATCGGCATTCGCCTTCTTAAAGTCCAACGGTTTTTGAAATCTCTCGCGGCGCTCCACGTCCGCTGAAGACCAGCCCCGCGAGCGGGCCAATCGACCGAGCCTGATTCCCCGATCCGCTTCGACAAACACCACGGCGTCGCACTGGTCCTGTAGACCGGCTTCGAACAATTTGGGGGCGTCCCACACGATCGCCACCACGCGACCGTCCTGTTCCATTTCCCGCATCATCGCCTCGCGTCGACGTTGGATTCGCGGATATAACAACTGCTCCAAACGGGCCAACTCGCCGGGGCGATTGAATACGATGCGCCCGATCGCGGATCGATCGATCGAACCGTCGGGCCCCGTCACATCATCCCCCCACCACGCACGAAGCTCGGCCAACACCGGGGGAGCAGATAACTCATCGTGGGCCAGTCGATCGGAGTCGATCACCCCTGCGCCGAGCGAATCAAGGACTTCCGCCGCGGCGGATTTCCCAGCGCCGATTCCCCCGACAAGACCAATGACCGGTTTTCGGTGCGGTTGTTTAAGGTTTCTCGAAACGTCCGTCGTTCGCCTCGTCGAGCCCACGATTCCATCAAAACCAAAACCCCGGCGCCGGTCCGTCGCACATCGTGCACACCACCGGGTGACATCACCGGAGCGTAGCGGGCCAGCGTCTGTCGCCGATTCGTGGAGAAAACCCTTGTGCCATCCCTGGCCGAGCGATCCCAGGTGATGTCGATCGTGGTGAAGCCTGCCGAAACACGTGGCGAATCAAGTCTACACGACGGAAGGGCAGACGGCAACAGGAAGCTTCCTCCTGTCGAACCTCCGGTAGTATATACGGGATTCATCGGCTTGTCACCCCTTGATTTGCATTTTTCCGTCGTAAGCCGTGGTGATGGAAAAGTCACATCCCAGACACCTGACTTCACGGAAGTGTGTAGTCCCACACTTGCCGAAGGGCCACACGATGGCCCGCAGGGTCTATGGTCTGGATCGTCCGGTCGGTAAACATCAAACCGGAGAAACGCTCAAAGGCCCACTTGGCCTCAAGCAAGCGGTTGGCCGCCCGTCCCAAGGATTGTACCGCAATCGTAACGCGCAGGGAGATCGTATCCACCCGGGGACGATCCACGAGATTGACGCGAAGCTCGATTCGCGCCGAGCGAAAGCGAAGGCGAACCCCATTAGTGACATCCGATGGCACCTCGCACAATCCCGCCAAGTCACCATAAAACCAACGAATAGCCCCATCCATCCCCCAAGGAGCCTCCAACTCGACGTGATCGACAGCAAGAATCCGGCCAGGTTCCATTCTTACTTCATAAGCGCGCCGGCTTCAAAAGAGACCGCCAACTGGTGCGTCATACAGCCTTTACGACCGCCCCTTCTCGTCGTCGCGTATCGACTGCGCCTCAAACAACAAGACCGTTGCGTCCGGGTCTCGCCACGCGTCGGGCCGGAGCCCGGCCTTCATGACGCAACAATTCCGCAAGAACTCCTCCGCTGACCAATTCCGCTCGAAGGCCACCTTCGGCAGAAAACACCCCGAACGCCCGCCGTATCGGATGACAATGCCGTGCCTTCCCGGCGTCAATGACAGCGGGTCGCTGGTCGGCCGAGGATCGGTCAATAGGGAAAGCTCGATCGTCAGCGCGGGAAGCTCGTCGAACGTAATCGGGTCGTCGGCAAATCGCGGATCGTGTAATGAAGCCTCGGTGGCCTCTTCGATCGCGGCGGCAATGTCCGCGGTCGGTGTGAAGTTTCCGACGCAGCCGCGCAACAGGGAACCTTGCCAAAAGGTCACGAACGCCCCGCCGAATCGACCTTCGATCCGGGGGCGGGCAGCCTCAGGCGTCTCCGATGCGTTCATCAGGATGCGTCGCGCCGTGTCACGGGCCATACCAAGCAGAGCCCGCCGCTCAGGATCGGCTAAGGATGGAATCATCCCGCACATTTGATGTCGCTCGGGTCACTCAAAGCGAAGCGCCTGCACCGGATCGAGCCGAGCCGCCCGAATGGCCGGGTAAATCCCGCTGACGATTCCAACCACGGCGGCCATGATCAGGGCGACCCCCATGATAATCGGCGGTGTGTAGATTTGCAGCACCTGGGTGAATTCCCCCAGGAAATTGGCCATGGCCCAGCCGCACACCACGCCAAGCGCCCCCCCGAACAGGCTGATGATACTCGCTTCGCCGAGGAATTGCACGAGGATATCCAGCCTCCGCGCCCCGACGGCGATGCGCACCCCAATCTCCCGGGTCCGCTCGGTCACCGAGACCAACATGATGTTCATAATGCCGATGGCGCCGACCACGATGGATATCCCGGCGATGCTGTACAACACGACGGCGAAGATCATGGCGATCTGCCCGAAGCGCTCTTTGAACTGTTCCTGCGTAAAGACAGTGAAGTCGTCCTCGTTTCCCGCGCGAATGCGGTGAGAGGCGCGGAGCGTCTTTTTGACGCCTTCGACGCATTCGGGCATACGCCGGGTCTCCACGCACTGGGCCACCATCATGCTCAGGTAGCGACTTCCGAACATGCGCCCCATGGCGGTGGAGAGCGGGATGATGACCTGGTTGTCAACCTCGAAGAAGCCGATCGAACCGCGCACTTCCATGACCCCGATAACGATGAACGTTTTGCCGTTGATTTTGACGTGCTTTCCGTCCGCGGGCAGGGCGCCGAACAGTTCATCGGCGATTTTGTGCCCCAACACGCAGACCATGACGCTTCCGTCCACGTCCTCCTTGGTGATGAAGCGTCCGCCGGGCTTGGGATAATACTTGTTGATGGCGCTATACGTCTCCGTGGCGCCCAGGACGGAGGCGACCGTGTTTCGCTCGAGGTATTTGATCTGACCCATGCCCTGATATTGGGGGGCGGTGGCCACCAACAGACCTTCATTCTCCCGTTCGACCTGAATAGCGTCCTCGGGCTCCAGTGAAATCGTGGAGGTCACGCGATGCCCGCTGCGCTCGTTTCCATTGAAGACCAGCACCTGGTCCGAGCCCATACTCTCGAATTTGTCCAGAATGTCCCGTTGGGCGCCCTCCAGGATCGAAACGGCGGCTACGACGGCGCCGACGCCGATGATGACGCCCATCGTCGCGAGCATGGAACGCAGCAGATTCTGTCGCAGGCTTTGAATCGCGGTCGTAATGAGTCGAAGGTAGAACATGATTCGATCCGCCCCGGTTACAATCCGGAGGCCAGCTTCGTCGGCGGCGATTCCGATCGCAGCGCCGCTTTCTTGCGCACCATGCGCAGGTGGGCGTCCTGCGAGGCGCTGAGCATGACCTGCCGCCGTTCCTCGTCCACGCGGGCATCCTCAACGATTCTGCCATCCCGCATCTGAATGATGCGCTCCGCCTGCGCCGCGATATCCTGTTCGTGCGTCACCAGCACGATGGTGATCCCCGAAGCGTGAAGCTCGTGAAAAATGGCCATGATCTGCTCGCTGGTTCGGGAGTCCAGATTACCCGTGGGCTCATCGGCGAGTAGCAGGTGGGGCTCATTGACAATGGCCCGGGCGATGGCCACGCGCTGACATTCCCCGCCGGACATTTCGCCCGGCCGGTGCGTGGCGCGTTTCCCCAGCCCCACGCGTTCGAGGGCCTTCCGTGCCCGTTCGCGCGAATACGATCGGCGGCTGTACATGAGCGGCACGCACACGTTGTCCAACGCGGTGGTCCGATTGATCAGATTGAACGTCTGAAACACAAAACCGATGCGGCGGTTCCGCATGGTGGCGAGCTGCCGCTCGTTCATGGCGCTGATGAGCTGCCCGTCAAACTCCAGGGTGCCTGCCGAGGGACGGTCGAGACAACCCAGGATGTGCATCAGGGTGCTCTTGCCGGAACCGGAGGCGCCGGTGACGCTGACGAATTCGCCGGATTCAATGAGGAGATCGACGCCGTCCAGGGCGTGCACCACGGAATCGCCCATGCGGTAATCCTTGCGAAGTTGAGAGGCGCGAATCATGGGGCGGGTTCGTCAATCTCGCCGGTCCTATAGCGCGGAAAGAATCGGTCGTCGAAGGGCAAGCGTTAATGGACCTTTCCTTTGGCGGGAAGTTCCGTATACACGACCATATCCTCGTTGAGGCCTTCGCGCACCTCCGAGTAATTCCCGTTGTCGATGCCGAACCGGCAGGTCACGAACTGCATCCTTCGCTCATCGCGCGAGCCGCCCGCCACCGGCACAAAGACCCCCAACTCCCCGCCGGGACCCTCCTTGATCGCCCCGTTCGGACAGAGCAATACATTGGTCGCCTTTTCCAGCGTAAACCGAACGTCGGCACGCATGCCGGGCAGCAGCTTGCTGCGGTTTTCGCCCGTGATGACGACATCCACCAGATACGTGACCACGTTGTTGATCGACGTCGGTTCCGGAAAAATCTTCTCGATGACCCCCTGAAAACGATCGTCACGAAAAGACTCCACCGTGATCATAGGCTGGTTTTCCAACTGTTTCGCCGCCGCTTCCTCATCCTCCGGCATGGTCACGCCTTCCGGTCGACCGGGGAGCGCCCACTCCGGTGAAATGCTGAGCACCCGGCCGATGTCCGCCTCATCCACTTCCGCGCGAACCATCAGCCGATCGGTGTCCAATACGACGGCCAGCACCGTTCCGCCGGTGATCGTGGTCTTGCCACCTTGTATCACCTCACCAATTTGGGTGCGGATGTCGGCGACCTCGCCGTTCAACGGGGAGACGACGTCCGTCTTCGACAGGCGTCGTTCGGCATCGGCCAATGACTGCCGACTCGATTCGAACCGTGCCTCAGACTGCTTGACGGTCTGTTCCGCCGTGGGAACCATCAGCTTCATCTTTTCCAAGCCGGCCTTGGCGCTGTCGAGCTGGGCCAATTGACTTTCATACGTCGTTTTTCGCTGTAGGCGTTCTTCCTCATGATAATTGCCGGTATCTTCCTTCGCGCGGTCCCAGCGATATTGAGCGAACTCCACGTTGGCGGCCCACTGTGCGACGTTGGCCTTGGCGGCGGGGATGTCGGCCGACTTGAGCCGGTCGAGGTCGATCTTCGCCGATTCGAGATTTGCCTTAGCGACCTCCTGGTCCAGCCTGGCGCGGGTGGTGCTGCGCTGTTCCTCTTCGGGGTCGAGTCGAATCAAGAGATCGCCCGCCTTGACGCGCTCGCCCGGTTGGCGGGCGATCAACACGACCTCACCACTGGCCTCGGCCTTAATCTCCACTCGCCGGGAGGGGCGAATGGTGCCGGTGGCGTTGATGGGAATGGAGATGTCGCCGCGTTCAATGGTTTCGGTCTTGCCCACCAATCCCTGAAGTTTGAGACGCAGGGAGTTCGTCGCCACGACGTACCCCAGGACGATCGTGCTGATAGTAAACAATGTCAGCAGGACGCTTTTCATCTTCTAAACCTTCGACCACGCACCACACTTGTCTGAACCCTGCGGCTGATCCAGAGTCGAAGTCGGGGATCGCTTCCACTTCGATTCGGTTGCCGCCGGTCCATCCCCATCTCTGCCCGCACATGCTCATCAAACAGGCTCACCGGTCCTTTTTTGGGGCAACCACTTTTCGCCATTCTTGATTCGCGTCAGCGCCTCTCCACGGAAGACGGCACGCATTCGAGTCCAAACGTCTCCGCCACCGGGCGGTAGGTCACTCCGCCGCGCTCGATGTTAATGCCGGCGGCCAATCCCGAATCGCGTCGGCAAGCCTCCACATAACCCAGGTCCGCCAGTTTCAGCGTATACGGCAAGGTGGCGTTGGTGAGGGCGAACGTGGACGTTCGACCCACCGCTCCGGGCATATTGGCCACGCCGTAGTGAACGATGTTGTCCACCATGTACGTCGGCGCTTCGTGCGTCGTCGGGCGGATCGTTTCGCAGCACCCGCCCTGATCCACCCCGACGTCGACAATCACGGCGCCCGGCTTCATCAGCTTCAACATGTCCTTGGTGATGAGCACGGGACAACGCGCCCCCGGAATCAGCACCGCGCCGATCACCAGATCCGCCTGTCGAAGGTGTTTTTGCAGGGTGAGACGATCACTGAACACGGCGTGGACGTTGGCGGGCATGACGTCATCCAGGTAGCGAAGCCGGTCAAGGTTGATGTCCATGACCGTGACGTTGGCGCCTAATCCGGCGGCCACCTTGGCCGCATTCGTCCCCACCACCCCGCCGCCGATGATGAGCACTTCCGCCGGCTCCACGCCGGGAACGCCGCCCAGCAGAATGCCGCGGCCCATGGTCGGGCGTTCCAGATACTTGGCCCCCTCCTGGATGCTCATCTTCCCCGCGACCTCGCTCATGGGGGTCAGCAAGGGAAGCCGCCCGTTGCGATCGGTGATCGTTTCGTAAGCGACGGCCACCGATCTGGTTTTCATCACGCCTTCGGTCAGTTCGCGGTCCGCGGCGAAGTGAAAGTAGGTGAACATGACCTGCCCTTCGCGCATCATGGCCCGTTCGGGGGCCAGCGGTTCTTTTACCTTGACAATCAAATCCGCCCTTGCGAATACCTCCTTGGCCGATGCGACGATTTTGCCGCCGACGGCTTCGTAGTCCTCACTGGAGAGGCCCGAACCCATTCCCGCGTCCTGCTCGATGAGCACGGTGTGCTTTCGGCGAACCAGTTCATCAACGCCGACGGGCGTCAGACTGACGCGGTATTCGTGTGTCTTGGTTTCTCGGGGGACCCCCACGATCATGTTTGGACGCTCCTTGAAACGCGCGGCGCCGTCAAACCATGCACCCAGAAACGCGGCCCGCGCGATGGGGGGGAGGGTTGACGCCGCGTCCACCCGCCATGGCCACTTGCGGTTGACTCCACTATATCGGGGCCTTGACGAATGGGCAATGAACCTGGTTTCCGGCCATGACATCGGGAAGGTAATTGTCAGTTGGATCCGATGCTCCGATGTGTGGGAAATTGTCGGCCGACAGGGTCATCGGAATCAACAACGGTGCATCGACGATTCCTGA
>Ga0214473_10004002_pt1 | contig 17735 bp, 30 predicted proteins | sample RVTome_7_FD_203509 | JGI IMG/M metagenome (GOLD analysis project Ga0214473, IMG submission 203509) | Soil microbial communities from uranium-contaminated site in the Upper Colorado River Basin, Wyoming, United States - RVT98D197 | ecosystem: Environmental > Terrestrial > Soil > Contaminated >... | reverse complement strand
GTCGCACCCAGAGCACCAGCAGGGCCAGTCGCACCCAGAGCACCAACAGGACCCGTCGCACCCAGAGCACCAGCAGGGCCAGTCGCACCCAGAGCACCAGCAGGGCCAGTCGCACCTAGAGCACCAGCAGGGCCAGTCGCACCTAGAGCACCAGCAGGGCCAGTCGCACCCAGAGCACCAGCAGGACCAGTCGCACCCGGCGCACCAGCGGGACCAGTAATTCCCGAGGCACCGTATGAATTATTATCTTCAACGGCTAAAGTGGCATACCAAACCCCTTCTGATTGTACTTTTTCAAGACAAATACCCAGTGAAAAGACTTCAGTTGGTGGAGTAACTACACCCAAACCCGATGAAACTACACCTGATAAAAAAATCTCATCGCCAAGTAAAGGTTCAACTGCCATTCTAACTGTAATACCAGTTACTAATGCAGCTATAGGACCAGCAAAACCAGGTGCTACATCTTCGAGTCGAACACCAATTGAATGAGAGTGATTTCCGGAAATAGAAGCATCGGCTAAGAAAACAGTAGTTGCACCTGATGGAAAACGAACAATTACGCCACGTCTTTGAGGGACAAGATCTCCATTGATAAAATTAAGAATTGCCATTTAATTTTTCTACGGAAGGTATAAAAGCCGAGCCCCAACAGGCGGCACAGCAGCAGCAGAAACCTGCTGTATAATACCGGTGCTGTCAATTAAACGTAAACCAACTTGGGCTACTGTAGGGGTATCAAACGCTTCAAAATAAGCACCCGATGTCACATCAGAACAAACTTGAAATAAATGAATAGAAGTATTAACGAGAACCCCACCGATAACACACGTTTTTGTTATTGCGCTCGCTCCGTTACCAATAGCAATCGCAGAAAGTCCATTCGCCGAAGTTCCTGTTCCAATTGCAATGGCGTTAATAGATCCTGCACCTAAAGTAACAGCATCAAGGCCGATAGCTACTGATTGATTCATTGCAACCGCATTTACACCAATCGCGATACCTTCGAGTGTGGACGATGCGCTGGTACCAATAGCAATTCCATCAATACCAGTTACAACAGTCGACGGTCCAACACCAACCCCACGTTCTTGTGAAACCGTTGCGCCATTACCAATGGCTACAGCGCTATTATAAGCCAAAGAAGAGCAACCAATAACTACACCATACTCACGAACTGTGTTTATGTTTCCAATATTCACAGCTAAATCAGCCGAGAAAATCGACGTTAACTGATAACCAATCATAATCACATTAGTCGGATTGTTGCCAATCGTATACGGACCTTGGCCTATGAAAATGCCCACGCCTTCATCGGGTACTGTAATTGTATTCCCAACAATCACACTGTTATTGACATTAAGTTGTGCTCCTAAGTCCTGCCCAATCATAACAATATGATCAGTGGTATTGCCAATAGTATTAGTATCGCCAATTGAAATTAAATCAAAAGATGCAAGCCCCACCGAGTTATTAGAACCTAAAACTGTGGTTTTGGTTACGTTGTTTGCTATAGTGTTTTCAGAGCCAATGACAAAAAGTCGCGTTGGTTCAAAAGCCGGATCTGCATATAAACCCACTCCAATTGTGTTGTTGGATCCCAACAAAATTGTATATTGATTGTTTTGACCTGAAGTGAGCGATTGTCCTATAGCCACTGAATTGATTGAATTACCAACAGCGAATTCTCCTCCTCCTAAATCAATACCTTGCCCCACAGCCACTGTACCAGGTGAAATCAAACCTACATAAATATTCGCACCGATTGCTGTAGATGCATTGCTACTAGCATCAATAACAATGGATTGACCAATACCTGTGGCACCACTCGAACCCGCACGCACTTGTACACCTTGACCGCTCAAGGTAGCACCATCCACGGAAGCGCCGATTGTGTGACTTTGCCCAAGAGCAACACACGAACTTCCGTCGCCTTGAACCACAATGTTTTGCCCTAACAGCACATTGGCAGAATGAACCCCCGTCGTATCAAGCACTTGTCCAATCATCACACAAGCAGACAAGGTACTCGTCACACCAAATACGTGATTACTCCCAAGAATCACAGAAGCACCGACAGCGTTTAATGTGCCGGTCGGTGAATTACCGATAAAAATGACATCTGGACTAGAACCCGTAATTACAACATTGCTACCAATTACAATACTACGATCACTTGTATTACTGACACTTGATTGAAAACCAATCGCGATTCCTAAAGGTCCACTTACTGAAGAGCCGTTTCCAACACAAACAATATCACCTCGCTGGGCAATTAACGGCCCTACATCCGTAATTGTCTTGTTTTTACCGATAATATCTCTGCGTAAACATGCTGTTCCACCAAGTGTTGCCATTACGAATCGCTCCAATATAAGGGTTTGACGTTTGTCCGCGACACGTGACAACCCTCATGAGTCCTGAACAAGAGACATGATGGCCGGGTATTAAGACTTTTTAAACGTAACTGATTAACCGAAAAGTGTCAATTGTATCTAAAAATGTCTTTTTTGAAAAAAAGAATGTGAAATAAAAAGTATTTTTTAATCTTTAATCAAGTTTCCCAATAGCTTAATCTGGTCAAAGTTGAGTGTTATTTCCTGAAGATCTTCAATGCTCAAAGGTTCGGTATTTAGTGTTACCTCGGTGTTTATAAGCTCGCTATATTCATTGTCAAAACAATCCATATTTTCAGGTAAAACTTTAAGCCCAGAAATTTCTTTTCCGTCTACTACTTCTTTGTATTCAGTTCCGTATTTAGAAACTAAATCTCTATGAAGTTTTTCATATTCTCTGTATTCTATATTAATAGCATCCATTCTTTTGCTGAAGTGATAGATCGCTTTTGCTCTCATCTTGTTCGTAGGAGCTGCGATTAAGGCGAGAACCGGACGAGCGTTTAATAAAGCAAGTAATGTTGTTTTTATCATAGATGATTTTTACTCCGTAGCTTTAAAGGTTTCTACTAACATCACATCGGTTGTATGCGCTTTCATGACCTCTCCTTCATCCAACTACCACAAAACTTGCTAAAAAAATTTTTTCTAGCCTTTTCAAAGAAATAAGAAAAGAGTTTTTTAAATAACCAACTACGGATGAATAGGAATGATTAAAAAGTTTACCTATTGACTTTTTTTCACCTTATAATCGAGTCCATGGCATATGACCTGTGGCACGGTATGACCAAACGTAATTGGTCAGCAGGCTCTATGCTCTTGCCCAGGTCGCAAGAGCAAGCATTGTTGCACAAAGTCGACGATGTTCGATATGACATTCGACGAACTCGTTTTACACTTGGTGCTGGCCTGTATGCGTTGTCGGCTGCTATTGCAGCTCTTGCCGTTTCACAGATTTATCGAAAGGTATAAATGTCTTACGATCTTTGGCTCGGACAAACACCCCACAATTGGAGTAGGGACGGATCGCCTTTACCACCAAAACAGTTACTGTTTACAAGTGGACTGGTGATTGGATTTGCGGTTCGGGCCGTGATGGGTGTGCTCCTAAAACACGAAATCGTTAAAGAGCAAAAATACTACCGTTCAATCTCGGATCCGTTACTTGCTACCACCTTAAAGCTGCCAAGTATCAAGGACTAAATGGCGTTTAATCTTTCATCCTGGAGCAACAAAGGAAAAAAGTGGGGTCGTGGTAGCTCACCACCTCCAAATAGCTATGAATGGTGTGGTGTGGCCGATCCTCCGGTGACACAGACAGGTTTCCAAGTGTTTGAAATCAGCTTCACTGATTTAGATGCGGCAGATCGCTACATAAAACACCTCTATGATTCAGTGGTTTACTATCGAAAAACACAAGGTTCGAAAATAATCGACGATCAAAATCTTAAACTTTTTCACGGTTTCATCATGAGATGGAATGAATGGCGAAATCCCCTCGGTATGACCATTCGGATGATGTCAAAAGATCATCACGATGTTCTAAGAAAGTTTTTGAACGAAGCCCATAAGCTTGAACTTGATTTTCGAAAAAAAGGAATGGCTCCAATTCCCATTCCCTACATGGGCGAATTGGTAAGTGTTCTTCGTCAAATGCCTAAGCAATTAAGAGCAATTGACATGTCTGCAAAGCTGGAAGCCGGTATTAAATGCGGACAGCAAATGTTGTTAGAGAATACTCCATGGTACGGATGGCGGGTACGGCAAGATAGCAAAGGTCTTCTGGGAGCTATCGGACAAGCACAGCGAGCATCACAAGTGCTACTCATGTCCCGTAGATCTTCCCAATTATACGAAGCGGGCGATCCTGTTTATGATGACTTTTTAAAAATCCTCACTCGAATTTTTATCGAAGGTGCAGGTCTTTACGGAATCGAGCAAACGCTAAAAACTGCCGTGGCTGAAGCCGTCGACAAAGCACGCGAGCAAACCGAACCTCGAAACTACTATTGGATCTTAGCACTAGCAGGTGTTGGTTATTTAGGCTCTGCATGGCTTAAAAACCGTATGTTTAACCATTCTACCATTAGCGTTCAAGACGCTATCCGGGAAGAGTAAAAATGGCCTACGATTTAATTTTGGGTAAGATCTCCCGTCGGTGGAATACCGGTTTCGAGCTACCGCCCGACTCAATTAGACTTATTAAGACTTCAGATGTTCGCAAGATGGCTGAAAAACTTTCAAGCGATATAGATCTCACCGCTAAGAGATCTATACGACTCATACAACGAAAACAGCTACCAGAAGCCGAGCGACAAGCCTTCAGAAAGTTCTACGGAAACTGGATTAAAAATTCAGACAGATCTTGGAAGAATTCAGATCATACCTTCCTCGAAAATGCTCAAAAAATAAATGAAGGCTTTGGTTTACGATGGTCAGTTTTTGAAAAAGTTGCGGTAACTCCCTTACAGGCGACTAAAGCTCTGGCTGTGGTACCACCTAAAAAATCACTTTCAATCACTGCTTGGTTGCCACTTATGGGGCTCGGGCTTTTGATGGGTGGGGTTTGGGCCGTCGCTGCGAAAGGTGCTGGAATTTTGGCCTTAAAAGGAATGAAATGAAAATGGCAAAAGATTTTAAACTTTCGTCCCCTCTTCAACCGGTTCCTGAAATCAAAAATGCAATTCGAGAGGCAAGAAAAGCTGATGCTCTTACTGAATTTGCAGTAATGCGAGCAAATGCTGTTTTCAGTGTGCTCAAGTTCGGAAAAGAGAAAGGTTCTGCTCTGCAAATCGACCGGCTTGACCGAGCTACTAACCAATTTGCCAATGCTCGTGCTGCTTTGGGTGAAGCTGTGTACCAATTAGAAAAGCTTCTTATGGAAGCTGGTTTCACATTACCAGTCAAAGAACCCCGTCAGTAAAAACAAAACCACATTACAAGGATCAAGATGAAATTCGAAGACCTATCAGACGTTGCCACTGATTTAAAACTTTCTACTGAAAGTAACAGGAACATTTATCTTAGAATGACCCAACCAATTCTTAAAAACCTCGCTACCAAAAAGGTGCAAGGAAAATACACTAAGACTGGTGCTCATAAGATTTTTATGAACTTGGCTGAATTTGGTGCCAAAGAGTATTTGAAGGAATTCCCCGAACCTGGGAAGCTATGGAATACAAGGTTCCCAATTCAAGATCGCCGAGCTGTGGCTGATGGTTGGGTTGAAGAATTTGAAGTTGAATATGGATTTGGAAATTACGATAATTTGTTGCCCAAGAAATATCAAAAGAAGTAGTCATGATATACACCGACGAGAAAGTTAAGAGAAATATAGATCTGTGGCTAAGAACCAAAGGGGGATATTCTCTGGTTGTCGATCTTGTCGAAAAAAGAAAAGAAGCTGCGCGTGTTCGGAAGATAGTCGACGCTTACCAACTTCCAATCTTCAAACGCTTTAAGTTCCCTACTAAGATAAAAAATCCAAAAGCATTATATTTACTAGATGAGGAATACGACAATCTTGTGGCTGAATTTTATCAAGCTTGTGAAGTAGCCCATAAAGAAAATGGGTTTAATGTGAAACCCGGTTATTGTCCTGCTTTAGTAGCAGAAAATGAAGCCATACAGGCCGAGCGTCCACTCTTAGAAGGGTATGCAAGGGAAACTGGCTTAAATCCAGACTTCGTTCTTGCTAATCGTAAGCGTGATGACATTCTGAATTTATTCATAAAATTACTTGAGTCGTCACTTTAAAACCTAGGTGTTCCAAGGTAATTTTGTCCAAATCACTAACCAAAGAAAAGGTTGCTGAAATCCAAGCGACTTTAGTTCTAGCCCGCCAAGGTAAAGCTACGTTAGTGCAGCTTGCAACGGCTCACGATCTGGCCGTCGGTGCTGTGCTCAACGGTTGTCTAGGTGAAATTCGCTCTCACATTCACCGAATGGTATCACCTCCACTTTTCCACACCGAGTGTAAAAGTCTCGCCTTGGGTGTTGCGTCGGGATTTCTTACTCACTTTTTACTTCGCTCTTCATCTTCGAATTCCTAACCACTTGAAGGATTCTATTTATGGCACGGTTAAAAGCGAGCGGTCGAGAGGAAGTCTTACGACTTACAAAAATCTTTCTAACAAAAAGTGGTGGTCAGATCCAGAAAAGTCATGCTGTTATGAGTGATGGTAATATCCTGGAAAAAGTTGATCAACGTGGTTGGACCGTCAGATCTAAAGTCAAACCAGGATTAACACCAGAGCAGATTTTAGCTATCTACATAGATGAAAAATGGCAGTTAGTAAAAGCTAGTCCAGAGTTTTTCGATTTCAAACAGATTGCACAAAAACTTGGTTATCAGACGATAAACGCCGGTGAAATATCCGAAAAAACTCACGAACCATTACGTTCTGAGGCTAAGGCAGCGAGGGAAAAATCTGCTGCTGAAAAACGAGCCCAAAAACCTAAGAAACCAGGACTGATAGAACAGGCTCGTCAACAGGCTTATGAAGAATACAAAGCTATTGAAGAGCGAAAACAAATACAAGTAAGAAAAGCAAAATTGGAAGCTAGGAAAAATGAACCTGGCTTTTTTGTTACGAAAAAAGTCACTAAGTATAAAGGCGGACTGTCTGCTACGGATCCTGATACTGTGGTTTACTATGAACGTGAAGTAATCGATGGGCCTTATGAATCTTTTCAGGAAGCTGAAAATCTGGCCATTGATGCTTATCGCGAGTTAAAATCAAACAACTTCTCATTACCTGTTAAGGTAATCGAAAGTAAATCATTGGCACTGGCAAGTAAAGATGTTGGTCATGTGTGGTGGATAAATGAAGTTTATAAAGGTCCGCCTGTAAATCCTCGGCAAATCGGATTCGGTTTTTAAAGGAAGAAAAAATGATTGGGAATGTTTTAACCAGTAAAGCCGAACTAGTGCGAAAGCACTTAGATCCGTTTGGTGGGTTTGAACATCTTCAAATAATACGAGACGAGTCGGACGATGTACACAGTTTCTGCGTTGTGGTTAAAATTCCAGATCGCGATGTTTGGTTGCGTGTTTTGACTCCAAGCACAGCTATTCAGCTTATCGAACAAAATGATAAGCTCATCTTTGATACTGAAAATGAAATTCGCAAATCAATAAGTGAACTACCCACTTTGATACAGTCTCAAATAAACGGACAAAAAAGCTGGCAGCCAATGCTTATGGCATTGGCACGATTTCTCGGTATCTATACTGATGAGATGATGTCTAAAGTTCAAAATATCAAGGGTGAAGAGAAACGTATTCGCGATCTTGAGTTTAATGAACGAGAAAAACTTCAGATACAAAAAGAAGCACAGTATCTTCTGAATGAATTCAAGAGATTCAAAAATGGTGAATTGATTGAAGGTGATACTTTTAGAAATCTAATTAAGGTTTTGGGGTTGCCGGTTCATCCTCGAACCATGGGATCTCTTTCTAGTCGACATTTTGAAATAAGTCCGGACAGGGTTAAAACTTCCGGTGTTAAGGTTCCAAGTGGTATTTGGGCAACTATAAATATTTTGAAAAACATTTCACTCGAAGAAGCGCAAGCAAAACTTTTGAGGTAACCCATGGACATCGCCGTAGCTGCTATCAACGCCCTTCGAGGCCGCCCACTTGATTCGCCCTTGTGGGGACCTGCTATTAAACTACCACCTGTACCACAACTCGATGAACGCATGGCCAGCATCGAGGCTCGACGGTTGCAGCTACTCGAACCATCCACCCGCGAATTCGCCCAAGGGATTTTAGTATGGGCACGATCACAAGGCATTCCAGCTATTTTAGGCGAAACCCATCGCACCCAGGAAGAGCAAGATAGGCACATTGAAGAGGGGAGATCTGCCATAAAAGAGGGCAGCTTTGGCTGGCATCAGGTCGGACGAGCCTTTCACTTGATCGTGCGTAAGGGGAAAGGGTTAAATCACGAAGCTTACCCAATCCTGGGAGCCGAGGTCCGTCGGCGAGGGGGAGAGTGGCTAGGTGATGTTCCCATTCGGACCAAGGCCGGATTGGTCACAGATTTAGCGCATTTTGAATTTCATCCCGGTATAACGTTATCGGAATATCGAAAATCGCCACTGGCTAAAAAAGAATTGGCATTGGCTGAAAAACGAGTGGCTAGATTTGGATAAGTTAAAGGAACATAAATCATGTCAAACTGGAAAGACGATTGGAAAACGATTTACCAAAGCGACTCAGAATGGTTACGAATAAAGAAAGACGGAACAGATCCGACTCTTGAGGTTGCACAGGAAATAGGCACCTATGAGGACAGTGAAGGATTTGAACAACATAAGTTTTTATTATTTGTTTTTGATGTTGAGCGGTTCAAGTTAGTTGCAGATCCAAAAAATGACAAAATTGCCTATCTAGTTTCGGAAAACTACGAACCTTCATGGCCTCATCCACTGGCAAAGTATGAGGAATGGTTTGCTAAAGATCTAGAGCTGGTAGCAAAGTCCGCTGGTGTAGATCCATTAGAACTTGCAACAATGTTTACATCAAAAGATCCACAAGTCCGGGCTCGGGCTTATATGAACGTGGGTGGTTATCATGGGTTTGAAAACTTTGATACAGAGCCGCGTCATATTAATGAACCTGAACTTGATAAACGATGGGGATAAATAAAAAATGAAAAAAACAAAATTGTCTAAAGAGATTTTTACATTTAAATGATTGTTAGTGCTGAGTATAACAGTTTTCCGGCTACGTTAAAAAATACCCTTAAGAGTATATCCGGAACACTGATTCTTAACCTGTTCACTGATACTAGATTTTTGTACGGTGCTGTACTGGATAAGAAAGCCTTAACTGTATGGCGTGTAAAGATAACACCAAAAGGACGATTTCAAAATCTTCGAACTGTTTTGTTGCCTGTTAGTGAAGCTTTTGACGTTCGCTTAGATCACGTTATTCGAGAACTTGTTTCTGAGGGAGCCTTTGATGTGCGCTAGGAATGGCTGTGAAAACGAAGGCCAATTTAAGCCTGTTCTGGAATTGCGAAGTAGGAAAAACGGTCCTGTAACCGAGATTACATTTACTACTCTTGTGCTTTGTCTTGAACATACTAAGAACGCTAAAATTGAAACGTTTCTTCCGAAAGAAAGCTTTATTAAGTTAATAAAAACATTAAGAGAAGCTGGTAAGGAAACACCAGTTAGAAGATTAAGTGTTCTAAACTGGAAGCCAGTTAATAATTTGCATTCGGAAATAAGACTTCCCAACGATGAAAACGAAGGGACCGCTTTTTAAAAAATAAAAAAATGGGCATAGAAAAAATATAAGTATAAGATAAATCATGCCTGATTATACAAACCCCGGATCTTCAAATCCTGTTAACCAAGCCACTCAAAATGTCTTAGTTGACCAAACTAGAAATGTTTCCGCTTGCTCGGCCTCAGTCAATCAAGCCAACGGCGAAATTCAAGTCCTATCGGGTAACACCGCCCAAGGCACCGTCACCGTCAGTGATCCGTCTGGCTCGGTCATTCAGGCTTCAGGTGAAAGCTCCCAGCGCTTAGATCTTAAACTCCCTGAAACTAGTAAGAGCACCGGCAAAGGACTGGCGCAGAATTCTTTTGGACACGAAGGATCTGCTGTGAAACCGATGCTCACTCCCAATGCTGTCTGCTTTCCCACGGCAATTACCGTGGCCGGTGGTAACCACAATCCCGGCAAAGGGTTACCCGTCAACGTGATGATTCGCTAAGGTAAAAGGGCTTCTTTGTTCGTTAGGAAAAAACGAACAAAATATTCGAGCACTTGTTCAGGTGTCCCGGTTTTAGCTCTAAATTGAAGTTTGCCTTTTGTGAAATCACCTGATTTATCAAGATACATTGAACCTGAAAAGTGCTCGACTTTTACCTTCGAAGTAGACTCGCCCCAATTCCATGTAATGTTTTTGGGAGTAAAGAAGGAAAATTTAGGAGTAGCGAAAGTGTTTAATACGTCTACTCCTCTTGTTCCTTTGGGCACGGAATTATAAGACAATATAAAACCATCATGCCTATCACTTAGATGACTACGTGAAAAATTAAGCATCATGTGACCGAAATCGGGCTCTAGGCATTCTTTCAGAAACGAGATCATCTCTTCTGCTGTTGCGCCTTCTTTTTTTATTGGCATGATACAAAAGTTTAACCCAAAAAAGACTTCCCACCAATACCCTTCACCAGCTAAAATCTTGGCCGAAAGGTAAATACCATGAACGCCAAAGTTGCCAAAGTTGCTGAAGTACGTAAAGAATATAACGCCTCAAAACGTGAGTACCATAAAACCGGAAAAGTAGCATTCGAAAAACCAAAAAACTCAACCGCCAAAAAAACGTATTTTTCGGCTAAACGAAAATACAAAAAAGTTGGAAGTTTGTTAGGGCGCTTGACTGGTTTAAAAAAATAACTTCTTGACCACTTGTTTTTGGTGTAGATAATTCATTATTAAATGAATTATGACGGTCGAGGTTTAATCGCACAGCAAATCGCGGAATGGATCCGCACGAAAATAATCCTCCTCAAACCGGGACGAGGGAAGTGCTTTAAACTCGTTGTTCGACACCTCAATATTGATCGTAAACCACAAGGTGATGTGGATACGATCATGGTGCCAACTGACGAAGGTTTAGCGGGCGAAGTTGATATGCTCGTCAATCAGATCGTCGATGCGGCTCAAAAAGACGCCGATGATATTAAACAGGGTATACAGAATTACGCTGTATATGCCTATTTTCAGAATGATAAGAACGATGTCCCGAGAAAAATCTTCAGGGTTGCGGCTGAAGAAGAGATGGAGCGGGACATTTCACCGTCCGAACCGCCCACCGAAAAGGGACTTGTGTCGCAACTTATGCGTCATAATGAAGCTGTTTCAAAAACGGCTTATGTCGCAATGACCACAATGTTCGGAAATTTCGAGCGACAAATTGGCCGTCTTAGTGAGATGAACGAAAAGTTTGCTGCACAGCAAGTCGATATGATGGTTCTCGTGCAAGATACGCTAAATGAAGCTCATACGCGGCGAATGTCTGAAAAGAAGAACGAGCTTTCCATGGCCTTGCAAGAAGGAGCTTTCGAGCAATTGAAAGCAGTTGCTCCTATAATTATCAATCGGTTAGCGGGAAAGCCAATACTACCAGAGCCAGACAAGTCGTTCATGTTGTTAGCCCAGTTACTGGAAAATCTAACACCCGATCAACAGGCAATGTTACGTGATACATTGTCACCTCCTCAGTTAGCTATTTTGGGTGAAATTTTAGGCGACTATGAAAGCAAGAAGCAAAAATACACCCCAAAGACAACAAACAAAGAAGTAGCGGGTAATGCCTTACCAACTGACATTCCTGGTAAATTTTTAGGATCAAGTGAAGACAGTAGCGATCCTGTCGTCCAGGCATTAGAAACCACTGCAAAGCAAATGATGAACCGACTCAAGAACACCGGAAAGAAATGAGGAGAAAATGCCGAAAACAAAACACCTAGAACACATTGTACAGTTAATTCATAATGAGCTTCCTAGTCTCAGGTACGACTTGGAGAACGCCTCGACGGTATATACCGTACAACAGTGTGCCCAACGTGTTTTTAACTTGGTGCAATTGGTTCTGTACCATCTAGTAGAAGACACTTACGGTAAGGTTCCTTTGCCTCCACCTGGCCTTATAACCCAAGCAACCATTGTAACACCCTCAAACGATAGTATGAGCGAGATCGCCCCTTCGAGTGTGCCGTCGGTGTTCATCACTCAAAACGGCACTCAAATTGTGCCTCCAATAGGATCTTCTCAGTCACCTATCACAGTGCCTCGTGGTGCTCCCGTGGTTTTGAGTGATCTAGTGTTGAGGCAAGGATCGGCTGAATTACCACCCGAAGAAAACGGCGTGCCAAATATTATTGTTCGGTCTGGTGCTCCCCTTCCACCTGAAGTTGAAGCCATCCTCGAAAAATGAGTTTCATCGAAAACGTTAAATCCGCCCTCGGATTTGTAACAAAAGAAAACCCTCCATGGCTTAAAAGCGAAGAGGGTTTTCTTTTGCATTTTGGGTGTGAATTTGAAGAGTTTAACGAGGTGTATAATATTTTATCAGAATCCCAGAAACAATTGTTCAATAAAACAGTCGCTGTAAATCCAGAAGCTGCCGTGTTATGGGTATTATCAATGGACAAAAACGATAGATTAGAGAACGATGTTTATATGTAGAAGCGATTGGTATGTTAAATGTTTTTAAGGTTGCCTACGTAATATATCAAGAACCGCGCAAACTAAGTGATGGCGGTGTACGAAGTATTTCGCTTATCATCCAAGAGCTAGCCAGAAATGGTGTTGTTCCGACAATAATTACCAACCTAAACACACCACAAACTGGCGAATGGCGAAGACTTAACTGCCATATAATAGTGCTTCCGTTTACCAATTCACCTGATAGGCCGAATTCACCTACTACTTTTATGACAGGATCGCAATTAATACCACAGCTCATAGAAGTCTTTAAAGAATCGGATGTAGTTCATTGTAACGATACTATCAGTATGTACCTAACCGCTTGGAGTGTTAGAGCTGCTAATAAGAAATTGATAACACACGTTCGAGATACATTTTTTAGTGACTACTTTTGGTCAATATCCCGAGTGATCTCCGACCATATGATTGTCTTATCAAAAGAAATGGGCAATCGTTTAGCATCAGAAGTTAGCGGTCCTGCTAAGATAACCCAAATCTATAGCATTGTTGATGAGCCAATACCGTTTGTTACAGGAGAACACTCGAAAAACATTGCTATTATCGGGCATTTACAACCAAAGAAGCAACAACTAGAATTTATAAAATATGCATTGTCTAGTAAAAAAATACGAGACATGACGTTATATTTATTGGGTAGTAACGGAGAAGACAAGTATGCACATGAATGTTTGATTGAAGGAACTAAAAGCTCATCGGTGGTTTTCTCGGGTCATCAATTAAGAATGAGCGAATGGTATTCTCGAATGAATGCTATTTTGATACCTAGTAAATACGAAGGACTTTCGAGGGCGATGATTGAAGGTATGTGGTATCGGGTACCAATCATCAGTACAGCGGTTTGTTCGGCTCGTGAAATCATCGAGGAAAACAATGCTGGGTATGTGGTGTCACCTGGTCGGTTTGATTTGATGTTAGATCATGCGTGGAGTTTGGCTGAGTATCCACCATTGCAACAAATGTTAGGTAAAAATGCTCACCAAGCAGCATCTAGACTTTTTGACAAAAACAAAATAGTCCCTCAGTATCTAAAGCTATACAAGGAATTGAAATCATGATTCTTATCCCAAAAGTATTTCATCGTGTTTGGCTCGGTGAAAAACCAATTCCTCCGCAATATGAAATTTGGGGGCAATCGTGGCTTGATAAAAATCCTGGCTGGCTTATGCGGACTTGGAGGGAAAAAGACTTCCAACCAATAAATCAAGACGCACTTAAAAGCGCATGTCACCTGTCTCAACAGTCCAACATATATAGGTATGAGATTTTAGCCATTCATGGCGGTGTTTATGTAGATACGGATTTTGAGTGTTTAAAACCTATTAATGTGCTCTTACATGATATTGCAGCCTTTGCTTCATATAAGAAACATGAAAACATACTCATGTCAGCTATTTTGGGTTGTGTTCCATCCGATCCGTGGATGAGAGATTTGGCAAATTCAATCTCAGTTGAAGACTCATCAACAAGCTTAAGCCTTGGATCTTCGTATGTTACTAAGATAACCCAAAGGCACCCTCACGTGTATCGGTTTGCGTCTGAGGTTTTTTGTCCTGTTAGTTCGGTGGAAATTCCCTATAAAGGCGAAGAGGTTTTAAAAAAAACGCCTCCCGAAACAGCTTTCGGAAGGCATCATTGGACAAGTCTCACAAACCCTATAGGTTTTAAGCCTCTAAAGTCCTCCTAGATATTTGAAAAACACCGCAGAGCTTTCTTCACCAAATTCAGCGGTTTGTAAAAAACAGCTCGGATGGCATTTGACAAAATTTTCAGCCGCTTTATAGGGATCGGGGTTTTGTTTTTCCCTGTAAAAATAATAATCCATCATTCCTATTACCGTGACCTGCGGAATGAAAAATCGAGCCAGAGTTAGTAGGACATGTGTGAAGAGAGGATCGGTCTTGGGTGCGTCTAAAAGACAGATCTCAATCGGCCCACCTTCGTAACATCCGATTTTCTCTTCGATCTCACCCCTCGCGGTTGAAAATTTTGAATGAATACCTGATAGATTTTGAAAAAATCTAGGCATTAAATTCTCACCCTCAGTGATTAAAACCCCTTGCTTTTCTGCTTTTTTAGCCTCGGCCACATCAGCTTTCCACCTGTCAAAAGCCCAATAAAAATCATTGTATCCAACCGCCTTTAATCCCTCTAATAGAGGCATGGCCGAGCCTCCGAGCCATGCTCCTACCTCAACCACTGTCCCGAGTCCTTGCCAGCTATGGCCGATTTTTTTTAAAAAATCATGAACACACGAAGAATTCATAGCAGGGATCCCGTTGTAGTTTGATTGCTCCTTCAACATGATCTTACGTCTCTGTTAAGTGGTAACTATCCAACTGCTCTAATCTTTTTTCGATTTCTAAATTAAACATAGTTATGCGTTACCTGTTATTGGTTGAGCTGCCTCTGCCCAAATTTCAATAGATCCCATTCCGATTAAAGGTTTTGCGGTTGCTGGTATCTGTTTCCGTGCTTGTTCTAGGTTTGGTGAGACCTCTAATTCCACGCCAAGTTCCATTCGCTCTTTTGTCATGTTTGTGCATGAAGCCTTATAGGCTGCCTGTAACGAGCTAAAAACCCTCGTGTAAACCAACCCCTCATACTGAAAAAACACATATGCCAAATTTGACGAATTATTGTCAGTAGACATTAGTTGCTCCTTCAGACATCGTGCTCACTGATTTAAGACTATGATGAGTGTTTCTATGCGCTGAAGCATGTTTCGCCAGTGCCCTCATATTCCTACTCCTTCGTGCTCACCAAACCGTGTCACTAAGTAATTATTTTTTTACTTTTTTTCTCAGCCTCACTCAACAGTGCCCTCTGCACCCCTCACAGGAGGGGCGCAGAAGCGGGGCGCGAGGCGCTAGCGACGGTAGCGCCACTCTGACTTACCGTCGCAATTGTCCTCGATGGCTGACCACTGGATGTGGTCGAGCATGGCAGGGTCGGCTGCCAGAGCGGCCCGAGCCTCGCTGGCACCCTTTGCCGACGCGGCGTAGATCGTGCGTATGCCGCCATCCACTTGTCTTATGCGGGTGATGGGAAAACGTGGTTTTTGTGTCATCGTCATTCTCCTTTTTTCTGGGGCGTCGTGCCTCTCAGCCTGCCCACCTGGGAGTGGGCAGAAGCGGGGCGCGAACAGGCTACAGTCGGAACAGCACCTCATCGTCGGCGTCCCACGGACAGACCATCATCAGGACCGTGGTGTATTCGCGATCTTCGTCGCACCGCGAGGAGTACCAGACCGAAAGCAAACGCACGTCGCCTTGTGGCCATTTGGCCTTCGCCTCAATCAGGGCGTCCAGAGAGGCTTCATCGGGGTTAATTACTGAGTTGGTTTTATTTTCCGCCACGGCGCTCCATAGCTCCCATCCCGGCAGATCGTGGGCGAGGCGCTCGCTGTCGTAGATCCCGCCGTGGGCGAACCCCTGTGCGACGCACTTCTTCAGTCGCTCGCTGCCGTGCTCGGCGATCCACGTCGCTCGCTCGACCGCGTGCGCTTTTTCGGCTGCTTCCCTCGCGACTCGTTCCGCGATGTCTCGCCTCGTCGCCTCGGCTCTAACCAACGACTCCTCCTCGGCTGTCAATAGATATTTGCCGTATTTTCTGCCGTCGACGATCAGATCGTGGTATTCGATCTGACCTTCGCCGCCCAGAACGCGCGGCAGGATCGCGAGTATAGTCGCCCGTTTTTCGGCGCGATCTGCGGCCCCACGGCGAGCCTCCTCGGATCGGACGGATGCGACCTCCTCGCCGGAGATATCAAGTGCCGCGCTTTCTCCGGCCCCATCGAAGTACACTGTCGAGGAGTACACACGCAGCTCCACTTTTTCGGCTGACGCGCCAGCTAGGTACGCAGCCGCGCGCTCCCGCCAGGTCGCCGTGGACTTCGCGCGTTGCGCGATTTTCTCTGCCTTTTCCGCCGACACCCTGGCGCGGTTGCCTTCAACGGCGACCTTGACCGCGGCCCACGTCGGGGCCGTGACGTCGAGGGTTTTGACGCGATAGTCACCAGTATCGACGGTCAGATAGGGGGACACGTCGTCGAGAATGTCTACCGGAACACCTTCCGCTGGGACCGGCAGCAGATAAATACCGGCCCGCGAGAGACCTAGGGATGGGTGGAGGTATAGCGCGATGCAATTTTGTTTTTCCATTGGGTTCCTGTTCCGCGGCCACCTGGCCGCTAGGCGAGTACTGGCTACCTGCCAGCCGGGGATCCGTCCTCGGGTCCGACCTGCTCACCACCGGGGTGATGGGCAGGCCGCGCACGAGGCGCGGGACGGGCTACTCGTCGATACGCTTACCGCACCCGTCTACTAGGCCGACGGCCAGCTCGATTAAGTCCAGCGCTTCGTGCGCCGCCGCTAGCTGTCTCTCGGCGGTCTCTAGGGACGCTCGGAGGCGTGCCGTTTGGAGTCGGACAACCTCGGCGTCCATTAGAACACCACCAGGGACTGCTCAGGGATTCGACGGGAGGCCAGCCACTCGCGACCCACTTCGACCCGCCGGGTGCTGGCGCAGTATACCGGGCGTCCGAAGGCGCGCCGGTAGGCACTGGGGTAGCGGCAGATCTGACCGCTCGGGGTCTCCCAATGGTAGCTAGTGCCGAGGAGCTGGGGAGCCTGGTCCCCGTCCACCACCCTGATGGGTAGGTGACGCTCGGCACCAGGTGCCTGGGCGCGCAGCCAGGAGCGATACTGCCGGGCGTGGCGGAGGCTGATTGCGCTGGCCTGGTTCGTGGTAGCTGTCGTCGTCATTTTCGGTCTTCTTTCTCCGCCACCTGGCGGGGCATCTCGTGGAGGGAGCCACCTGGCCACCTCCTTGAATCTATATTACCACCCCCATTCCCCGATTCAAGTAATTTTTTTACTTTTTTTCCGCCGCCCCACGCAGCAGCAACCCCCTCGCCCATGCGGATTGCGTTAGTCCAGACTCTTTTACTGCAATGCGTATTACCGACAGCTCCGAATCCGTGACCCAGGCGCTCACGCAGCGCCGTCTCTGTTGCTCCACTGGTACATCCGGATGTCCTACTTTGTTTTTCATGCGCTAAAATATAGCACGTTTCTTCG
>Ga0214473_10004001_pt1 | contig 17736 bp, 17 predicted proteins | sample RVTome_7_FD_203509 | JGI IMG/M metagenome (GOLD analysis project Ga0214473, IMG submission 203509) | Soil microbial communities from uranium-contaminated site in the Upper Colorado River Basin, Wyoming, United States - RVT98D197 | ecosystem: Environmental > Terrestrial > Soil > Contaminated >... | reverse complement strand
TCCGAGTCGTCGACGACGGCCCGGGCATCCCGCCGGAGGACCTCGCCAGCATCTTCGACCCCTTCTTCCGCGTCGACCGCTCGCGCTCGAGGAAGACAGGCGGCTACGGCCTGGGTCTCAGCATCTGCAAACGCATCGTGGAAGCCCACGGCGGGAAGATCACCGCCACCAACAACCCCGTCCGCGGCGCGTGCTTCACGCTCACCTTCCCGATACCTGCGCCGAACTCGTGAGGTGGAGCTCCGCCCTCTACGGCGTCGAAGTGTCGCCGCGTCGCACCCACGATCTCGCCGCGCTCGTCGCGTTCCTGCCGTGGGAGGAGGCGAATGGGATCGTACGAACCCTAGCCGCTTTTCGTATCGCAATCGCATAAGTCCTTCCAGATCAATTTCTTATTGACAGCAGCCGTTGAGGCCGCTACCCTCGCGCCCACATCCGAGCAGGGAAGCGATGACGAGGGCGCCGCGGGCGCCCTGGCGGCGAGTCGTCCTTCACGGAGCGCCCCGACGCCGTTCACCGAATGGAGGTTTCCATGCGCAGCCACGGGCGCCTCGTGATGGTGCCCCTCCTCATCTTGCTGCCGGCTCTCGCGCACGGGGAGCTGATCCCGATCGCCGCCTGGAGCTTCAACCGATGCTCTCTGGACCTTTCCGAAGGCCACATCCGCGACGGATCGGGGCAGCGTATAGACCCGATCCAAGGCAAACCGAACCACCTCATCGCCAACGGCGCTTCCTGCGCGAGCCTCGTGGGCCGCGAGGGGCGCTTCGGCGACTCCGGCTGGTTCACGGCGGCCTCCCCGGCCGAGTCCCGCGTCCCCGTGCCGCTGGGCGACCGCTTCACGGTCTCGGCCTGGGTCTACCCGAATCCATTCGCGGGAGGCCAGGGCGTCGTCTCGGGCGGTGGTGGGGGCTACACCCTCGCCTACGACCAGGCGTTGAATGGGGGAGGTGGCGGCTTCCGCTTCCAGTACGGCGGCTCGTCGATCGACTCGGGGCCCGCACCCCTCGGTGACTGGCACCACGTGGCCGCGACCGTGGGGCCCGACCCGACGTGCGCGGGGCAGGTGCGGCTCCGCGTCTACGTGGACGCGAGGCCCGACACGAGTCCTACCGTCTGCGCTCCGACCGGCAACCTGAACGAGATCGCGGTCGTGGGAGCCGGCTTCCGCGGCCGCATCGACGAGGTGACCCTCTACCGGACGAGCATGGACCAGGCCCAGATCTCCGACCTCTTCGGGAGCTCGAAGGCCGTCTACCTCGGCGCGGATACGAGCGCGCACCCGGAGCTCGGCCAGTACCCGAGAGACGCCCAAGGAGTGCCGAATCCCCTCGGGTATGACTACTACCTCGGGCGGATCGCCGTCGGAATGGAGCCTTGCAGCATCAGGACGTTTTCGGGTCACGACATCGTGACCGGCGATCCGGTCCCAGACTCCCTCGTCTGCCCCGCCTTCCAGATGTTCGCCGCCGCGGTCGCACGGCCCCAGCGGACGTACGGATACGTGCTCCTGCTTGGCCCTAACGCCAGACCGGCCTCGGTGCCCGACGGGCGTGCCTATGGCGCCGAACAGGCGAACGCTCTCGCCGCCCAGCGCGACCGCTACCGGCACGTGGTCTACGGAAAGACGCTCTTCGCCGACATCGAGGACCTCGCCGGCTCCGGTTGGGACACCGCATGCACCAGCGGCAGCGCGTCCGCGTGCGCCAGGAACCGGGATGTCCTCGAGGGCTTCCTCGAACGAGCGATCACGACCGGGTTCACCGGTGGGGTGTACACGAACCTGGAAACCTGGACGAACGCCTTCGGGAGCGGCTACGTCCCGCGGGCGAGCTTCGTGGCTTGGATCACCAGCTGGAACACGAGCGACGACGGCTCGGGAATGCCGGGCGGCGGCAAGAACGTGGACGTGGCATCGTTGCGGGAGTTCGAGCAGAACGCCCTGGACGGGATGCAGGGAGTGCTCTGGCAGTACACCGTGACCTCGCCCGCCGACTTCGATGCCACCCGCCAGGATCCCACGGTCCGCTTCGTTCCGCGGACGCGGAGCGCCGTCGACACGGTGCTCGTGATCGACAGCTCGGGCAGCATGTCGAGCACCGACCGCCTGCGCAAGCGCGTGGCCGCCGGCAAGACGTACGTGGGCGCCTCCGTCGACAACGACTTCATCGGCGTGGTCGACTTCGACAGCGTGGCCACGCTCTTGACCGGCCTGCTGCCGGTTCGTGACAACCGCACGCAGCTCAATGCCTTCATCGATCAGATCGATTCCTCCGGCGGCACCAACATCGGCGCGGGCCTCGCCCTCGCCTGCGACGCCCTGAACGCCGCCTCCACCACGAGCAACACCGTTCGCGCGGCCATCCTGCTGACCGACGGCGAGGGCGCCTTCTCCGGCCAGGACCAGTGCTTCCGCGAGAAGGGCTGGCCCGTCTACACCTTCGGTTTCGGCCAGCTCTCGCAGACGGCCCAGGACCGCCTGAAGGGGATCGCCGATCGTACGAACGGCGAGTTCTCGCTCATCACGCCGGCCACGTCCCTTTGCGCGTTTCAGCGCGTCCGCTCGAAGATCTCGGGCGAACCGGCGGCTCCCTGTCGGGTTTTCCCCGTCGGTCCTGGCCGGACCGTGCTTTTCGACATCACGATGCCAGAGGGCCAGGCCCGGGCCACCTTCTCGACGAGCTGGGCGGGAAGCGACGTCGTCTTGTCGCTGGTCGCACCATCCGGGCGCGTCATCGACCGCACCACGTCGGCGCCCGATGTCTACCACCTGGCCGGCGAGAGCTTCGAGGTCTATGGCGTCGCGAACCCCGAGGCCGGCACGTGGGAGGTGCGCCTGTTCGGCGCGGACGTGCCCGAGTCAGGCGAGGAAGTCACCTTCGCGTGGACGACCGTTCCCAGCGAAGGTGGACCGAGCGCAGCGGGCGACATCCCCGCCCTGCTCCGCGAGCTCGACGATGCCTGTGCCCGCGGTGAGGTCTCGCCCCGGGGTGTGTGTCGCAGTCTCGAGGCGAAGCTGACGGCCGCCCAGGCGGCGCTCGAGCGGGGACAGCCACGCACGGCTGCGAACCAGCTCCGGGCGTTCATCGCCGAGCTCGAAGCCCAGCGCGGCAAGCACGTCGCCGAGGCGGCCTACCTTCGGCTCAGCGCAGGAGCGGCGGCGGTCCTCGCGGTCCTGGGATGAAGAGCAGCCGGCGCCGAACGACGCGCGGGAAACGACGCTGCAGCCTCACGGCACGAGCTTGGCGATGAGGTGCTCGACGTAGGCGGCGAGCGCGTCGTCGCCGGGGAGCTCTCGGGGCGCCTCCAGCCGCAGGTGGACGAGCCCCACGTAGGCGGTGTAAGCGTGGAGCGCGCTCCGCCGGGCTTCTCGCGGCGGCCGCCCGAGGTCGACGTAGCACGACTCCAGGTATGCCAGCCGGCGGCGCGTGACGCGCGCCACCGCCTCGCGCACCAGGGGGTGCCGGGCGGCCGCGAGCGCGATGTGGATGCGGTCCGAGCGGCCGCCGGCGCCGACGGTGCCGATGAGCCGCCGCAGGCGCTCGCGCGCGTTGCGCACGTCGGCGAGGCGGGCGATGACCCGCTCGGTGTAGCTGTTCTCCCATCGGCGCAGGGCGGCACGGAGGAGAGCATCGCGGTCGGCGAAGTGCCAGTAGAAGCTTCCCTTGGTCACCCCCAGGCGGCGCGTCAGCGGCTCGATCGCCACGCCGGCAAGGCCGTCGTCCGCCAGGGCGTCGAGGGCGGCGGCATCCCAGTCGGCGGCCGACAGACGGCTGTCGGGTAAGGCGGGTTTGGGTCGAGCCATGCGCGGATCATGCCCCATACGAGCTGTCCGTCACCCGCGAGAGCGACTGCCTGGTCGTCCGAGTCGTCGACGACGGCCCGGGCATCCCCCAGGAGGACCTCGCCAGCATCTTCGACCCCTTCTTCCGCGTCGACCGCTCCCGCTCGAGGAAGACGGGCGGCTACGGCCTGGGCCTGAGCATCTGCAAACGCATCGTGGAAGCCCACGGCGGGAAGATCACCGCCACCAACAACCCCGTCCGCGGCGCTTGCTTCACGCTCACCTTCCCGATACCCGCGCCGCCGGGAGTGCGGACAGCTCCACCACCCCTCGGCCCACGAGGTTCCAGGCCGGGCCAAAACGCCGGAGCAGGTCCCGCGCGCCGGGGGACTTCATGGCCTTGCCCCCGCTGCGCCCTCCGTGCTAGCGTCCCGCTCGCTCCAACAAAGGAGGGCGTTGATGCGCGTGCGGGTTTTGGTTCTGTTAGCTGTGTGTCTCGCCGTGGCCATGCCGCTCGTCGCGGGGGAGAAGGCCACCCCCGCCGAGGCGCAGGCGCTGTTAACCAAGGCGGTGAAGGCGATCGAGACCCAGGGCGAGGCGAAGGCACTCGCCGCGTTCAACGACTCGAAGGGAGGGTTCCGGGACCGCGAGCTCTACGTCTTCTGCGTCGGCCCGGACAACAAGATCTCCGCGTCCATCGATCCCAAGATGATCGGGGTCGACGAGACGACGATCAAGGACGCCGACGGCAAGGAGATAGGCAAGGAGATAGCCGCCCTCGGCGCCAAGGGCGGAGGCAGCCTGGAGTACCGCTGGACCAATCCAGTCTCGGGCAAGGTCGAGAACAAGATCAGCTTCGTCAAACGTGCCGGCGCGCAGACCTGCGGGGTCGGAGCCTACAAGTAGCCTCGCCCTCGCATCGGCGGGGCGTCCAGGGTGACGACCCGGGCGCCCCGCCCCTTCTCCCACGGCCGGCGGCGGGAGCGCGGACCGGAGAAGATCGCCTCCTTGGCGGGACGTGAGAACCGGACCCCTGCTCGCATTCGCCGTGGCGAATCCCAGGGGGGTGGCCTAGCGCAGGTAGCCCAGCGCCTTCAGGCTCTCCTCGGTTTCGGCGTCGAGCGCCACGAGGCCGCGGTCGGGGTTGGCGACGACGAGCCAGATCGAGACCCCGGAGGCCGCGGACGGCGGGGGAACGAACGGATTGCCGAGCTCCTCGACGTCGGGGACGAGGAACGGAAGCGTCCGGGCGGGCTTTCCCTCCTGCGCCACGCGGATCTCCGAGGGCCGCAGCCGCCGCCCGCCGCGGGTCCCGTCGACCCAGACCGGCGCGCCGTACGGCCGCGCCTCGAACGCGACCTCGGCGGGTCGCGGGCGGTGAGCGTCCGGCCTGAGCCGCAGCACGAGCTCGTGGCCGTTGTCGGCCACCTGAGCCTCCTCCGTCGGGAGGAGCCCCGTGCGATCGAGGACCTCGATCCAACCCGTCGAGCGCAGCCGAAGGTCGTAGTCGGCGGCCCCCTCCACCCGGACCCGGTGGTGCAGCCCCGAGGTCAGCGCGGTCTCGGCCACGCGCTTCAGGGTCTGCGCCTCCGAGCTTCCCTGCGCGTCCCCGGTTTGTTTCTCCCCCGGATCGCGCCGGAGGTCGAAGAAGAGCTCGACTGCCGTGGGGTGGAAGAACCGCACGTACTTCGCCTCGCTCGTGCGGGCGCCGTAGGCCACGGTCTCGAAGAACTTCGTCTCGAAGACTGTCGGCCGCTCGGGCCCTGCGGCGGCGAAGCTCTCCTCGAGGGGGCGGCCCGCGATCCCGCCCGGCACGGCCAGGCCCTGGCTCTTCAGGATCGTCGGCAGGACGTCCACGAGCTGGACCTGCCGCGCCACGCGCCGCCCGGCCTCGCGGCGCCGCGGGTACTTGACGACGAGGGGGACCCGCACCAGCTCGTCAAAGAGCGTGGGGCCGTGCTCCCACCCGCCGTGGTCGAGGAACTCCTCCCCGTGGTCCGCCAGGAACACGATCGTCGCCCGGTCGTAGAGTCCCCGCTCCCGGAGCGCCTGGACGAAGCGGCCGAACTCCTGGTCGCCGTACGCCACCGCGCCGTCGTACTGGCCGATGATCCGGTCGAGGTCGGCCGGCTCCACGTAGTGGCGTGGTCCCGTGGCTTCGCGCCCCGGCGCGGGAAAGGGAGGGAACCGCCGGTCGAACGGGGGCGGCGGCCGGTAGGGCTCGTGCGCGTCCATCGTGTGCACGTAGAGGAACGTGGGCTGGCCGCGGCGGGCGTCGAGGAAGGCGAGCGCGGCATCCACGACCTGCTCAGCCCGCCGGGCGGGTGGATGGACCTCGAAGTGGTCGAAGCCCTGGTCGAAGTGCATGTCCCTGGCCCCGACGTGCGGGTTTACGACCACCGCCCCCGTTCCGTACCCGCGCTCGCGCAGCCTCTCGGCGAGCGTGACGAGCCCGGGGTCGAGCGGGATGCGGAAGAGGACGCACCCGTGCTCCCGCGGCAAGAGCGACGTGAAGAGCGAGGCCACCGAGGGCTTCGTCCACGGCGCGGTCGCGATCGCCTGGTCGAAGACGACCGCGTCCTGGGCGAACCGCGTCAGCTCGGGCGCCGTGTCGCGGGAGTACCCGTAGAGCGACAAGTGGCTGGCGCGCAGGGCGTCGACGAGGTAGACGACCACCAGCGGGGCGCGGGCGTCGCGTGCCGTCGCGATGGTGGGTGTGCCCCAGAAGGCGCGGTCGCTGTCGTCCGACCTCTCGAAGCCCCGTGTCTCCAGGACGATCTCCACGCCCCGGCCGGCGTGTTTGGACAGGTCCGCCTCGAGCGGGACCCAGCCGCGGTCGCTCTCGCGGTTCGCAGGGTCCACGAGGCGCGAGAGCACGGTCACGTCGCGCCCCCGGTGGCGCACGTTCACGACGAACTCGATAGCACTCGCTTCGGCGTATCGGCCGGGGATGCCCGCGGCGAGCACGAGTCGGCCGTCCGGGGGCACGTCCGTGACGAAGCGGAACCGGCTCGGGGGAGCCGCGGGCAACGAGGCCCGCACCACGTGGCGGATGCGCCGGGGCTTGCCGACGCTCGTCCGCACCCCGTCCGGGTCCAGGCCGGCCGCCGAAACCTCGGCGAGCCGCGCCCGCTTCGAGTAGATGAGGTCGATGCCCTCCGGCCGCTCGCTGCAGGCCGCCGCCAGGATGACGCCCACCGCGCAGGCAGCCGCGCGGCCCAGCCAGCTCAAAGACAGGTGCACCCCCCGCCTATCACCCCGCCGCGTCATCCCGAGGGGCTACCGTCGACCCGGCCCCGAAAGATCCGCAATCGCCTTCCGCTCAGCGCTCCTCCGTCCAGGCCGGCGCCTCGCGGTCGATGCGCGCCCGCCAGTTGCCGAGCCACGGCCAGAGCGTCGGCTCCGCCAGGTCGACCGTGGCCACGACCACTTCCGGGTCGCCCTTCGCGTCCGCGATGCGCTTTCCGTTGCGGTCGAAGATGCCGGACCGGAAGTCGTACCCGCTCGCGACCACGTCCTTCGCGGCCTTCTCGGGTGCGCGATAGACACCGGCGACGGGGGTCCAGCCGTCAGCCCCACGCGCCCCGATCATCGGGTACTCCATCGGCCGTATCGGCTCGCCCGCGGCGTCGAGGAAGACGAGCCGGGCGAGGACGCTCCGAGCGGGGGAGTCGACGTCCTGCGCGCGCCACGACGCCCGGAAGGCATAGGTCTTCTCCGGCACGACGGGCACCTCGCGGACCCACCGCCCGTCCACCGCGTCGTCGCCGCGGCCCGCGAGGCCGAGGACGAGCTCGCCCTGGCCGCCGCGCTCCGAGAAAGAGCGGGGCGCGATCTCCTCGCGTACGGCGTACGGCTTCCAGCCGTCGTTGGAGACCGCCTCGGGAGCCGTCGGGGCCGCCAGGAAAAGGATGAGGAGAGGCGTGAACCAGGCTGCCATGACTACTTCTCCTTCTCGTTGCCCCACGGCTGGGGTTGGGACCCCTTGGACTTCCTCCACTCGTGCCGCCAACGGTGGATGTCCACCACGTCGATCGGCGGCATCGGCTCCCGCGACCGACCACTCGTTCTCGCCTTCCGGCAGCGCCTCGGTGAGCGCGTGGTTGTACCACGCGTGAAGCGGCCGAGCTCCGCGGGCAGGCTCTGCAGCTCAGTGTAGTCCACGTAGTAGTAGAAGGCGTCGATCGTCTTCTCGGTGTCGTTCTCAATCTCGATCCGCGCCCCGGTGCCGAACGGCGTCGTAGCGGCTCAGCGCGGGGGGCGGGGAAGCGATCTCTCTGCTCAGTTGCCCGTCGTCAGCACCACCCGGAAGCGCGCTTTGCCGCTCATCATCCAATCGTAGGCTTCGCCGACGCGTTCGAGTGGGAAGACCTCGTTCATGGGCCGTACGCCGTTGCGCGCGCTGAAGGCCAGCGTGTCTTCCGAGTCGGCCGAGGTGCCCGAGGGCCAGCCCTGGAGCTTGCGGCGGCCGGAGATGAGCAGGAGCGGTGAGACCTCGATCGACTCGTGGGCGGCGCCGAGGACGACGAACGTCCCGTCGATGGCCAGGCCCCCAAGCGCCGCGGTCATGGCCTTGCCGCTCGTCACGGTGGCCAGCACGACCCTGGCGCCTCCGAGCGCGGACAGCTCCTTCGCGGGGTCCTGGGCCTGGCTGTCGATGTAATGGTGCGCCCCCAGCTGGCGGGCCAGCGGCTCCTTGTCCTTGCCCCGTGCGATGGCGACGGTCTCGTACCCCATCCGGGCGGCGAACTGGACGCCCAGGTGCCCCAGGCCTCCGACGCCCAGCACGGCAACGAGGTCCCCCGATCGCGCGCCGGCATGGCGGAGGGAGTTGAAGGTCGTGATCCCGGCGCACATCAGGGGGCCGGCGTCGGTCGCCGAAAGGCCCTCTGGAACACGCGCCAGCGCGACCGCCGGTGCAATCACGTAGTCCGCGTGACCGCCGTCGAAGGTGATGCCTGGAACCTGGGCGGCCACCTGGCAGGTGACGAAGTCTCCGCGGCGGCAGGAGGTGCAGTGTCCGCAGTGTCCTCCGTGCCATCCCAGGCCGACTCGCGCACCCAGCTTGAAGTCGGCGACGTCGGCGCCGACGGCATCGACGATGCCGGCCACCTCTTGCCCTGGCACGCGCGGGTACTGTATCCCGGGCCAGAGCCCCTCCTTCGTCAGGGAATCGCTGTGACAGATCCCGGAGGCCTGCACTTTGACCCGCACCGACCCGGGCCCGGGGTCTGGGATCGGACGTTCGACGATCTCGAAAGGGCCCTTCCCGGCCCGGACCTGGGCGGCGCGCATCTTGGCCATGCTTCCTCCTGGCGGACGATCTGGACGTCTACGCTTCCAGAAAACTCGGCGACCCTACAATTTCCGCACCTCTCATTCGTCTACAGCCGTAGATGAAGGACGCGGCGAGCGTGGAGCGGATGGCACTCGACGAGCGGATCTCCGAAGTGGTCAGGCGGGAGCGGTCCCGGCTGCTCAACTTCATTCGCCGGCGCGTGCCCGACCCGCGCGACGCCGAAGACGTTCTGCAGGACGTCTTCTACGAGCTGGTGGAGGCGAACCGCCTGCTGATGCCGATCGAGCACGTCACCGGCTGGCTGTTTCGGGTGGCGCGCAATCGCATCACGGATCTCTTCCGCAAGCGGAAGCCGGAGAGCTTCAGCGATACCGCCGTCGCGGACGAGGACGACGAGCTGCTGCGGTTGGAGGACCTGCTGCCTTCGCCCGATGCCGGACCGGAGGCGCTTTACGCCCGCAACCTGCTTCTAGACGAGCTCGAGTTGGCCGTCGACGAGCTGCCGGAGGAGCAGCGGGAGGTGTTCGTCGCGCACGAGTGGGAAGGGCGCAGCTTCAAGGAGCTAGCCGCCGAGAGCGGCGTGAGCGTGAATACGCTGCTCTCGCGCAAGCGTTATGCGGTGCTGCATCTGCGCAAGCGCTTGCAGGGCGTTTACGAGGAACTGACGAAAGCATGAGGAACTGAACATGAGAAAGAGATGGATCTTCCTGGCTCCGGTGGTGATTCTGGTGTTTCTGCTGTTCGTCGCCCTGGGCGGCGAAGTCGTGCGGCTGCTGTGGAATTGGCTGCTGCCGCAGCTCTTCGGCTGGCGCGAGATCAGCTTCTGGCAAGCGCTTGGGATCCTGGCGCTGTGCCGGATCCTCTTCGGCGGACTTGGACTCCACGGTTCCGGCCGCTCCAATCTCCGCCGTCGCGTGGCCGATCGCCTCGCCGATCGCATGGGCGATCGCTGGGACGCCATGACGCCCGAGGAGCGGGAACGATTCCGGCAGCGCATACGCGAACGCTGCGGCTTCGATCCATCCACGAGCGAGAGCAAGGGGCAATGAAGAGATGACGATGGAGAGCCGGCCGACACGACCGGCTACCGCTGACAGGCGCCCGCTTATCATGAGCACCTCGTGTCGAATCTCACTCCGGGCGCCACTGCCGAAGCGTGCCTCTGCGAACCCACCTCCACGCCCAGCTTCGAGGCGCTACCGGGCCGACTGACGGACCTCGGCGGCCTCGCCATCCGGCGTCTGCTGCCGCGCAGCGGGCGACGCCTGGTCGGGCCGTGGTGTTTCCTCGATGCGTACGGTCCGATCACGTTCGCCTCGGGCAAGCCGATGGACGTGGCGCCGCACCCGCACATCGGCCTCCAGACGGTCTCCTGGCTGCTGGACGGCGACGTGCTCCACAAGGACAGCCTGGGGCGGGAGGGCACGGCCGGCCCCGGCGTGCTGAACTTGATGACGGCCGGCCGCGGCATCGCGCACTCGGAGGAAACGCCGCCGCACAACGTGGAACGCAGGGGGCGTCTTGGTGCTCGACGCGGCTGACGATCGCGTAGTCGGCGTCTCGCAGCAGGAGGCCGGCCTTCTGGACCAACTGCTCGGTACGATCCCCGACAACATCTATTTCAAGGACCGCGAGAGCCGGTTCATCAAGATCAACGAAGCCATGGCCCGCTGGTTCGGCTTGGACGATCCCAGCCAGGCGGTGGGCAGGACGGACGCCGATTTTTTCCTCGAAGGGCACGCCCGCCAGGCCTACGCGGACGAACAACGCGTGATGGCGACCGGCGTGCCTCTCGTCGGGATCGAGGAGAAGGAGACGTGGCCCGACGGACGGGTCACCTGGGTGTCGTCGTCGAAGGCCCCGATGCGCGACAAGTCCGGTCGCATAGTCGGTCTCGTGGGCATGTCGCGGGACATCACCGGGCGCAAGACGCTCGAAGAGCAGGCGCTGCTCAGCCAGAAGATGGAGGCGATCGGGCGGCTGGCGGGTGGCGTGGCCCACGATTTCAACAACCTGCTCGGCGTCATCATCGGCTATGGCGAGCGGGTGGCGAACCGCCTTCCCGACGAAGGCCCGGTTCACGCCGAACAGATGGAGCTGCTGAAGGCGGCCCATCGCGCGACCGAGCTGACGAAGCAGCTCCTCGCGTTCGGCCGCGGCCAGGTGCTCCAGCCCAAGGTCCTCGACTTGAACGCCGTCGTCTCCGACATGGAGAGCATGCTCCGGAGGCTTATCGGGGAGGAGTACCTGCTCGACGCTTTCCTCGACGAGAGCCTCGGCAAGGTCTGGGCCGATCCGGGCCAGACCGGGCAGATCCTCATGAACCTGGTCGTGAACGCGCGCGATGCCATGTCCAGCGGCGGGCGCCTCACGATCGAGACGAAGGGCGTCGAGGTGGACGCGGCCTATGCCTCACGCCATCCCCCGACGCGGCCAGGCTCCTACGCGATGCTGGCTGTGAGCGACACGGGCGTAGGCATGGACGCCGAGACCAGGGCGCACATCTTCGAGCCCTTCTTCACCACGAAGCATCTCGGGCAGGGTACAGGCCTCGGCCTCTCGACCGTCTACGGGATCGTCAGGCAGAGCGGGGGATTCATCTCGGTCTACAGCGAGCCAGGCATGGGCACCACCTTCAAGGTCTACCTCCCGCAGATCGACGCGGAAGAGACGGCACCAGTCTGCGAGGCGCCGCGGGCTGCGCTGACGCGGGGCACGGAGACCGTCCTCCTGGTGGAGGACGAGGCGTCACTGCGCGACGTCGTCGCGGACACGCTCGAGGAGAACGGCTACACGGTCCTCGTCGCCAACGACGGGGCCGCGGCGCTCCGGCAGGTGGACGGACACGAGGGCCCGATCGACCTGCTTCTGACCGACGTGATCATGCCGGGGATCAGCGGGCGCCAGGCCGCCGAGGCCGCCGGGGCTGCTCGCCCCGGGATGAAGGTCCTCTACGTCTCGGGCTACACCCAGGAGGCGATCAGCAGGCACGGCGAGCTCGACCGCGACGTGGCGTTTCTGTCCAAGCCGTTTACGGCCTCGGCACTGCTGCGCAAGTGTCGCGAGGTGCTGGAACGCAAGTAACATCTTGAGCCGATGCTCGGACTGAAGGGGGACTTCGTCTACGCGCTCCGAACGCTCTCGCGGCACCGGGGCCACGCGGCGGTCGTGGTGTCGACCCTGTGCCTCGGCCTCGGCGCCAACACCGCGGTGTTCAGCGTGGTCGACGCGGTGCTGCTCCGGCCGCTGCCGGTCGCGGATCCCTCCGCCCTGGTCCTCTTTCAGTGGATGTCGGGGCCGCAGCCCGCCGTCGGGTACCTGACGGGCGAGTGGTGGCAGGAGCCGGCGACCGGCCGCCTGACCGCGTCGTCCTTCTCGTATCCGGCGTTCGAGGCCTTCGGCGATCGCAGCACGACACTGGCCGCGACCTTCGCCTGGGCCGAGCTGCGGCGTGCGAGCCTGAGCGTGGGCGGCGAGGCGGAGCTGGCGGTGGGCCAGCTCGTCTCCGGTGGCTACTACTCCGGCCTCGGCGTGCCCGCGTTTCTCGGCCGCACGATCACACCGGAGGACGATCGCGCCGGGGCCGAGATCGCCGCTGTGATCAGCCACGGCTGCTGGCAGCGCCGCTTCGGCGGCGCTCCCGACGTGATCGGCAGGAGGGGGACACTCGACGGCCGGCCCTTCACGATCGTCGGCGTCTCGCCGCGCGGCTTCTCCGGCACGCTGCCGCTCGGACGCTCGGCCGACGTGTCGCTGCCGCTCCTCGCCTGGCGCGCGCCCGGAGAGCCGTACCTGTCGAACCCCGCCTGGTACTGGTTGCAGGTGATGGGGCGGCGGCAACCGGGCGTGACTGCAGCGCAAGCCGAAGCGGAGATGGCGCCGCGGCTCGCGCGCGTCCGCGGGCCGCGCCGGAGCTTGCGATCGACGGCCGCGCCCTGGCCTTTCTCGGCGCGGCTTCGGTGGTCACCGCGATCCTCGCCGGCCTCGCGCCCGCCCTGCGAGCGACGCGCGTCGACCTGACGCGAGACCTGCGCGAGGGCGAACCCAGCGGCGTGCGCCCGGGCCTCGGCCGCGCGCTGGTGATTGCACAGATCGCGTTGTCGCTCGTGCTGCTCGTGGGCGCTGGATTGTTCCTGCGCAGCTTGCGGAACCTCACCGTCGTCAAAACCGGGATCGCGGCCGAGGGCGTCCAGCTTTTCAAGGTGCACGCGATCGCATCCGGCAAGGCCGACTCCCTCGAGCTGCCGCGGCGGCTGCTCGAGCGCTTCCAGGCGCTGCCGGGCATCCGTGCCGTCGGCGTCTCGGCACATCAAATGCTGGGAGACACCACGGATCGCACGCGCGTGGCGATCGAGGGCCGAGACTCCGCGTCGGGCGGGAACGAGTTCGCGCACGTGAACCGGGTGGGCGGGGACTTCTTCTCGGCGCTGGGCATCCCGATGCGCGCCGGCCGTGCCATCGGCCTGCAGGACGACGCGGGCGCTCCGCCGGCCATGGTGATCAACGAAGCCTTCCGGCGCGCCTACTTTCCGCAACAGGATCCGCTCGGGCGGTTCGTCAACGGCGCCGAGGTCGTCGGAGTGGCCGCGGACACGCGATGCGGCGCGCTCCGCGATCCCCCGCCCCCGACCCTGTTCCTTCCCGCCTTTCAGCAGACGCAGGGCGCGTTCTGCTTCCAGCTGCGCACCGGGTCTTCGTGGGGAGCGCTTGCGCCGCTGCTCCGCCAGGCGGTCCGGGAGATAGCACCCGCGGCAGCCCTCCACGACATCACCACACCGATGGAGCAGGTCGAAGAGTCGGTGAGCCAGGAGCGGCTGCTGGCCGGCCTGGCGTCGTTTTTCGGAGCAGTCACACTCTCGCTGGCGAGCCTGGGCCTCTACGGGTTGATCGCGCATGCGATGCGGCGCCGGACGCGGGAGATCGGCGTGCGCATGGCCCTGGGCGCCCAGCCCGCCGACGTTCTGCGGATGGCCCTCGGTGGCGGACTGCGCTTGGTCCTCACGGGCGCGACACTGGGCGTGGCGGGAGCCCTGGCGCTCACACGACTCGCGAGCGGGGCGCTCTACGGCGTCGCCCCGTCCGATCCGCTGACGATCGCGGCGGCGGTCCTGCTGCTTACGGGCGTGGCGCTTCTGGCGTGCTGGTTACCCGCGCGCCGTGCCGCGCGCGTGGACCCGGCCGTCGCGCTGCGCTACGAGTGACCCTCCTTCTTTGACTTCGCGGAGTTTCTCTTGACCGCGAGCTTCACGAGCTGTCTGACCAGCCCCAAAGGGACAGGCTGATCCAGTGGAAAGCGCAGCGTGCCCTTTCCAGTCTTGTACTTCGCTAGTCTGCTTTCGAGCGCCCGGTGCGCGCAAGCTTTCGAGTGGGAGCGGGGAAGGACCGAATGTACTGGTCGATCGACGTGTAGTCGGTCTTCATGACGTCGCGCTCACTTCAGGGTGCGGAGCAGCTCTTCGAGGCGGTCCCACGTCTCGGCGGCGCCCTTCTCGAGGCCGGACTGGATCGCGGCGTCGCGGCTCTCGATCGAGTCGAAGTGGCCGACGGCGATCAGCGTCGTCTTGCCGTCGGCTTCGGTGAAGGTGTACGTCTCGAGCCCGGCTGGCCCGGGCATCCCGTCGAACCCGAACGTCCACACGAACCGCTCGGGCGGGACGATCTCGCGGTACTCGCCGTAGAATGCCACCTCTTTTCCGCCGCCTGTGCGGACGACGAACCGCCACTTGCCGCCGGGACGGAAATCCAGCTCGCACGCGGTCATGGAGCCGTGCGGGCCCCACCAGCGCGCACGTGCTCCGGCTTGGCGTGCGCCTCGAAGACGAGGCGCCGCGGTGCATCGAACACGCGCGAGAACTCGATATCCAGGTTCGACTTCAGGGTCACCGTCATTGCGCCGACCCGCCGGCTGGCCTCCGCGGAGTAGGGGGTTGCCTAGTGGCGAATGAAAAGCGAAACTCAGCATCATGCTCCGGCCAGGCGTGCCAGCGCCGAATCTCGCGCCACGCATCGGCCGGGAGGTGGTGCGCGAGAAAGCCGGGGTCGTCTACCGGGAGTTGCAGACGCGCTCGCTCGTCAACCGGTGCGTTTCGCCCCGCGTGCCCTTCGAGTGGACGGTCAACCCCTACCGGGGTTGCGCGATGGGCTGTCGCTACTGCTACGCGGCCTACACCCACGAGTACCTGGGCCTCGAGGCGGCGGCGAGCTTCCATACCGCCATCTACGCGAAGACCGGCGACCTGGAGGAGACGACGCGCCGCCTCGTGACGACCGCCCGGCGCGGCGAGCGGGTGGCGCTCGGCACAGCCACCGATCCCTACCAGCCTGGCGAGGCGGAGCTGCGCGTGACGCGCCGCTTCCTCGAGCGCGCGGTCCAGGTTCGGGGCCTGCGTCTCGGCATCACCACCAAGGGCGCGATCGTCCTGCGCGACCTGGACCTGCTGCTGCGCATCCACGAGCGCTCGCGGCTCTCCGTGCAGATCTCGCTCAACTCGCTCGACGCCGACCTGCTGAGGCGGATCGAGCCCTGGGCGCCGCCACCCGAAGTGCGCATCGAGGTCCTGCGGCGCCTCGTCGGCGCCGGCCTGCGCGTCGGTCTTTCGCTGTCGCCGATCCTGCCCGGGATCACCGACCAGGAGGAGAGCCTGGACGCGCTCATCGGCCGGGCCGCCGCGGTCGGGGTGAAGCGCATGTGGGGGTCGCTGCTCTTCCTGCGCTCGCCCACGCGGGAGAAGTACTTCGACTTCGTGGCCCGCGAGTTCCCTCGCTATCTCGAGGCCTACAGGCGGGCCTACGCCGGCTCGAGCCATCTCGGAGGGCCCTATCGCAAGCGCATCGAAGAGACCGTGCGCCGCCTGCGCGAGAAGCACGGGCTCGACAGCGAGGATGCGGCGGTGAGCGGCGCCTACGCGCGTCTTCCGGAGCAGCTCGACCTTTTCTCTCGCGGTCCGGACCCGCGGCGGCGGGCCAGCTTCGGCTATCGCCTGCTCTGTTGAGGAGAGTGGATGTAAAGCCAGCTCCCGTTCGGAATCTCGAAGCTACGGGCCCACGTGGTAGCCGACAACCAGGAGCGTAAGCGTCAGCAGGCCGAAGCCGAGCTCCTGGAACCCGAGCACCTGGGGCCGCACCCGTCGCCTCAGGGGCGAGAGCCCCCACGCCGCGCGTGCCAGCAGCAACAGGAAGGCTCCAGACGCGAGCCAGGGGGCCCAGGCGGATCGCGCGAGCGCCGCTGCAGCCGCGAGGGCGGCGGCGTGTCCCGCGAGGACGACGCCCGGCCCCGCAGCCAGTCCGCGGTCGAGCCGGATGCGGGCACGCACGTAGAGGACCGAGGTGATGGCGCGCAGGGCGAGCAGAGCCCAGGCGCCCCACGCCACGCCCGAAGGCGCGCCGCCGGCGAGCGCGATCGCCGCGGCCGAGGCGCCGAGTGCGACAGCACCCGAAAGCTCCGGTAGCGCCTCGCGGCTGCGCCCGCGCGCGTCGAAGCCCAGAGCCAGGAGCCCGCCCGGCGCGGCCAGTGCGAGCGCTGGCCAGAATGGCGCCTCCGCCAGGGCAAAGGCGCCCGCCAGGAGGAGCGCGCCCAGCCCGGCGTAGCCGACGAAGAAACGCTCGGCCAGGGCCGTGCGCGGGTAGCGGACTCCCTTGCGGCGGTCGAGGAGCCACAGGCGCAACGGGTGGCGCGACAGGAAGCCGGCAAGCGCCGCGAATGCGAGGCACGCGCCCGCACTCGATGGAGCGAGGACCAGGCCCAGCACCACGGGCTCCGCGAGGAAGCCCCAGCCGCCGTGCTCGGCGGGCAGCGCCACGGGTCTCCACGCGACGGCGGGGCGGGGGGGGCTGGGCATGGGCCGATTCTGCCCGACCCCGCCGAGGGCGCCATGACGGCGGTCATGCTCCTTCGAAACAACGGATCGCCTCGTTGAGCTCGTCCGTACGATGTCATAGGAGACTCGGACGACGAGCGCGTTCCAATCGATCACCAAAAAGCCCGTGTGGGCAGTCAGGAGATGTGTCTCATGGCCCGTTATGTCGATGGCTTCGTCCTGCCGGTTCCGAAGAAGAACGTGCAGGCCTACCGCAGGCTCGCGCAAGGGGCGGCGAAGGTCTGGCGCGAGCACGGCGCTCTCGAGTACCGAGAGTGCGTGGGCGACGACCTGAAGCCGAAGGGGGTGGTGCCTTTCCCGCGCCTGGCCCGCTGCAAGCCCGGCGAGACCGTGGTCTTCGCCTGGATCGTCTACAAGTCGCGCGCCCAACGCGATCGCATCAACGCCCGGATCATGAAGGACCCGCGCTTCGCCAACATGGACGCGAAGTCGATGCCCTTCGACGTCAAGCGCATGGCCTACGGCGGGTTCAAGGTCCTGGTCGAGGCCTGAGGGCGGGCCGGGCTCGACCGGTCGGAAAAAAGGCGGCTGGCCGTGTCGATCGGGCGGCTCCACGTTCGTCGTGTCAGTAGCGGGGGCTCAGCAAGGACACGAACGATGTCAGGAGGAGACACGACGATGCGATTCATGATCATGGTCAAGGGCAACAAGGATTCGGAAGCGGGCGTGATGCCCGAGGAGAAGCTGATCGCCGAGATGGCGGCGTTTCACGAGGAGCTGCAGAAGGCCGGCGCGCTGCTCGACGCCTCCGGGTTGCAGCCGACCACGAAGGGCTG
>Ga0214473_10003999_pt1 | contig 17739 bp, 14 predicted proteins | sample RVTome_7_FD_203509 | JGI IMG/M metagenome (GOLD analysis project Ga0214473, IMG submission 203509) | Soil microbial communities from uranium-contaminated site in the Upper Colorado River Basin, Wyoming, United States - RVT98D197 | ecosystem: Environmental > Terrestrial > Soil > Contaminated >... | reverse complement strand
CTTGGGGCCACCTTCCGCCCGGAGCGTCCAAGATGTTGATTGATTTTCTCGTTGTTGCCCCGTTAGAGGAGGAAATCCGCGGGCTGAGTTCCGCCCTTGGAGCCGATGACGCGAAGCGCTATTACGAGGGCCAGTTAACCTACTTCGATAAGCTCGTTACGTCACCGAACGACAGGCGCGTACATGTCCGCGTACTTAAGTTAAGCGATTCCGGCACCCTAAACGCTGCGGTCCAGACGCTACCGTTGATCGTGCGTTGGCGCCCTCGCTGCGTAGTGTCGTTTGGCATCGCCGGAGGCTTTCTGGAGCACGTTGCTTACGGAGACGTAGTCGTTGCCAAGGATGTTTGGTATTACGAACCGGCAAAGGAGGCCGTGGATGACAAGTCGGGTCTGCCAGTGCACAAAAACAGGCCCATTCTATTCCGGTGCGATCAAGCTCTTATCGATTCGTTTTGGACGACCGTCGCGCCGTCGCCGGTGCTTCCAAGAGAAGGCACTGTCCGTTACGGACCACTCGCCTCCGGAGAGAAACTAATCGCAGCCGTTGATTCCAGCTCGCGCAATGCTATCGACATGTGCCACGAGAAAATGTTGGGCGTAGAAATGGAGGCGGCCGGCGTCGCTGGCGCCGTCCAACAGTGCGCGAATACTGGTTGCCGCCTCCTGGTAATCAAAGGCGTCTCGGACGATGCCGGTTCGCAAATGGGCTCGGGGAAATCTGATGACAGGCGGCAACAACGGCGCGACGACGCCATAGCCAACGCTTCGGAGGTCCTCAAACCTCTCGTAACGAACGTGGATCCGGGTCAGCACGAACGTCCATCGGTCAATCCCGTTCACCTTCGCAAACTGGGCGCCCAATTCCGTGAATGCATTCCAGCCAATCTTTTGCCGGACTTCAACGAGGAGCACCTTCGTCGCGCTCTGCATGGTTCCAAACCACGTCCGACCGTCTTTTACCATTGGACTGTTCTTCACGAGCACATGCACTGGGTTGACATGTGTTTTCTGCTACTCCTGTGCAAGTTCCGCACAATTGGGTACCCCGTCCATGCATTGATCACCGATAATGAGAATCGCTGCCACAAGAACGGGGTACCTGCTGCGGTAACCGTGACATCGGTCCTGCTCGGACCAGACACTCCAGTCACGCGCAAGAGTCAAGTGTGGGACATCAAACATGAGTTCTACAGATTCGCAGCGGCCCAGGGCTGGAGGGACTACACGCCGTTGCCGGACGCTCAATCACTAGAGGGCCTGGACTTCTGGCCTCCATTCATCGCATATTGTGCTCAGGCCGATGAAAGGTGTATTGTCTTAATCTGGCACAGATTCGCGGCTGCTTATGAGCGATTGCGAGACATTGTGTGGTTGGAGCCAGTTATCGTTCGGACGGCAGACATCCTTCTTGGCGAGGAGCTTGGAAAGTTTGGCTCACCCGGGAAAGACATTGTTATAGACCCACCGCTGTATGGTTCCATACTTGAGTGGCTCGAGTCGTTGCCTAGCATAGAGACGCTTCGCGCATTCACTGAGTATCTTGGGGTCGGCTTCTCCGACGACGAATTGTCGTCGCAATCGCTATGCGACAATGGGTCGCGCATGCTGCGAGATCGGACGGGAACGCTGGCGGTTCTCAAGGACAATGGCTCCGACGACCCTGCGCGATTCGCTTGCATCCGGCGCCTTCTCTCCATACTGCTGGAGTGGAATCACCTTTACTTCAACCAGAGGTTGTGATGCTCTGCACGGCAGCACCGAGCGGGAGTGAGATGGGGCGCGTTGGTCTGGGGACCCCCGGCCGGTGGGCACTTTTGGAAGCGATCGTCCGAGAAGTCGAGCGAGCGACACCAAAGGCGCGCGCCGTGGAGATTATCGGTTCCTATGCTAGCCACGAGCAACACCTGCGTGTTCGAGGGCTGGGCACCGTTTCCTATTCGGATGTCGATTTGGTGTACCACGGGGAAGCGTGTGGGGGTGATCGGGCGCGCATCGTGAACGGAGTCAGACGGGTTCTGAGTACCGCCGGGCTATGCAGTGTTAGCGTGTCTCTAAAGTCGGCGGCTGATATCGCACGGCTGCCGCACGGGAGGGAGTGGTTGCACGATCAGGTTGTTCCGACGGACTTGCCGGAGAAGGCGCGGTTCGTTCGATTCTGGACCGCCATCAGCGCGTTTGAGTATGGGCTGCGATGTTTGGGTCCGGCGGACGACGTAGCGGAACGCGCCAGCTACGGGGTCGTTAAGGTATTTTTTACGCTGGTCCGTAATCTTGCCCTATTGAGTGGTACGAGCGCGCGGTCGTATGCAGCGATCTGTAGTTGGGCGTTGCGCGTTGACGCAGGAGCACCGGCATCGACGGCCTATCGGGTGAAGCTGGGAACGGTGGGACAGTTGCACTATGCCGTCGCGGCTGCGTTGTTGGGACGATCTGCAGTGGCAAGGTTTCTTAGGCGGACCGGCATGAAACCCGAGGAGCAGGTGATGGACATCGCTGAAAGCGTGCTTCGCGCTTACAGGAGTTGTGCGCAGGCGGATCCGGTCCGTTTCCTGCAATTCGCGGAAGACGCGGCATACGCGGACTACGTGAAGCATGTTCTCGAGTATGAGCACGCAAAACTCCGTGCCAGGTTCCGCCAAGCCCCGCGTTCTTGGGGCACCCAATGACGGACTGCGCGTTCCTGTTCATTGCGGAATCGTGCAACATGCGTTGTAGGCATTGTTACGTAAGTGCGTCGCCGAGTCACGGCGAGCTTATGGCGACCGAAACGCTGAATCGAGCGATTGACCTGCTGGAGCATGTGGGCATTCGTGACGTTCGCCTGACGGGGGGGGAACCGACAATCCACCCAGAGTTTGATAAGATCGTCGATCGGTTGCATTGCGCGGGCGCGTCTGTTGGACTGACGAGCAACGGCAAGCGGCTGCTGCGGCGCAACGACGCTGCCCAACTTCTGCGGAAGCTCTCACGATGCTGGATTTCCGTGTACGGGCCGACACGGGAGCTTCATAGGTCCGTGGGAGGAGAGTCGGCCGCAGATCTCGACAGCATAATCGCATGGGTCGGAAACTTTGGGCGGGCGGGGTTTCACATCGGCGTGAGCGCATTGCTCACACCGGGATCGGCGGATCACGTCGTGTCCTTTTTGGGACAGCTCGGTCAAGCGGGTGTCCACCGGGTGCGGCTCATTCCCATCCAACCGGACGGACGAGCAACCAGCGCGTTCTCGATCGACTGGTCTGATTGGCCGCGCGAACTCGGTGAATTGGTTGCGTTGTTGCGGTCTCAGTCGTCTGGCGATCGATTCACGACATTCACGATAAATGACATGTGCGACTTCGGAGAAGGACGGTTATCCCCTCACGAGTCGTGTCTTCTTCGTGGACGCCGAATGTGGTCGATTGTACCGAATGGTGACGTGTTCCCGTGCTGTTTCACCGTTTACGACAGCAAACGGCGCGTCGGAAACATCTGGGACCGCGACATCGAGGCGGCGCTTGGTTCCCGCTGGCCCGTGGACAGCCACGTGGTGCCATGCAGGGCATTTGAGTGGGTGGCGCTTACTTCTGACGCCGCATCTGGGATCTCCTGTCCCATTTCCACACTCGACCTTCGTTCGCGAATGATGGCAAGTCAATTCCCGACGATTGGGCATACCCATGCTAGCGAGCCTGCCGGCACGAGCGCGCACCAGGTCTCGGGGCGCAGAAGAACCGGCGATGCGTCGGCGCGCCGCGGACATTCGCTCCCTGTTCTGGTTTTCCAGGGGCGCGCGGGTCCATAGCAAGGGTACACGATGTCGATTCCATTCCGAGTCGTCAGGAGAAGGGTTGATTGCACGGAATAGTAGGGAATGGTAGGGAATAGTAGGGACAGTCACCTATTTCTAGCCAGTGGAAGCACGGCGCCGACTCCGGCGACGAGACCACGCTGCTGACCACCACGGTCGACGACGCCTGGCCCTTGACACAGTGCGCGCCGCCCCGCGGCACGCGTCGCGCAGCGACCCCCGCGCCTTCGCTTGGGCCACTGTGTCAAGGGCTGGCCGGCGGGCTACGCTGGGCGGTACCGCTACCCGGGCGGCCCGGCGGCGCAGGGCGCCTCGGTCCACCGGCGGCCACCGATCTTGTGTCTTTAGCGGTTTCTTACTCGTGTTACCCTGTTTCGCGGCGCACGCCGCCGCGCGCCCCTGCCGCCTGGACCGGCGCGCCCGGATTGCATATACTTTAGAGTGATCCTAGTAAACCGTATCCCGGGTGCCGTGGCCGCCGCCCGGCCCGCCGACCCCCAAGCGCGCCCGCGCCGCGCCAGTATGCCGCTCGGCGCCCCGGCGAAGGCGCCGCGCGCCGCGCCCATCGCGCCGTGCCTCAGATCACGCGGCTCGTGTCATTCAGAGATCGGACGCAGCGTTCCGTCTCCATGCGCCCATTCGCGACCGTCGCGCATGCTCTGCACCGCGCCGACATGACGCGACGCCGGAGCGGACGGCCCAGCGCCCGCTCTCCAGATCTCGGCACGTGCTCGACGAGCGCCACGTCCTATAATCATGCGTACAAGGTTCAAAATCGAGACAAACGCAGGCAAACGTGTTTCACGTGAAACAGAATTGGACGACCGAACGCCGCCAACTCCGGCGCGTCGCCGACCCGGCCGCGCCGGAAACCGCCTTGACAGCCGACCGAATCCGGCCATAACCTGCACGTGCGCTACGGAGAGAAACATGTCAAAAAAGACGCCGCGCCTCGGCCGAGGTCTCAGCACTCTGATCACGTCCCGAACTACTGCCTCCGCCACCCAGACAGTCACGCCGGCGGCGGACGATGCCATTCGGAAAATCCCGCTCGAGAAGATCCGCCCCAGCCAGCACCAGCCGCGTCGCAGTCTCGACCCCGTTGGCATCGAGAGCCTCGCCGCCTCGATTCGCACAACGGGCCTATTGCAGCCGGTGATCGTTCGCGAGTCTCCCTCCGGCGACGGCGAGTACGAGCTGGTCGCCGGCGAACGGCGCTGGCGTGCGGCGATGGCGGCCGGGCTCGAAGCGATTCCAGCGATTGTCCGGTCTGCCGATGACGCCCAGTCCGTGGAAGTCGCTCTCATCGAGAATCTCCAGCGTGAGGACCTCAATGCGGTCGAGCGGGCTGAGGCGTACCACCGCTACTTGCAGTGCTTCAACGCGACTGCCGACGACTTGGCGCGGCGGCTCGGAGAGAGCAGGGCCACAATCGCTAACTACATTAGGATTCTAAACTTACAAGATGAGGTACGGCGGATGGTCGAGTCCGGCGACTTGGCCATGGGCCAGGCTCGCGCCATCGCCGGGATCGACGATCCACAGCGCCAGCTTGCTGTTGCCAGACTTGCCGTTCGACGGAATCTGGCCGTTCGGCAGGTCGAAACGCTGGTCAAGGGCGATGTGCCAAGGCCGAGAGAGGACAGGCCGGAGCGGGTCGCTGCTCACCAGCACCAGGAATACGTCGAACGCGCCCTGAGCGATGCGATCGGTCTCCGGGTTCACGTACTGCCCGGCAAGAAGAAGAACTCGGGCCGCGTGGTCATCGAGTACCAAAACATCGAGGAATTCGATCGCATCGCCGAGCGCGTCGGCGGCCGCAAGGAGCTGGAATGAATCGCGATGGCATGCGTACGTGAGGCCGTGTTCGCCGCTCGCTTTAACCAGCGGACGCCGCGAGCTGGAATCGGATGCTGGACCAACTCTTGACCGCCGTGCGGCTGCGGCAAGCGATGGGGGCGATGGGCCAGCACGCCGGTTGAATCTACAGCGGCGGCACGGCGGCACCGGACGTGGCGGCGATCGCCGGGAGCGACCCGGAGACGCTCGCTCGTGGCGTTCTAGGCGATTCACGTACCGAGGCGTGGGTTGCGCCGCGTCCGTGCGTCCGGCACCTGGTGCATGCCACTGGCCGAGCTGGGGATCCACGAGGAGTTGGCAGCACGGGTGATTTGGAATTCTGGTTTCGTCGTGGACGACGATGCGCACCTGCGGGAGCACTCGATCGAGGTCGAGCTGCCGGTGGTACGCCGACTGCTGCCCGCAGTTAGCCTGCGCACGATCATGGTTCGTCCCGAGCATGGCGCGACATAGATTTTGCGGCAGTGCGCGAAAGAGGCGCTGGCGCTGGCGCGGCGGGTCACATTTCTTGGGTCGACCGACCTGACGCCCTACGGCCCATCATTCGGATACGAGCAACACGGGTGCGGTTCGGATGGAGTGCGCTGGGCGCGGCGCTTGAATGATCGCCGTTTCATTGAGCGAATTGCCGCCTTGGACGGCGATGGAGTAGTTCGCGAGGCGGCCGAGCACCACAACGCCTATTTGGCGTTGGCGATGGAGACGATTGGTGCGATGCTGGAGCTTGTACAGACGCGCTACGATGAGATCAGCGCACCACGATCGCCGACGTCGAGTTTTGGCACGGCGAGGTGCCACTCAATTCGGTTGGGTATGAGTCGGGGTGTTTTGTCGCGCCGCTGTGAAACGTGTTTCACGTGAAACACGTTTGCTGCGGCGCCAGCGGAGGGGCGGCTTCCATAAAACAACCCCTGTTCCGATGACACAACTGGATGGCCGCCCGTGGCTGCGGGGGATGGGCACTCAATTACAGTAGCGTTTTTGGTTTTGACGGCACCCGGCACAACACCGTTGGATAGGGGCACCTCTGCGCCAGACGGACCAATACCATGCGCACTGGCCGGCGCAGGTGCCCGCGAGTTTTTTGAACCTTGAGGTGGAATGTACGTTGGACGGGTCCGTCATCTCGCGCTTATAGTTATAGGACCTTAACTAGAACCCGCAGTGTCGGCGATTGAGGCCGGCATGTCGTGTTGCACCATCTCGCCGCACCGTGGGGTGTTCCGGGAGGGGACGACAGACGAACACGCCGCACCGGTGCGGGGCCCTGGGTCACGTGGCGCTTGCCGGCTCGAAGTGCGCCGGCGATCAGCCGGCGGCCGCTCGCCTCCGGCAAGGCCGGGCGTGGGTGATGCGTGCGGACCGTGTAGATCGAAACGACGGTGTCCAGTTACTACTTCGAAACGCGACGGTGGACCGAAGCGCCCTGCGTCGCGGACGCGCCCGGGTAGCGGTACAGCCCAGCGTATCCCGCCGGCCAGGCGTCGTCGACCGGCGTGGTGGTCAGCAGCGTGGTCTCGTCGCCGTAGTCGGCGCCGTGCTTCCAGTGGCGAGAAATAGGTGACTGTCCCTAGTATTCCCTAGTATTCCTTATTCCCTATTATTCCTATTATTCAACCGTCTGGCGGTCAGAGGTGCCTCCTGAAGAACGCGAGTTGATCGCTCACGCTTCTCTCGAAGTTACTCCCCAGATAGATGTCGAAGTGGCCGATGGGATAGTGGATGACCTTTCCGAATGTCCCCAGTTGTTTCGCGGTTTCTTCGGCGGCGCTTGCTGCGGTGAACGTATCGTAGTCGCAGATCTGAAGCAGAACGGCACAACGCACGTTGTGTGCATGCTTCACCGGCCTGTAATCGTCTCCCGCCAGAATGCTGCGCGCACAGACTGCGTTTACGAAACCTCTCGGGGCGAGCCTTCTGAACGCCTCGTAAGCATCCGGAGCCCTCGTCAGGGCGATCGTTCCCGGTTTTCCCACGATGGGTATCCTATGCGGCGGGAAGCCCAGCCAAGACCTGACCACATCACGGTGTCCGTGAATCATCAGGCGGAGAGCGTGCCGGATGCCCTCCCTTTTCAGAAACATCCTGCCTGACGCACGAGCATCCAGCTCCGGACATTGCGCAACCACGCACGCGATCCCGTGATCTCTCGCCGCCAGGACAATGACATGTCCGCCGCTCAACGAAGTTCCCCATAGAGCGACCTTGGTTGGGTCGATCTCCTTTAGGCTTCGCGCGTACTCGATCGCACTCGCGTAGTCCTCAAGCTGCTGCGGAATCGACAGAAGCTGTCGCGGCTCGCCACCGCTCTCGCCAAAATGGCGGTAATCGAAGAGCAGCACCGCGAAGCCGGCTTCTTGAAAGCGAAGGGCATAAGGCACCGTACCCATGTCCTTGGTGCCCCCGGCACCCGACGCCATGACGATGCAGGGAACCGGAGCGGATAGGTGCTCGGGCAGGTGCAGCCACGCACTCAGTGACGTTCCTTTGACCTCAAAGCTGACGTCTTTCTTCGAGCCGGCTCGTTGGACGTCTTTCTCCTGAGCCGCCGGGTTCCTGTTGTTCAGGGGTTCCTCTGGAACGGACATCCCAGGGGCGATGGCCACAAACAGCAAGTAGAGAAAGAATGCTCCAACAATGATGGCTGCGGCCTTGGCAAGGAATCGAAGAAGATTCACTTCGTGTGCTCCTCGTTGGGTACGGGCGTGCAGGAGAGCGAAGGCGGGAGGCACCCCTGAGCTTGCACCGCGCCGAGCAGGTTGACCTACTGTTTCTTGGGTTCTCCCAGTTCCACTATCCGCAGTTCGAGGCGTTTGATTTCACGGTGGATGGCGTAGCGGTTCATCTGCATCCAGCCCCACAGCTTCACCAGCACCAGCAGCAGCGCCAGCAGCAGAATGCCCGTGGCGTAGAAGATCTGCCACTTGGTGTCGTCGGTCCGGAAGAACTCGATCGCCGCCAGCACGATCAGCACTGCAAACACGATGGACTCGATCGTGACGGCGATCGCCATCCACCGCATCTTGCCGTGGAAAAGGATTGCCATCTGACGGAAAACGCCTTCTTCCCGGTCGAGGTCGTAGGACGCGTCCCCATTCGCGAGCGTTTTTCTGATGTCGTCATCCAATGTGCTCATGCGTCGTCTCCTTTCAGAATCCGCCTCAGTTGCTCCCGCGCGTGGTGCAGGCGGCTCTTGACCGTCCCGACCGGGATGCCGAGCACGACGGCAAGCTCAAGGATGTTGAGATCCTCGCCGTATCTCAGCATCAGCAGTTCCTTGCTGTCCGGCGGCAGTTGCCGCAGGGCCTCGGCTACCGCGTCGCAGGAATCGTCCCGGCGTGGATCGTCGTTCGCCTTTTGCCGTCCGGCGACGGTTTCGCCCAGACTCCTCTGTCGGCTAGCTCTGCGGCAGTAGTCCGCAGCCTTGTTTCGCACGATGCGATAGGCCCAGGCCGCGAACCACGCTGGGTCGTTGAGCCTCCGTATTTGGCGCAGTATGGCCATCCACGTCTCCTGCGTGACATCCCAGGCAGTGTCATCGCTGCCGCTCAGCCGCTGTGCGTACCGCCAAAGCCGGCGCTGCCAGCGGCGAGCGAGCAGATCGAAGCACTCCCGGTCGCCCGCCTGGCAACGGATCACGAGCAACTGGTCGATCACCCTGTCGCGTGCCGTGTCCATGTTCTGCGCAATATAGTCGCGTGCGGACGTACTGCGGTTCAGGGGAATCCGGCAGAATCCCGGTGCGTATCGAAGTCGGGTGTTCCGGCAGGATGTGCGGCTCAGGATCGAGGAATGGGGAATCTCGGGCTGGCCGGGGAGTGCTCGCTGATACGGGAGTCAGGCAAGTGGCCGGTTAACTCACCGAGCGCACGTGGCTGGGCTGATGTCAAACGGATTGGCCGAGATCGTTGCAGGCGAGTTTGCTGTTGCCGCAGCGTTAACCCGCACCATGCTGTGAACCAGAGAAAGAGAGAACTCTCGGCGCGAACCGGGCGGTCGGGGCCCGGCGCTGGCGATTCGGCGCTCGCGCCGGCGTTCTCTCGGCCCGCCGCCGAGAGCGGTTCGCGGGCGGGACGCCCACGCCACCCCGCGTAAACCCTTGCGAATACTGGCGGTAAGCAACGACCCCGCTCGGGCCGGGGGGATGCTCGGCGGCCTCGTGGCGCCGACCATCCCAGGGAGCCGGCCCGGTTCCCTGCCACCCTCCGGCTCACCGGCGGGACGCCGGTGCCACCCTGCCCCAGGGAGCCGGCCCGGTTCCGTGCCACCCGCCGGGAGTCTCGACCTCGTGCGGCGAGAACGCCCGGGGCGGACGATAGGGATGCTCGACGGCGTCCTGCCGCCGACCATCCCAGGGCACCGTCCCGGTTCCCTGTGACCTTCCAGGAGTTTTGCCCTCGTGGCAAAACTCCCCGCGTAGGACTCGAACTTACAACAACCCGGTTAACAGCCGGGTGCTCTACCATTGAGCTAGCGGGGAAACGCTCGCCGGCCGGCCGGGGCCGCACAGTAACCGTCTCCCCTTTCACGGTCCATTCCTGTCGTCCAGCCCCCTTCCGCCAATCGTCGGCGCGCCCAAATCGTCGCGCGGCGCCTTGCCGCCCGCCCGCGCTCACGCGCGCCCGGTCTTCCGGAGGAAAGGCCGGAGCGGGGATCATTTACGCGGCTGCGCGAGGCGCTTGACCCGCTCGTCCTGCCAGCCGATGGACACGCGCACCGCGCGGCCGGTGTCCTGCCCGAAGCGATCGAACGCCGCCAGCAGCAGGTGGTTCACGAGCCACCGCAGGTCGCTGCTCTCGCTAAGGCAGTGGGCTTCGCATTGCCACCCCGGCGTGCCGCGGAGCTCGGCTTCGCGCGGCTGGGTTCCCGCGTGCGAGTCGAGCCTGACGAGGGCGAGGCTCAGGGCGTGCGTGAACGCGGTGTACGGCTGCGGCACGTAGCGCGTATAGCCCGGCAGAACGGTCGTGTGTACCGCATACGTGCGACGCCTTCCGTAGTAGTAGGAGCGGTACATCTCGCCGGGTTCGTGCACCGCGACCGTTCGCGTGTGCGTCTGTCCGCCATCGGTCCAGAAGCGACACGAGAGTACGTAGGCGGCCTGCGACACCGGCGTGACGGTGTAATCGCGCTCCCGCAGCAGCGCCGCAATCTTGTCGGCCACCTCCGCTTCCAGCAGCGATAGCTCCTCTCCGGAGCTGACGACCACGCCGATCGAATTCTCGGGCTTCGGTTCCGGAAAGGCCGCCGCGCGCGAGAGGTAGGCCGTCAGATGGACTTCCACCCGCGCACAGCCGGCCGGCAGCGCGATGAGGACGGCCAGCAGCAAACCAGATAGCCGCAGGACCCGCGGAGTTCGCCGGTCGGCGATCAAACTGGGCGTACGCCTACTCCTTTTTGACCGTCCGCAGCATGTGCAGGAGAGCATCCTGGTGTCGCGTCATCGTCGCCTGAGGGCCGACGGCCTTGAAATAGCACAGGCCGGACGGCGTCTCCACGATCGCGCCGAGCATCGTGAAGTTGTCCTTCGGCGCGGCGGACCCGCCCATCATGGTGCCGGCGTTATAGCGGCCGGTGACGCTGATCAGCGTCACCTTCATGCCGTCGGCTTCAAACGTCTCCCGCGCGAAGGCGCCGTCGGGGACGGGTTGGCCCTCCGCGGTCGAGAACTGGCCGCGCCACCGCTCGATATTCTGGTCCACGGTCCCCCGGATACTAGCGCCGAACACGGCCAGCTCGCCGTCTTCCGTGTCGCTCTCCGCCCGCGGCAACCGGTACTGCGCCAGACGCATGCCTGAGCTGACCGGCTCCTGCGACCACGTCTCCGGCGGCGTGAACTGGAGCGGCGCTTCGGCCGCACCTGCGGCGGGACCGGTCGACGGCGGGAGCGGCGTTTGACCGCCTGCAATCGGCGGATGTCCCGGCGGCAGCGCGGACGGGCTCTGCGCCACGTCCTCCTGGATCAGCTCGCGTACGTTCGCCAGCTCCGTCGCCGTCGGCTGCGTGGCCACGGCCTTGGTGGACTTGGCCGCGGTAGAGCGGCTGGGCTTCTGTTCACACCCGCTACACAGAAGCGTGAACGCCGCCGCGCCCGTCATAACCGTCAATCGGATTTGGCCCATTCGCGGACACCTCCAATCCGGTGCATGTCCTGCATGATGCGCGCTGCGGGATTGTAGCGGCCCCCGTAGCCAAATGCCCAGAGGTCGTTTGGCGTTACGGCGCCGGCGCGGGCGTGGGCGGATTGACGACGGGCGCCGGCGTAATCGGACCGCCGCGCCGGGCCGCATCGTGGAAATACATGAAGCGGCGCAGCGCGTCGAACCCGTGGCAGGTCGTACACACGTTCATGGCGGTGAACGTCCGGATGTGCCAGGCCCGCGCGCGCATCTCGCGCGGCACGAGCGGCCCCAGCACGGCCGGCACCAGCGCCGCGGTCGCGCGCCCGTGCGTCAGGTGGCACGTCGTGCAACTGATGCGTCCCTGCGGGTCCTCCTGGCCGCGCTCGTTGAACAGGGGCAGGTACCCCGGCGAACCGGGCGTTTCCGGGTTGAACATCTGCACGTCCGGGTGCGTCGCGATGGCCGGCGGCGCCACCGGCCCACCCTCGCGGTGGCAAGTCCGGCAGTAGTGCTCGATGACCGGGATCTTGTCTGAACCCGGATAGACCGAGAGGCTCTTCGGCCACATCAGGTGTGGCTCGACCGTATCCGGCTTCCCGTGTACCACGTGGCACGGGCGGCAGCCGGTCGGCTCGAAACCGGCGGCGCGCAGCGGCGCGGCCGCATGCCCGATGAACTGGATGTTGGAACGCTCGCGATGACATTGCAGGCACACTTGCTGCGGGTCCGCGTCCCGGGTCGTGCGCAGGAAGCGCGCGGCCGCCTGGGCGCCGCCGTGCGGGTCGTGGCACGTGTAACACGTGACCCGCTTCGTCCCGTCCGCGGTCGTGGCCAGCGGCAGCTTGGATTGAAGGGCGAACTCGCTCACACGGTGCGGATGCAGATAGCCGATCTTCGTATCCGCCTGAGGGGCCGCATCGCGGTGGCACACCACACACCCTGCGTCCGGACGATCGACCCCGCTGGCCAGTCCGGCGCGCATCAGGCCGGTCTGTTCATTCCCGTGCGGCCGATGGCAGGCTAGGCACGCGTCGTTGGCGTCCCGCGACGCCTGCGGCCAGGCATCCGAGGGACGCTTGACGTCGTGCGGCCCACCGGCCAGGCTGGTCTTGTCGGTGTGGCAGGACGGGCACTTTTCGCTGGGCGGCGCCGCCAGGTAGTTACCATACCGTACGTCATGCGGATTGTGGCAATCGGTGCATGTGGCGCGGCCGGAGTGGTTGGCGGAGCCAAGCTGCTTCTCCTTCGCGATGCCGCCTGGCGCGTGGCACGTCAGACACCGCCCGGTGGGGTCGATGGCGCTGCTCTCGGCGGTGCGCGCGTAGCGGTGGGCCGTGTGGCAACTGCTGCACGGCCCGCCCGCCTCCGCCGTGATGCCCAGCCGGTTCTTTTCCTGCGGCAAGTTGGTCCGCAGGTCGTGCGCCGTCCCGAGCATCGGTCGCTGGGCCGCGTGACACTTCGCACACACGTCCTGCTGCGCCGGATCGAACGCCAGCAGGTGGCGCTCCGTGACGGCCCGATGCGGCACGTGGCACGTCAGGCAGAGCAGCTCGCCGCCGGGGCTAACACGCGTTTTCAGCCCGTCGGCGACCGCGCGCTGCTCGAGATCCAAGGTCGGCAGGCGCCCGTGCTTGCTCCGCGTGGCGTCGCCGAACAGCGCCGGCGACAGCTCCGCGTGGCACGTCAGGCACAGCTCGTTCTTATCCGGGCTGATGACCAGCAGCTTTTCCAGCCGCGCCCCGTGTCCCGTGTGACAGGCCAGACACGCCACGCCCTTGCTGCCCGCCGGCGCGCCCGGATGCGTCATGTCTGCTGGTAATTCGATCGCCATTTCGCCCAGCGGGTGCATCCCCGCCTGCGGCCCCGCCGCAAAGTCCGCGTGACAGCCCACGCACAGCTCGCTCGGCGACGACTTGACCCGCAGAAACACGATGGTTTCCAGCGTCGCCCGCGCTTCCGACAATCCGTGCGCGGAATGGCACGTACGGCACGCGATCTTCCCGTCCGCCAGCGGCAACTGCGGCGGCACCTTCACCGATGGCGGCGGCGCAATGCCAGTCCGGTGCCCGTGCCGCACCCAGACGCGCCGCCGCGAGTCAGCCACGGCCCCATCGTGGCACGTCAGGCAGCGTTCGCCGCGGCTGACGCCGGGGTGCTCGGGCGGGTTGGGCGGCACGTCCATGAGCGCCGTGCCCTGGCCGTTGATGAGGGGGTTCATCCACTCCAGGTGACACACGGTGCACGCGCGGGCTTGCGGCCCCAGCGTCGCGCCGCCGCGCCGGCGTGGCACTACGATGGGCGGCGCGGCGGGATTCGTGATGACGCGCAGTCGGGCCACCCGATTCGCGTGCAGCTCGACCACGTACAGGTCCCCCTGGGCGTCAAACGCCAACCCCATCGGGAGATCAAACCGATACGGCTTGCCCTCCGTGTCGCGCAGCACGTCGATGAGCCGCCCATCCGGCGTAAACGCCTGCACGACGTTCATGACGCCATCCGAGATCCAGACGCGCTGCTCCGCGTCAATCGCGATGGCGTTCGGCCGGAAGAACTGCCCCAGGTCGACGCCGTAGGTCCCCACCGTGCCGGTGGGTTCCCCTTCGGCGTTGAGGGCCTGCACGCGCCCGTTGATGACATCGGTAAGGTAGATATCGCCGTCGGCGGCGATGGCAAGCATGAAGGGGTACTGGAACTGCCCCAGCGATTCGCCGCGCTGGCCGAGCGTTTTCAGCTCCCCGCTCGCGAGGTTATACCGCAACAGTTGATGGTGATTGTTATCGACGGCCCACAGGAAGCGTCCGTCGGCGCTGAGCGCCGCGTCGGTCAGGTCTGGCCGCCGTTGCAGGACCTCCGCCGAGAAGACGATCGTACGTTCCAAGCTGCCGTCCGGCGCCCGCACCAGGACGCGCTGATTACCGGCATCGACGATCCAGAGCCGTTCGGTCGCGTCCAGCCTGGCCGCCATCGGTTGGGCGAGACGTTCGTCGCCGACTTGCTGAATCTCTTCGAGCACGGCCCCCTCGGCGTCGAACCGCACGATGCGGTCGTTGACGCCGTCGACCACGAAGATGGAGCCGTCGCGCGCGACCGCGACGGCGGTGGGCAACAGAAGGCTGGGTTCCGCCTGGACCTCGTACGTGCGCACGAGGGTAGCCACGTAGCGGTGAGCTTCGTCCGCGGTGGCCCGGCTCACCAGCCCCGCCAGCAGCGCCACGAGCAGCGGCACGAAGTTCGCGCGCTCGACACCGGACGCCGGACGCGGACGCCCGGCGCTCCGCCGCTTCGACACGCTAGGGCTGCTTTGGGGACTCATCCGAAGCCGGTTGGCTCTGCTCCCCCGGACCCACAAACGTCGGCATCTGGAACACTTCGCCGGCCACAATGTGCTCAATCGCCCGCATGATCAAGGGCTGGACGAGCTGCTGGATGCGGGCCGCCGGATAGCCCACCCGGCTCAAATCGACCAGGCCGCCGGTCGGCGTGTGACAGTCCGTGCAATGGAGCGTCGGCTGGCGGCGCAGCGGGTGGACTCTGCCCAGCAGGGACTGTTGTTCGTGTTCGGTCAGCGTATCCTTGCGGCTCAGGTAGGCGCGGACGGCGCGCTCGCTGCCCGGATGCCGCAGCCGTTGCCGCCCCGTCGCCGCATCCGCCAGCGCCAGCTTCGCCCCGTACTCACCGTGCAAATGCTGCTGCACGACGTCCTGCGCGGCCTCGAGTAGCCGGGGGAAATCCTCGCTCTCCACGCGCACCGCCGCCAGATGCGTCGCCACCTGGTGCAGCGCCGGGCCATTCCCCGCGCGGCGCGCCGCGGCCCGCAAGAGGCGCACAATCTCCCGCTGGTCCGCCTCGGTCAGCGTGGCCGCGGCCTTGCGCTTGGCCGCTTCGAGCCAGGCGAACGCCGTGAGCAGCACCGGCGGATCGGTCGCGTGTCCGGTCTCCAGCTCGTACCAGACCAGTTCCAGCGGCCGCTGCTCGGTCTGCATGTGACACACGCCGCAATGAATGCTGGTCGCGTGCATATTCAGGAAGGCCCGGTCGGCCTTGTTCCGCCCGTGCGGAAGCGGGGCATGACAGCCGCTGCGGGTGCAGTCGTTGAAGCGGTCCGGCTCGAACCACGCCCCAATACGATGATAATGCCCCAACGGGGCGCGCGGGTTCTCCACCGCCTGCACCCCGGCAAACGCCGGTGCCCCGGCCGCGAGCATCGCCTCATTGGCCCGCAGGGGCAGGCCCACGATCTGCGGCGGCGGCGGCGCGGCGAAGATCAGCGAGACCAGCAGGTAACGAAACGCCAGCCAGCTCAGCCACAACACCAGCGCGATGAGCGCGAGCGCGTAAACACGCTTGCCGATTCCCACGAGCAGTCGGCCCGCGAATCCTCGGCGGCCGGGCTGCGTACCGCTGGCACCGATCGGCGTGCTAGGCATGGGCTGCCACCCCTTCCACGGCTACGCCCAGTTCGCGGGCCACCTCGAGGACCTGCTCACTGTGCTCATCCGCGAGCTCGACGAGCGGCGTGCGCCCCGTGATCGTTGCGAGCGACAGCGGGAACACGTTGGGTTTGAGCATCACATTGATGATGTGCAGGATACCCACGTGAATAATGGCCAGGAACGCCTCGTACGTGTGCGCGATCAGGGCCAGGTTGAGCGCGCGGCCGCCGATCCACCGTGTCGCGTACTGCTCGCCCCACAAGATCGCCCCGGTCAGGCCCAGCAGCGTCGTACCCCAGAACACGCCGATGTACTCGAACTTCTCCTTCACCGTGAACCGCCCGAACGCCGGCGGATGTTCCCGCAGGTGCACGAGATAGCCCATGAGCTGGAACATCTTCTTCGCGTCGGTCCAGCCGATCCACATCGGCAGCGCGGCGAACGAGCGGATGAAGGACGCGGGCGCGCCCGTGTGCCGAGTCCGCTGCATATTCCGCAGCGCGGTTCGAACGGCCGCCAGCAGGTGCGCGGCGAAGCCGACCATGAGCGCCACGCCGGCCCAATGGTGTACCTGCCGCGCCACGCTCAGTCCGCCGCAGGCGTCGATCACAACGCGGGCCCACTCCCGATCGGCGAACTTCATCGGAAAGCCGGTCAGCGCCAGCGTCGCAAAGAGCAGCGCCAGCACCCAGTGCTGGAAGCGCTGGTTCACACTGAAGCGCGTCAGCCGGCGGCGACCTGCCGGGTTTTCCCACAGGGTGGCCGCCAGCCGGCGTAAGCTCTCCGCGCCATGATGCTCCCGCCCGATCACCAGGCCAAACAGCTCCAACACGACGATGAGCATGGACGGCCCAAACGTCACCACGGTCAGCACGATGAAGAGGACCGCCAGCACGTACTCCACCTTGCCCACGTCGGTCGGCAGGTCCAGGTGTACGCCCGCCGCCGCCAGCGACTTGCTGGCGCCGGGGTGGCACGCCACGCTGCGGCAGGAGTCGGCGACCCGCCGCGGGTGGACCGCGGAGTCGGGATTCTGCGGCCCGAGCATCAGGTGCGCATTGGCGCCGCTGGCGACGTGACACGAGACACAGCTCGCGGTCGTCAGGTCGCCCAGCAGCGCCGCCTTCCCGTGAAAGCTGCGGACGAAGCTGGCGACCGTATCGTGCATCGCGTAGGTCCGCAGGACGCTGGCGTCGCTGTGGCAGACCGCGCAGACCTGAGCCATCTCGAGTGTCGGCCGGGCCGTCTGCAACCGGGCCGAGACGTGGCGCAGCGAGTACAGCACGTCGATGGGAATCTGTTCCGCGTGGCACACGTCGCAGCGGTCAAACGTCCGCCCGCTGGCCAGGTTGAGCGCCGGAATCAGCCCCTGCGGGTCGCGGAAGATCGGCTCATCGTGGCAGTACAGGCAGAGCGATTGATCCGGCGACAGGAGCGGCCCGCCGGCGAACGTCATCTGCGCGAGCAATTCCGGCGGATGCACGCTCTGCCGCAGCATCTCCTCGATGGCGGCGTGCGTGAAGCGCCGCTCCAAA
>Ga0214473_10003998_pt1 | contig 17740 bp, 16 predicted proteins | sample RVTome_7_FD_203509 | JGI IMG/M metagenome (GOLD analysis project Ga0214473, IMG submission 203509) | Soil microbial communities from uranium-contaminated site in the Upper Colorado River Basin, Wyoming, United States - RVT98D197 | ecosystem: Environmental > Terrestrial > Soil > Contaminated >... | reverse complement strand
AACATGTTGTACTTAATTAAATCCTTAATATGGTCATCAAATCATACATTTCCGATATGTCATTATCATCGGATGAAATAAATCAGGTGTTACCCTTTGGCGCGCGCGCACGCTTGTATCTTGCGTTAGCATCGCGACGTGGCACATGGATAACCTATGGAGAATTACACGATCTCACTGGTTTAACCCCGTCAAGTATCGAGAGTACCCTATCTCGAATGAGATTTTTGCCCAATTTACAACGCGCAAAACAAAGTAGAATGGTCAACGATAGAGAACAAGTAGTTAACATGGTGCGCTTGGCACCATTGCTAGAGGGCCCTAACTAGGGGGATAAGTGTCTTGACTTCCAATAAAAAGCCATCCGCTTTGAGTGACCGACCGCTGCTAGGCTTACTTTTCAGTCTCTTCGAGTCCAGGCCGAAGATTCTGGCTAAATTCTTCGAGCAAACCAGAATTAACAATCAGCGGGCCTTTGAACTTCAGAAATTAGCGCTTGAGAAAGGTGTTAACCCGTTTCCAGCACCGGTATCTCAACCAGAACCTACGTTTAAAGCCGAACCGTTGACGAGAGCAAATACGTCTCAGGTCGGGGTGTTTTAGTGTTGATTGAGCCAGCTAACGAGCTTTCTGATGCACCGACTGGAGGAGGGGCTCTGAATAACACATCTGAGTTAGAGCCTTCTGCTGAGCCAAATAATGAGCCTGCTGAGCCATCTGCTGAGCACGCTGCGAGCGAGTTTCCATGCGAGAAATGTGGTAAATCATTCGGAAGTCGGCTCGGGCTTGTCGGTCATAGTCGAGTACATCGCTCAGCCCCTGTTGAGCACGCTGAGCCCGCTGCTGAGCCAAATCCAGCAGGAAATGAGCCTGTTGAGCCTATTTTAATATTGAAGGCCAAAGCCGAGGTAGCTAAGTTAAAACGTGTCGAGGCGGAAGAAACTGTTAAAGGCATCAAAGCATCTAAAGAGATCAGCAACTTAACCCCTACCATTGAAGAGAAGTCGCCATACAGAGAATATGTCGCCGAAAAACTCGATATTATGAGAATTCATGATCTTGAAACGCTAGGCGGCACTAAGGCACCTGCAACAGTTCAGGCACAGGACACTTATTCTAAGGTTGCTCTTGAGAGGCTTGAAAGCCGGTTTGACGAGCAGAGTGTGGAGCTCAAAGAAGTTAAGGCTCAGCTTCATTCGAAAGAACTTGAGGTTATTAAGACGGAGTTTTCAGCTAAGTTCGACCAGTTACAGGCGTCGATTAAGGACCGTCAATCATCGGGTACTGTTCAAGCTGAAATGTTAACTGTCATCAAAGATGAGCTTGTGTCTATTCATCGGAAAACAGATAAATTCGCAGACTGGTGGATTAGCCAGCAGCCAGGCGTCAAGGACAAAGTTCAACCTATGATTTCAGCGCCGGTTGAGCCTGCACCCTTAACCCCGAGATCTTTGATGGACGAACGCCTGAGGAAAATTGATGAGGAAGTTTATGGCACGAGTGATTCTAAGAATCAAGGTGTTTTTGTATGAGCGAATCCGAGCGTAAAATCAAGATGCCTCTCTTTGACTTGCTTCGTTCGAATCTCCAGCAGAATCAGAACACTCAGCCAGCAGCCAGCAGGCCGCTTCAGAACCTTTTGAATCGTCGTCCCTTGCTAACCCAACCTGTACAGCCTGCCGCTTTATCCCAGCCGGTGGTCCAATCAACGCCGGCTACGCCTGATTTTCTCACTACTCTTAGGCAGCGCGCTAATGAGGGTTCTTTATTCCCAGTCAGATCTGCGGCCGCAGCAGCGTTACTGTCTCCTGTGGATTCGGTGAGGAAGAAATTAGCGGAGGATAAAGCGAAGGAATCTACGAGCGGAACCGTCAACATCAACGAGTGATTGATTTGTCTCAAGAAACGAATGTATTGCTACAGAAAATCCTTTTGGAGCTTCAGCATTTCAACGCGTTCAACGATATGGATCCGAAGAATTTCAGTCATAGCGCGAAACTTGGGTGGGAAATCGCGTCGGGCCTTGCTCCGAACCTGACGGTTGCGGCGAAGGCTAACATTCCATGGATTCCGCGAACCACCTATCACGGCTCCGTGTTGTACGCGATGGGGTCCTTCTCATCTTTGAAGATGGGTCTTGAACTTGTGTTTGAGAATCAGCGTGGGCAGATCCTTACGATTAACCGTACTGTGGAGCAGCTGATTGCTGCCGGTAACACGGTGCCTACGCAGAACTTCTACGTGTCGAAGGCTGTCGCGACGCCTGTGCCGCTCTACGTGGTTATGCTTCAACCGACTTTTCCCGGCTTGCCCTTCCAAATCATGGAGGCGCGTGTCTTCAACAGTGACATGGTTGAACACACTCTCTATTCCGCTTTAGCGATTATTGTGCGGCACTTCTAGGTGTTGTCTGTGCCTGTCTCCGGAGACATCGTCTGGCGGTGGGACTAGCCTTGGATTTTCTCCAGGGTGTTTTATTCGTGTATCTCGGTTCGTTGGTCTTCTTTCTCTGTGAGGTTCTGTGGTGGTGTTTCGGTCCTTTGGGGGAGGATTGACTTGGATTATCAGAAGGGTTTTGGGTTGGGTTTTCAACCCCCTAATCTGCATTGTAGACGGTGTGGGGTGTTTCCAGCCGTATTGCTAAGTATCAATGGACTGTTAATATATTCTTGTTGTGGAATTCCTCTTCCGGAATACACGTTGGGGAGTCACAGCCGAACCACCTAGGCACCTAACTCACATGTGTTAGTTCCCGTTGGTGCATGTGCAGATGCTTAGAATTCAGGATTGACCAGCCGAACCGCCTAGGCGGGCTAACTCACATGTGTTAGTTCCCATTGGGAAATGAGTTAGCGTAAATTCAGCGTAAATTCAGCGTTAATGAGCGGTAGGATTGGGCGTCGTTTATGATGCAGTTGATCATTATCTTTAGTTTCTTGTCGTCTTGATCTGGTAGCATTGTGAATCCGCATTTCTTATAGAATATTGTTGTATCGGGTTTGGCGTCTACTATGAGGAATCTACAGCCTATCCATTCTAGGTTTGTTAGTGCTTTGGCGCGGCTCCAATTGCAGATGAAAGTTCCTATTTTTCTGCCCTGCTTTTCTTTTGTTACGCCCAGTCGGCCTATTAGGAGTGCGGGATTGTTTTTGATTGAGATGTCGGGGCTGATTCCATCGGGTAGTATCTTTTTTCTTATGTCGGCCATACTGAGTGTTACGAACCCAACTAATTTATTGTCGTAGTAGAAGAGGTGGGTGATACCTAGGGCTTCTTTTTGAAAGTCTAGAGCTTCTTTTTGGATGAAGGTGTCTAGGTCTGCTTGTCCGCAGGAGAATTTTGATGTGTCGTGGCTTTCAGAGAGTCGAAATATTTCTATCTTACTGGGGTCTAGTGATTGAGACAAGAGTCATCATGTTTCAGCGTTTTAAGAAATGCCGCTGCCTCTTTCCGCTGTTTCTCAATCTTTTCCGGGGTTATTTTCTTACCTAGGTCTTCCACTACTTTCCACTGTTTCTCCGTTAAATCTGGAATTGTTCTGGGTAGCACTCTAACCACTCTACCACTCTACCACTCTACCATTATATAATCATGATGATGATCATGATGATGATCATGATGATCAAGTTTTAGTTGAAGTTGCCCCACTTCTTTGACCATCACCCAATGATTCACTTTTAAAAAAACATTTTTTTGAAAAATGCTTAAGTGCTGTCAAACATGTGTAACCTGTGTTAGGCGTGGAAACGTGAATTCACGGCATGCTTCTCGCTTTCTTACGCACATGTGAAATGATTATTTTAATGAAGATAATTAATTCTGCGTTTCCATTTGTCTAGCTCTAGATCAAGTTTCATATCAAGCTCAGCTTGTTCTTTTGAGATAACTGGTAATGGGTTAGTGGACTGCACTAGCGGGCCCTGTACCATCAGTGGAGATCTTATTCTGTCGGGGGTAGTAGGCGTTTGGCTTAGTATATCTGTGATTATTCTTGTCCTCTCATCTGGGTTCATCTCTTGGCCAGTTGCTAGTCTTTTGACGATTTTCTTCGGGACTGGCCTGAAACCGAATTGAGTGTTCATTTCTCCTCTCTCCATCTCGCTTTGGTTTGTTTCTGAGAATCGTCCTCCAATCCCTAGTTTTCCACTATAGAGGCTTTCACGTCTAAGTAGCCATGAGTCTTTCTTACCTAGTATTAGAATCTCTGGATATCCTTTTGAGCTTATTCCTGAATACATTCTCCAATCTTCGGGTCTTCTGCGGTACTTTTCCCAGTATTCAACCCATACTTGATCTTCTGATATTATGTGCATGTTAGAATTCACTTGGGAAGGAATTATTATGTACTTTTAAATGTTGATGCTTTGCGTTTTACTTGTCGTCAAACGGTTTGATGTAGTCTTCTAGTTTCTTCTTGACTCGTTTTTTTCTACGTGTGTTAGGCTTCGCTTGACTGTACTCCTTGTGAATGATTGTTGTTATTTTGCTCGCAACTATTTTTCCCACTCCGTCTATCTTCATAAGATCCTCATTTTTGGCTTGGAAGAGGTTTTGTAGGTTTCCAAAATGGTTGAGAAGTCTAGACGCCATCTCCTCACCGATGTTTGGCAGACCTTCAGCGATGAATATCTGTCTTTGTGAGTCGTCTAAGAATCGCCGTTTTGTTCTTATCTGTATCTTTGATTCCTTGCTTCGCTGTGCTCTTCTAGCCATTGTTACGAGAATGTTTGCTGTTTGAAAAATGTCTGGTGAGAACATTACAGGTACTTTGTTGTCGACTTGGATTCTAATCAAAGCTCCCCAAATCGCCCTTGGGTTTCTCCTAAGGCCTAGCTCTTCCTCAAGGTCTCCTTCGACTAGAAGTACTGGTTTGCTGTATGTTTCTGTAAGCCTATCAAGCTGCTCAAGTAATCTTCCTTTGAATAGGGATTGAACAAAGTCCCCTGTGGTTTTTCTCTCGATGGCCCATCCCTCTCCGACGATGTAGTCTCCTGGGGAAATTGATTTTCTTTCAACTTCTAGGTCAAACTCTGATAATAAGGTGCATATGTCTAGCGGCTCGTGGATATCCACAATCACTTTTGCCTTAACTTCGTTATTCCTCATTTGTATAACGCGCTCCTCTTATAATTTTCGCGGTACTTGGGTCTAGACCTTGCCACTTTACCTCATATCCTAATGCACCAATTAAAATCGATGTTTCGTCGAGTCCCTCTTCTTCAAATATCTTCTGTACTTTGGAGAATGAAGGTTCATTGAGGCTGTCAATCTTATTTTTTAGAATCTTCATTATATCTTTATGTATGAAGATATCTGCTGCTCTGAAATAGTTCTTGTCAATTTTCATCTTCTCAACTGCTTTTCTCGTTGCTTCAACTGAAACGCCAATACTTGCCGCGATATCTCTTATCTTAATAATATCTCCTTTGAGGTTTAATCCGCTTCTCATTACTTTCTCAACCTGGGAATCAAGGGTTCTGCTCTCCCTGTTTCTCAGTTGTCTGTAGACATTTTTTGCGTCAACGTTTCCACGGAACAAAATAATGTCTTTTTCAATGTCTTTTATCTTTGAGCAGGCCAGACTTTCGTCAATAGCTATTATCAAATCAACGCTCTCGAGCGACTTTATCTTGCTAATCTTACTCTCTAAGTAATCTGGTGTCCAGAATCCCAGTATTTCGAGAAACACTTTCAAACCGTTCTTCTCAAACCCAAAGTCAGGGATTAAGACTCGTGATCCTGTTATCAAAGGCTCGGGTTCTCTCTTAACGACCCATCCACTGTCAAGCGCATTGAAGCTGTTTGCGAATTTTCTCTCAACTTCACTGTCATATTGTGGCTCATTCTTGTATTCCACGAACGGAAAAAGGCCTTCCGCGTTTTGGCTTGATAGCTCAAACCTGTATATTTTCCTCTTGTCGCCTTTACCCAGAATGTCAGCCTTTATCCTCCATTCTTTCGAAGTAACTATTACCGGGATCAGTTTGGCTGTAGCTGTTCCGTATCTGTCAACCATCTTTATTAGTGACAAAGGGCCCTCGACTCTAACATGGGTCTCACTGTTCTTCTCCACAATGTAGATTAGTCCTAGGCGTTTTATTTCTCTGAAGATGTTTTTCCAGTTGTCTGAAACCGTGAATTCAAGCCACTGGGATTTGAATAGTAGAGTCTGGGTCTGAGATAGATTATACTGCTTGAGCAGATCTTGGGGCTTGATTTCTTCAATGTTTTTGAGGATAAGGTTCTCATCCAAGTCGCTCCACAGTGAATTCTCAAGTTGATCCACGGTGACTCTAGCTTTTTCAGCGGCAATCTGAATAATCTGAGCTCTGCTTTTCTTGTCTGGAACTCTTATTTTGCTTGCTTCGCCAAAAACCAGTCTTCTAGCTTCACTAGGATTGATGGAAGCATTTGCTTCGAAGAAACATCTTCTCTCTAATATGTGTGTTAAGCCTCTGACTAGCCTATAATCGAATGCTTCCTCTAAGCTTTGGATATTTCTATCTATTATTGCTCTTTTCAATCCTTTTGAATCTTTGAAAAAACCAATGATGTTTTTCGCAAGTTCTAAGTTTTCTGAAGTTAGTGTCGTGTAAACCGGTGAGATTTGTCCATGGCTTATTCTTGCTCTAAGTAGCTGTGCTGGAATCATTGTGGGGTTAGCCCTCGCTTTCTTCTCCAGCTTACTCTTGACTCTGATGTTTGACTTGTTATTATTTCGATTAGCTTAGCTGTCTTACCTTCTTTCTTTCTTAGAAGTCGCCCTAGTCTTTGAATGAACTCTCTTGAGCTTCCACTCCCACTCATAATCACACCCAGAGAAACCTCTGGAATATCTATGCCCTCGTCTAAAACCCTTGAAGTTACTATTGTTTTGTATGTTCCTTCTTTGAATAGTCTTAGTGTTTCTGCTCTTTCTTCTTTTAACGTATTATGTGTAATATATGGTATTAGAAACTCACTTGAAATTCTGTGGACTAAACTGTTATGCTGGGTGAAGATGATAGTTCTTTCTTCAGGGTTCTCGTTGAGAATTTTTCTTAATGCCTCTATCTTTGACTCGCTGTTGAATGATATTGATATCGCTCTGCTTCTCGCCAAAATGGCTTTGCGCGCTTCAGCGTCGCGGTTGCTTCTCCATACTATACGCATTAGGTCTTGAGATCCTCTTAAGACCAGTCCGTTCTTCTTGAGATAGTCTTTGAAAATTCTGAAGTTAACATCATATTCTTCTTTCTCATCATCCTTCATTTCAACTGTGACTCTCTCCAGATTATAGTCTGAGAGGTAGTCTCCGGCAAGGTCGTCTGGTTTCAAGCTGTAGACAACTCCTCCAACGAGTCTGGGCAGCTCTTTGTGTAGCCCGTCCTCGCGTTCATAGGTAGCTGTCAAGCCAAGTCTATATGGTGCGATAAACATTTCAGCTATCTGCCTGTAACCCTCGGCGGGAAGATGATGGCACTCATCAAAAATAATCAGTTTGAACTTATTTCCTATTTCTGCAGCTCTTATGTAGGCTGAGTCGTAAGTCGAAACTGTAATCGCTTTCAGATTAAATGAGCCGCCGCCGATAATCCCGATCTCGATTTTGACCTCCTCATGTAATCTGTTTCTCCACTGGTCAACTAGGTCTAAAGTAGGTGCGATAACAATTGCAGGCTCGTTGACCATTTCAATGGCTTTAATCGCTATTATCGTCTTGCCTGAGCCGGTTGGGAGCACAATTACTCCTCTCTTCTCAGATTCAATCCACTTGCTTAGGGCTTCATTCTGGTATTTTCTTAGATTCACCGTGCTTTTCATAAATGGGCTTGGCACCAAGTCTTGAGCATCGTCTTTGAATTCAACTCTGCTTCTTGCGAAGTAGTCCAGAATCTCTCGGTAGTAAATCGCTTGTGCTCTGAACACTTTTAATCTGTTGTCGTAAGTTGTGTAAGGCGCTCGAAAAGACCCCTTAATAATGAGGGTGCCTTTGTCAAATTGTATAATAGGCTTCTCCATCATTTAATTAATATGAATGCATTGGTTAAAAGTATGTTGACAAGTTACATTTGGTTAAATTGGTCATGCTAGATTGACTTATTTGTTCTCTTGAGTTTTGATTCTTTGATTTGATTTCAAGAACTGTTATGATTGTTATGGGATTATTTCGCAGCTATTGAATCGTGTGTATTCAAAATCGTTTCTTGATACTTGTTTAGATTCTATTAGGTTTCTAATTCGGGGAAGAACTCTGTTGATTTCATCAATTAGTGTCTTCGAAGTTTCGCATACTAGTTTAAACCCGTCGTCTCCCCAAAGCTTTGTAATGTTTGCGTAAAGGCATCGGCCGCCGCACAGGTCGAGGCTTTCACATTTTGTGCAGGGTTCGCCTAACTCTGTTCTTCTCAGTCTAAGTTCTTCATGACTAGTCACCTGAATTCTTCCAGAATAATAGTCCTTCATACCCGACATAGCTGGGCATGGAGTTATTGCACCGTCAGTCTGGACGTTGAATTGCATCCAGCCTGCTCCACACCTTATCTTGGTGCTTCGCCCGGTTAGAAGTGACTCAGCTACACCCAAGAACGGGTATATTCTTTGGACTTTGCCCTTTTCTTCCATGGTCTCTACCCATTCTTCTATGAGGTTTGTTAGACGAGGCTTGTAGCTGTGGTTCACCCAATTTGTGAATGTACTAGGCTCGAAGTCGTTGCGCCAGAACTGTGCGTCAAGCTGCCAGTGAACCGCATCAAAAACATCTTCTTTGAGAAGCAAGTGCCGGACTTGTATATCTATCTCCGTCTCCGACTCAACTGTCATCCTAGCTATAATTTCTCCTAAGAAACCCTTCTCACGGATTGTACGTATGTTTTTCACTACTTTCTCGTATACTCCTCCTCCTCGATTCTTGTCGGTTAGTGCTTCGTCTCCGTCTACGGAGACTAGTATCGTGTGTAATCTACTGAGGTATTCAGGTTCGAGCTGCTGGATGAGAAGGCCATTTGTCTGAATCATGTACTTGTCGGCTGGCACATTATCCATTATCTCCCTAACTTTATCTAATCTGAGGAGCGGTTCACCTCCGTAGAAAATCAGTGTCTCTATCTGCTCTTTGTCTGAGAAAGCCTTGAGCTGAGAAATATCGTATGAGATGTCGTTTGGGAGGTCATAGTCTATGTTGCCAAATTTCTCGTTGTCGCTTCCAAAGTCTTCGCAGCACTTGCCGTAGCAGTATCTACATTTTAGATTGCAATCGTAAGTTAACGTTACGAACAAATGCATTGTGCTACTTCTCCGTCTAGACTACCCCTGTCAAAACGGCGGTAATAATCACTGCTATTGTGCTTAATTTAGCCTATATTTGCTTATTATTATCTTGTATTTTTTCGCTTTTATTAGTGGGTATTATGAAATTGCATTGCTTATAGAAATGGACTGTGGCTGGTTTTGAGTTGGCCACAAGGAATTTGCATCCCACTTACTTCGTGCTTTCAATGGCTTTTCTGTGACACCACTTACCGATTAGGGTGCCGAGTCTTACTTTTCTTGTTGTCTATCGCAAGTATGGGGCTGGAGACTCATGTTGGGTGGATAAAGAAGATCTCGGCTCGCCTCCGTTGGAAGCGGTAATCTTGTTGAACCTATTTGTTTGAGAAAGATGTTTCGGATAAGCAGTGGTTTTATATATAGGGTTAGCTTCACCTAATTAGGTAATCCTAATTGGTGGAAGCATTTCGGCGATAGAGGTACTTGTAAATTCTTCAGTACCTCTTCTGATAACGTTCAGAGAAGCGTTGGAAGCGGCGCTCATAGTGAGCATATTGGCAGCCTACTTGAAGAAGATAGGTCGAGGAGACCTGAACAGACACCTCTTGACAGGTGTATTCGCAGCCATAATGGTAAGCTTAGTCGCAGGAGGGGCGATGGCATACGTGTACGGTGGGTTGTCAGGCGTCTCCGCGCAGCTATTCGAGGGCTCGGCGTCAATCTTGGCGACAGTTGTGCTAACGTATATGATATTCTGGATGGCTAGAAACGCTAGGCGGATAAGTGGGGAGCTTGAGGCGAAAGTTCACGCATCAGTTAGTAGAGGATATGTCTTCGGTATAGTTGCTCTCGCGTTCGTAGCTGTGGTGAGAGAGGGGATTGAGACAGTTCTCTTCCTCACAGCGTTCGCAGTGCAGGACTTCACAGCCACCCTTACCGGAATTATGGTTGGAGCGACGGCTGTGGTGGGGCTTTCATTCCTGATGATGAGAGGTGCATATAGACTGGACTTGCAGAAGTTCTTCAGATATACTAGCGTACTTCTACTTGTATTCGCTGCAGGATTGTTAGGTTATGGTATCCATGAATTGATTGAGGCAGCTGAAGGCTCTGGAGTAGAAATCGGCATCCTAGCAGATCATGCATTTGATATCAACCCAGCTGATACACAGAACCTGTTTCACGAGAAGGGGGCGGTAGGCTCGGTTTTGAAGGCATTAGTCGGCTATGACGGTAACCCGGAGTGGCTCAGAGTAGTAGCGTACATAGGTTATTGGGTCGTCATAGGAAGCTACTTAATCCGCTTCTATGGTTTAACAGGATTAAAGCTGATCCCTAGTGCCAAGAAGTTGGAGACGAGAAAGCCACATCGAAGCTGAAGAGGGCGAAATGAAAATCTCTTTATATAGTTACAAGGAGTTAAATTAGTTGCAATGGCTTTAACGGGTTGCAAAGTTCTATACATAGCCCCTGTAACATCTGAACATACGGAAGAATATCTAGAAGCGGTGTGGTTGCTTGAGGCAACTGAATCCCCAGTTAAGATAACAACTATTTCTCAACGACTGAATATTGCGCCACCTAGCGCTGTTCAAATGTTGAAAAAATTGGAGGCGAAGGGTTATGTGAAGTACAAAGTGCGAGAAGGGGTCATTCTTACAAGAAAGGGTAAAAAAATAGGACAACAAATGGTTCGAAACGGCCGATTGATAGAGAGACTAATGGCTGATTCATTGGGAATTGAGGCTGACCCAAAAATAGCTTGCGGAATTGAACATCACATGACTGAGGAGTTTGCAGATGCGTTATGTATCTTGTTAAAACATCCAGAGAAATGTCCTCATGGACAAGACATACCTAAAGGAAAATGCTGCGTAAATTGGAGCAGATGAACTTCTCAAATATCGATTTAATTATTGTTCTTTGAATATTATGATGTTATTACTCTTTAGATATTTCTTTTTGGGTCGTTTCCGGTTCAGTCGAGGTATGAGGGGTATTTACTGGCTCTATTTTCTTTGGTTTTATTAGCATTAAGATCAATTGAGCGGCCGAAGCCATAGATAGAACTACTCCAGCGTATAAGCCAATAACAACTATTATTTCTACTAACGAACTCGTTTCTGGTGCCAAAGAGAGTATGAAAGCTGAAAAAAGAATAACTCCTAATACCGCCCATGCTCTTACGATAGTTTCAAATTTCACTTTATCCTCTTCTCCTAATCCCTATATGCGGTATGATTAGTACTATTTAGATATAATACTTGCTAGAAGGCGAACCCGTCTACCCCGTCAGAGCGCAGGATTCAAATAATATTTGTGATTATTTTAGATTGGTGCAGAATAAGATGAAGAGTAGTGTTTAAGGGCTAAATGTTCAAAAGCATCAGGGTGGGCCTAGTGGTTTTGCATATTACTTTATTAGTTTGTTAACTCTTCATTGTGAATGATTATGAAGTTGCGGTGCGCGGAAATTCTGAAACAGCTGAAATCTCTATCAAATCCAGCTGCTGTGTCGGGGATGGCACTGTATGGGATAAACTCTAAGAACAATTACGGTGTTTCAGCACCGCTTCTTAGGCGTATCGCCAAGCAGGTAGGTTCTGACCACGTTCTCGCCGAGCAGCTTTGGAACTCGGAGGTTCACGATGCTCGAATTCTAGCAAGCTTGATTGATGACCCGAAGCAGGTGACTAGCGAGCAGATGGATAGATGGGTTAGTGACTTCGACTCGTGGGATGTGTGCGACCAGTGCTGTAGCAACCTTTTTGACAAAACAGTATTCGCCTACTCGAAAGCACTTGAGTGGTGCCTGAGCGATAAAGAGTTTGTTAAGAGGGCAGGTTTCGTTCTCATGGCGGCGCTAGCGGTTCATGATAAGAGAAAAAAGGATGAGGCGTTCCTACCTTTTATCGATGCTTTGAAGGTGGGTGCTTATGACGATAGAAACTTCGTCAAGAAAGCAGTCAACTGGGCGCTTAGGCAGATAGGAAAGCGAAACAGCAACTTAAACGATAAGGCTTTGGAAGCGGCAAGAGCAATTCGAGAAATCGACTCGAAGAGCGCAAAATGGATCGCATCGGATGCTTATAGAGAATTAACAAGCGAACCAGTACAGACACGGCTCAAAAAGAAGATTTCAAAATAAAATCCTTGGAACGAATCCTGTCTAATCTTCGTAGCAAACCACTCACCGTAGATTTTAATCAAACGTAAGATGTGAGACCTATATCTTCAAAGATATCAATGAATTAAGTTAATCTACTAGCGACAGTGGTGTGTATCCGTAGATGGATTTTAGTTGGCTTATTGATTTAGTTAGTGGTCTAGGCTACCCAGGTGCTTTTCTAGCAGGATTCTTAGGAAGCAGCAGCCTGTTCCTAGCGTTTTTCCCATCTTATTTGGTAATTCCTATTCTGGCCAAGTTCAACAACTGGGTTGTAATTGGAATATTAGCTGGTTTAGGAGCTGGTTTAGGGCAGTTTCTTCACTATTACATAGGCTTGGGCGGCAGGCGATTAATTCCTGAAAAATACACTAAATCTATGGATAAGTGGGAGCGGAGAATTGAAAAGTACGGAATATGGCTCATAGTTGTCTTCGCAGCCACCCCGCTGACTCCAGACGACGTTCTTTGGATTCCTCTAGGGATGATAAGATACCCCAAAGCGAAGGCTCTAGCAGCAGCTATGATTGGTAAAACAATACTGAACCTAGCTTATGCCTACGCAGGTGCATATGGAATAGATATGATAATTCATGCACTGTCTTTATGATCAAGACATGGCTATCTGAGTCTATGTGAAGGTCTAATCTTATTCTTCTTGATACTATTTTTCTATTACTCGCCTTTATTGAAGAGAAGGTAGTGATTGACAACTTCGCCTACTGGTGAGTGGATGCAGTTGTATGTGTGAAGAGTCCAGCCTTTCTTCTCACAATCCTCAATTGTTTGTGCAACCTCGTTATGATGACTTACTTTAATGCACACCCATTTCTTCAAGAATAACCACTCAACAATACCATATGTATGTTATCTCGCCGAGATATTAAAGGATAACGTGAAGGTACCGCAAAATCTTTTCTGATTGATTGCTTTATGTAGGAATTAATATTCATGACAATGGGTTTGTCACGTCAGGACGTTATTTCAATACTCTTTAGCCCTAAACTATTCATAATCTCTTACCCATAATTTCTATGTGATGGTGGATTTCAACCGTTGGAAAACGTGGGTAATCCTATTTTAACTATAGTTTATCGGAATAGGATTGATAACGATCTGTGCGACTTGGTGGGGATTGGAATTTTGTTAGGGGTGGTTGTCTTGGGGCGTGGTTTTTTTCACCACCTGTCAGGTGTATCTTTTACATAGGTTTAAATAACTTAAGTCTCTTAATTAAAACTTGATTGTTATGAGTAGAAGAGAAACTATGTCAAATATTTCACCAAAAGATGTCGATGAAGAAACATCAAGAAAAGTGCTAGAGTTTTTAAACGGTGTAAAGAACCCGCAGGAGATAGCTGATATTGTGGAGTTTGAGGGACGCGACGTTGGGCTCAAGGTCGCCGAACATATAGCCGCAAAACGAGCGGAGATTGGAAGTTTCAAGTCCTTAGACGAAGTTGCGAGCATACAGACAATTGGTCCGAAGAGATTCACCGATATCGTCACCGCGGTATCAGGCGCGATAAAAGTTGAGCCTGAGCGATTACATTTTAGCGCACTCCAGTTGAAGAATATTAACTATTTTGGGAACATTTCTAACACGGATTTGAAACCGGTTCTCGTAAAGAAGATTGACACGAGCTATGAAGATCTAAAGTGCGTCGGTTATAATCCCCAGTTCAAGAGACTTGAAGCTATTGTTCACATAAATCGAGAATATGGTTACGGTAGCGGTTTATGCGGTGCAGGCACTGAAGAGTATGTCAGGTTCTACGTGGATTGGGACAATAACGGCACATGGGTAGATCTAGGTGTTGCTAGCTTTACTGCTCACAATATTTCAGGAAAGAAGCCTTTAGAGTACGCAGTTACTTTGAAGATTAGTCCGAAGGAGAAGTATTGCAAGATTGAGAATCTGCCTAAGGTGAGGGCGATACTTGAATGGAACCGTGTACCAGATCCTAATACGCCAAACTACGTTCCTGTTTGGGGGAATGTTAAGGAGGCATATATTCAGATTGGTAAGGCACTCACACTTAGTATAAAAGACATGATTGATGTGAATGTAATTGCTGCAAAGCTTGATGCTGTAAAGCCATTTGTTGATATAGATCAGCCGCTTGAAGCAAAGCAGGTTGCGTTAAGTCATGCTCAACTCGCTGAAATGTATAAGGGCAAAGTTGATCCGAGCCGCTTTGCTTTCCCGATCGTTCATAAGATGATATCGAATCCTGCTGTCAATGAAAACATGCTCATGCTCAAAGCAAAGCCGGTTCTGGCTTCAAACGTCGAGTTGGCTATTAATCCAGCGATTGTGGATGCGATACTTGCTCTTAATGTGAATACGCAGTATGAGGAACTTACGTGTTTGGGCTTCAACCCAGATATGGATGAGTTAATGGCTGTGGTCAAAGTAAAACTATCCTCTGGCTATTCAGGAAGCCTCTGTTCTCCAGGAAGCAAAGAGTATGTGGCGTTCTGGGTTGACTGGGGTTTAGGCTGGGAATACGCAGGAACAACTTCAGTGGATGTATATGACATTATGAATATGCCATCAGAAGGACTGCACTACGCTGTGTTTCTCCCCTTAAACACAATCGGTAGGCGCCAATCATGTGAGAAAGGAGCTAAGACAGCAAGAGTCAGGGCGATTCTATCATGGTCTGCAGCGCCTTCGAATTCTGACCCTAACTACGTTCCACACTGGGGCAACAAGAAGGAGACGTTGATCCAGATAAAACCCGGAGTAGCAACAACTGGCTATGCGCCGATAATTCAATCGGTTGGAGCCATGGCTGTAGCTAGCATAAATTCAAGTGGCTTGGCCAATGGTGCTCCAGTAGGCGGAGGTTGCCTAGCCAACGACAGTCCGTTCGGAGGAGCTGTGAAGATCACAGGGAAAGTAGCTAACCCACCCGACATGCTTGGCGGCGGTGCATCACCTATTCAGTACAGAGTGTATGTTAGTGATGACAATGGAGCCTCATGGCAGCAGCTCATGAACAAGTTCACCATATGGTACAATGATTTGAATAGCGGGATATGGGGTCCAAACACACCGTATACTCAGCAGCTTGACGCTGACGGCTGGTACTGGTACATGGAGGACATTAGTGGGCCCAATCAGCGCTTCATGACTGAGAATGTACTTGGAATATGGAATACATCTGGGCAGGGCAAATGGAAGATCAAGGTTGAAGCAAAGAATCCAGATGACGTGACGAATACAAAATACACAAGCAACGTAGTCACAGTCATGCTTAACAACAAAGCTCCAAAGGCATCAATAACCATAACCTCAGGCGGAGGAGCATGCGCAGACTTCAAGATAGGTGAAGTAATCTCTGGGCTCTATTCAGCCTTCGACACAGACTACTTTGGAAGCCTCACATTGTGGGTGGAGCCAAACTTTGGCAAAGGACGATTCACAGTCCCATCTGGAGGTAGCTTGACCGACCCAACATTATCCCGTGGATACCCGACAGTTCCCACAACAGGCGAATCAGGTAAAGCATGGTCTTTGGATACGAAAGATATGCCACGATGCGGCTACGTGGTGAAGATCAGCGTCAGAGACAGAACAATTGTGAGCAACAGCCCCTGCAACAACTTCTACGCGGGCGACGTGGTTGGCCTGTGTTTAAGAGATAAAACCGACAACTAACAAGTCAAACAAACGTATCTACTCAGACAAACGGGAGTACTTCGCAAGTACTCCCGCAAAAAGCCACGCTGGGCCGAGCAGAATACACTTGGAATAGGCCGCCAAATTCACGTTCAAAATCTTGTATATTGAAGATTTGGACTGCCTTGTTCATAGGCCCATGCTTGAAGTAATCTATGAATGCAGTGACTGACGTTTTTACACATGTGATAGTGTGCACGCCGCTGGGGGACTCCTCAATATCGACACCTGGATTGGTGACTCGAGTCGGCCTAGTATTTACATTCAGTATCCACTATTTAGCTATGCACAAGGTAGAAGCTTAGTAAATATGAATCTACGACTCTAAAGAATTATTACAATTGTGTAACGTGGGCAGTATCTCAACCCAATGCTTTAGCTAAGTCAATTGTTAATACTAACTATCTCGAAAAGTTACTTTTTTTTAATATAGATGTAGGTTTCTCTTATCTGTCCGCTGGTTTTGCTGTTCCCCCCATTATCATGTTTCTTGCACTTTATCATGGATATGGGGATGATTTGGCCTGAGCAGGTTATGCTCTATATCTTGTGTTATGGAGCGGTCAAGAATTATTAGCGCGTCGTTTGGTCCAATTAGCCCTTCGACACTTTGGGTTCCTTGGGATAGAGCTTGGTCTGCTGACATCATTCGCCAAATAACTCTTAGCCTTTCGGCAAAGTTATCTTGATATGGATGTTCACGAATCAATCCTTTTGCCTTTGCCATTGAAACTAGTTGTCTGGTTATACGTTCTGCTTCGGATATGCGCTCCTGGTCTTTTCTGATGAGATTTGAAACTATATCATTTGCCTGCCTAACAACGTATGCTGCCGTTGCTTCCCGGATTTTGCGCCCTGTTGCCCGACTCTGAAACTCGATACTTACAGGTATGGCTCCTCTCTCAGATGATATTAGGACGCCTCGCAGCGACGCAACAGCTCCAGCGGCTGGTATTTTATTGCGCTCTAGGATCTTTTCAAGCTCTAATAGCCAACGCTTCGCCTCTGGAATGAAGTTTGTATCTTTATTCTCCTGAAGGTTAATTAGAGATGGGACACGTAGGAGCATATCTGTGATTTCTTCTAGATTTACGATGCGCAACATATCTTATTACTCTACGACTAGCTTATCCTGCTTTCCTCCTTCTGATTCTATTGTTGTCCATTCAAAGGACTCTTCAGTTATCTTCAAATGTAGCTTGGTAACGATCTCGTTTGGGCCAGCTTCACGAATCTCCCCCGTTGTTACGAGCACCTGAAGCCGAGTGGGGGGCTTGCGAAGCTTGAGAAACTCTAGTCTTGTGGTTTCTCTAAGTTTATCTTCGAACTTTAGCTGTCGTTGTTTATCCATTGAGGTTCCAGCTTCAATTATCAGCCTGCTGGCAGTGCTTGACATTTCATCAGCAACGCGATTAACATCTATTGAGATTTCCTTTGGTCTTGATTGAGACGTCCATTTCTTGTCAAGCGTTGCTCTTAGTTTAGTATTGACCTCAGGCTTGAAACTGAGGCCTTCTTCACGAATCGTAGTTTCAAAAACTCTTTCGAATGTTTTTCTCATAGCTGCAAGAGTAGGTGTCCCTCTAGGTAATTCACCTGCCTGCTCTTCTTCTATTTTACTAATTACTACAGGAACA
>Ga0214473_10003997_pt1 | contig 17743 bp, 19 predicted proteins | sample RVTome_7_FD_203509 | JGI IMG/M metagenome (GOLD analysis project Ga0214473, IMG submission 203509) | Soil microbial communities from uranium-contaminated site in the Upper Colorado River Basin, Wyoming, United States - RVT98D197 | ecosystem: Environmental > Terrestrial > Soil > Contaminated >... | reverse complement strand
TTATTCTGTCAGATTTTTTATCAAACAATTCTAATGATACCCAATCCAACAAATTTATCATAAATCTTCGGCATTTTTATTCATTGACACCTAAAGATATTACAAAGGAAAATGAGAGACAATACAACAGAGAAAAACAGATTGCCGAAAAATTAGAAGAAATATACAACAAATACAAAAATGATGAATTCACAAAACAGATTAATCTGAATTTCGGATTCTATGAGATAGAGCTTCCTGAAATAGAGGCAGAAACTACAGATGAGGAAACAGACGACCAGCTTAAAGATGCTAATTTGTTTGGTCAACAACAGATACAGCATAAGGCATATAGGATAGAACGACGCGCTCTATTTTCACTACCTGTGATTATAGATAGAGAGCATGGCAAATATTATCTCCGTCCAGCAGATTCAGAGGTTCAATACAATGTCAGTATTCTTGAGCATGTATTGGGTGAGGAACGACTATCTCAAGTTGTAGAGACATTTGGACAATACGAAATTGGAGATAAATTCACTTTGCCCATAAATAATATTGATATTTTTAATGAATTGTGGGGCAGGGTTTGTGAGCAGTTACGTTTAACAGATGCAGTTTTCGGAGAGTCATCGTTTAAGTGGGACGAGTTTCGTATTTCTTTATCACCAAAAGTAAATTATTTTCTTGCTGAGGATCTTCTAAAATTGTCACGACTTGCTGAGGATAAATTAAAAATGTCCTCTATTATCGGGTGGGTTGATGATGCTGAACTATCCAGTGAAAGTAATATTCCAGAGGAAGAGGAGCTTTATTTCCCGTTACCGTACGATAAGTATCAACTGAAAGTTTTAAAACTAATTAATAATAAAGCGTCTGTTGTTCAAGGCCCTCCAGGAACTGGGAAATCTCAGACCATCGCAAACATATTATGCCATTTAGCGGCGAACGGTAAAAGAGTGCTTTTTGTCAGTCAGAAAGCTCAAGCGCTGAAAGTTGTCAAAGATAAGTTGAATGAATTAAAAGTAAATGGGGAAAAACTTCAGTGTCTATATGGTTATATTCCAAACCTCGCCTCTCCGCAGATAGGAGAAAACGATGAATTAGATGGGATTGCGCCTCAATTGGCAGGGTTAGGGCCATATCTCGCAAAAATGGAATATGGGCGTCACACTGCGAGCGATGTCACTGAAGAAATTCGAGCGATAGTTGGAGATAAAAAGCAAATATGTAATTTTTTAAATGCATCTATAGATGAACAACGACTTTTTTACAAGCACTTCAACGAATTACAAACATTACAGGATTATGCAGTTTCAATCTTAAATTTCCCCAAATTCAAGTCAAATTTGACATCTGATGCAAAGAAAACAATAGACATCCTGCTTTCAAAAAATAAGAGAATACAGGAGTCAATAAACCATTACGAAAGCCTTGGAATTCCAAATAATCTCAAAGAAAAATTTAGCCTGATTGACCTCCAAAACAACAAATTCTCTGAACTGACAGAGAAAATTAAAGACGATTGTAAACTGTCGGGCTATGATGGACACAGTCAGTTTTTGCGTAAGCTGAACAATTTCAGCCGTCGGTTCAGATTAGGTAAAGTTTTCAATGCCCTGCCTCGTGAATTCAAAGATTATATAACCACTAAACTTTCTGAGGATATCTCTCGCGCTAAGGCAGTCGCAGTTTTGGAAGAGTTATTGAATTTTTGCAGATACTATGAATCAAAGGGGCGGCTTGAACAGGTGCAGGCTAACCTGAATAAAAATTTAAATGATTGCGGTTTATCTCTGGAAGAGTTTTTGAACATTAATTCGCTGATTGTCCATGCAAAGTTCGATGAAATTAAACAGAGAATTATTAGAAAGATTGAGTTAGATGAAATTTTAAATCGGTTCAAATGCGAAGACCATAATATAAGTCATCAATTATTTAGCTCCGAAAAGTCTAGACGTGAGCGCGTTATCATTTATGTTCAGAACCTTATAAACAACAAAATTAAGGAGCAGTGGGGTAATCCAAAAACAGGCAGGAAAGTTAGATCTATCATCAATACACTTTCAAGGGCTTTTGGTAAATCTAAAAAGGCGTATAAGACATTCGATACTCTTAAAAGAGAGCCTGATAACTTCAAAACAATACTTTCATTGGTACCTGTCTGGATTATGGAACTTGAAGATGTAAGCCGATTAATTCCTCTTGAGCCAGCGATGTTTGACTATGTTATTTTTGATGAATCATCTCAGTGCAATCTTGCTTATGCAATGCCATCAATGTTTCGTGCAAAGTCGGCTATTTTCTTTGGCGATAGCGAACAAATGCGTGATGATACTGTAAGATTTAAGTCCAACAGAGCGTTTGACGAATTGGCAAGACGCTATAGTATGCCGCAGGAGTTAAATATAAAACCTCGACAGGAGGCGGTTCAGTCAGTCCTTGATATAGCTTTTTTGCGTGGGTTTCTTTCAACGGTTTTGCAATATCATTACAGATCACCTAGGGAGTTAATAGGCTTCAGCAATAAATACTTTTATATTCCGAAAGGCAAGGGGTTAATTTCTTTAAACACAAATTATTTGACTTATGGAAACACAAACAAAATTATGCTTATTCACCCAGTTAGCGTGGACTGGACTAAGGAAATCTCAGACAAAATAAATGTCTCTGAGGCTGAAAAAATTTTAGAGATTATTCGTAATCTTAAAACAGACAGTCGTTATAATGACAAATCAATTGGCATCTTAACTTTCTTTAATTTGCAGGCTGCTTATATCAGGAAGATTTTGGAAGAAGCGGGATATACAGAAGAAAATGATATAAAGGTCTCAATCATCGATGGAATTCAGGGGGACGAAAAAGATATTGTCATTTACTCCTTTGTGCTCACATCTCTTGACCAGAAAAAACGCTATGTTTCACTTGCTGGCGAGGGAGGCGAAATCAACAAAGAGATAGCGGCTGGACGAGTAAATGTTGCATTTTCAAGAGCGAGAATGCAAGTGCATTGTGTTCTAAGTATGCCTATCGAAAAATTTCCAAAAGGTATTTGGATAGATAAATTCCTAAAATATGTAGACAAACATGGAATGGTGGATTCCCCTGTTAGCCCTCAGCCATTTGATTCTTTTTTTGAGGAAGAATTTTATTATTTAGCTTGTTTTCATTTGCAAGATACCCCTTACACAGTCCAGAATCAGATCAAAAGTTGCGGGTTCAAAATTGATTTTGTCATAAGTAATCCTAAAAATGGGAAAAAGGTTGCTATCGAATGTGACGGCCCAACTCACTTTAGAGATGAAATAGACGAAGAGTATGGCATATACGTTGATAGTGATATAGAACGTCAATGCATATTGGAAGATGCAGGATATAGGGGATGTTTTTATAGGATTAAATATTCGGATTGGATAAAGAAAGATTTTGATAGGGCTAAGGTAATGCGTGAGATTCTTAGCAAGCTTGCATAAAAACGGCTTATAAATGACTACAAGAAACTGTAAAAAGCAGAGATGTAAAGATGAAAATGGTAACTGCCCGATACTTGGTTCTGACGGACTGCCTGTGCAGTGTGTTGGTCCATGGGTTGAAGATAAATATTTTTTCTTTGAAAAATATCTGAATGCTTCGTGTGAAGTAAGGAGAATGTTTGCTGACAAAGGCAATGCGGTCTTTATAGACTTATTTGCAGGTCCGGGGAAGTGCATTATCAAAAATGAAAAAAGAGAAATCGATAGTGGAGGGGTTAGAGCTTTAAAAAGAGACGCAGCTCCTTTTAACGAATACTTTTATTTTGACATCAGCAAAGCCAATGAATTAGCTCTTAAAAAGAGAAGCAATACAATAGCAAACTGTCATGTAAAAGGTGGAGATTCAAACGAATTGATTGATGACTTAGTAAAAACATTATTGAAACAACCATATAGGTATCATTTAGCCTTTATTGATCCTTTTGGCCCTGATGGCCTGAAATTTGAAACTCTTAGAAAGTTAGCACAACTAGATAGAATGGATATGCTGATTCATTTTCCTATAGGAGCTATTAAAAGAAATTTAAGATTATGGAAGAGAAAAAGCAATACTATTTTAGATAATTTTCTGGGATTAGATACATGGCGTCAGCAAATTCATGGTCTATCCAACAATAGAATCTTCAAAGTTTTAATTGATGTCTTTACAGAACAGCTTAAATCTATTGGTTATCCTGAAGAGGGATTGAGAATGGCTTCTTCAGACAGAGATATTTATACAGGATTACCAACTGTGCTCGTAAAAAATACTAAAGAAGTTGAGTTGTATGTCCTGATACTTGCTTCAAAACATTCTCTCGCACAAAAGATATGGAATAGCGTTATTAAAATAGACCGGAAAGGGCAGAAGGACTTGTTTTAAGATGCAAACTATAAAAAGAAAATCATTGCTCTACAAAAGCGAGGTTGAATACGCAGACTTCTGCATAAATCATGTCGAGGGCTGTTCTCACGGATGTAAATACCCATGTTATGCCTATATGATGAAAAAAAGGTGCGGCATTGTTAAGACCTATGAGGAGTGGTGCAAGCCTAAAATAGTTTCCAATGCCTTAGAGCTTTTAGACAAAGAAATACCGAGATACAAAAACAAAATAAAATATGTTCATTTATGTTTTTCCACAGACCCATTCATGTATGAGCAGGAACAGGTATGTGATTTGAGCTTGAAAATTATTGATAAGCTCAATGCCAATAATATCCGCTGCACTGTATTAACAAAAGGTATTTTCCCAAGTGAGCTTGGTAGTAGAAATGGCTTTAGCAATAATAACGAATATGGTATCACATTAGTATCTTTAAATGAGAAATTCAGAAGAAATTTCGAGCCGAATTCAGCTAAGTTCAAGGACAGAATCGACTCACTTAAATATCTGCACAAAAAAGGTTTTAAAACATGGATTAGTATGGAGCCATATCCTACACCAAATCTGATTAAGCAGGATTTAATGGAAATATTGGGAGCTGTATCTTTTGTGGATAAAATTGTCTTCGGCAGGTTGAATTATAATGTTAAATCATCTGAATTCAAATATTCTAAAGAATTTTATAACAGCCTTGCGTCAGCAGTTGTTAAGTTCTGCAAGAAAAACAGAATTGTTTGTTATGTCAAGCAAGGAACACAAATATAAAGAGGTGACAGTCCCATCATCCATCGCGCAGAGGGCGGGCGATTGAGTAAAAAAGTTAAAGGGGGGCGCTATGCCATTACCGACATTAGTAAAAACACTTGTTGAAAAGAAAGTTGACGAATTCTGCAAAAAGAGGGTTCCTCCGCATGTGCTTGATAAGGTGAACCTGTCATATAAAATAAGGGGCAACAGTATAACCATCTTTGAAAACAGGGCGCCGTGGCACAAGGATATGAAAGAATGGACTTCTATGGCAACAGCTCAGATAAGATATGATGGAAAAATAGGAAAATGGACGCTCTATTGCGCTGATCGCAATAACCGATGGCACAAATACGAGGGTCTATTGCCGACAAAAAATATCGATCAAATATTGGCTGAAATTGACCGCGATCCTACGGGAATCTTCTGGGGATAAAAATGAACAGCGAGAGAAAAAGCACAGGTACGTCCTCCAGAGGGCGGGAGATGTGATTGTTTTTCTGCAATATAAATTCGTATAATAGCCGGAGGTTAGCTAAGGAGAGTAACGATGAAATCATACAACATTGCAGTTATACCCGGTGATGGCACAGGACCCGAGGTCATAGCAGAAGGGATTAAAGTCCTGAATGCGGCAGAAGAAAAATTCGGGTTCAAACTTAACCTTACATATTATGATTTTGGGGGAGACAGGTATCTAAAGACAGGAGAGGTTTTGCCTGAGAATGCTGTATCAGAACTCAAAAAGCATAATGCAGTCTATCTCGGTGCAATAGGGCATCCTGACGTAAAGCCGGGCATTCTTGAAAAAGGCATCCTTCTCAGACTGAGGTTTGAACTTGACCAGTATATCAACCTTCGTCCTGTAAAGCTCTACCCCGGAGTTGACTGCCCGCTAAAAGATAAAAAACCCGAAGATATAGATTTCGTTGTTGTCAGGGAAAACACAGAGGGTTTATATGCAGGAGCAGGCGGCGTTTTGAAAAAAGGCACTCTTGATGAAGTCGCTGTTCAGGAATCAATTAATACAAGGAAAGGCGTTGAGCGGTGCATCAGATATGCGTTTGAATACTGCAAAAAAAGAAACAAGATGAAAAAGCTCACGCTTTGCGGAAAGACAAATGTGCTGACGTTCGCTTTTGACCTATGGGAGAGGACTTTCTATGAGGTTGCAAAGGAATATCCGGACATAAAGGCTGACTATGCGCATGTTGATGCGATAACAATGTGGTTTGTGAAAAACCCGGAATGGTTTGATGTGATTGTCACTGACAATATGTTCGGGGATATTATCACTGACCTTGGCGCAATGATACAGGGCGGAATGGGCATTGCCGCAGGCGGAAATATAAATCCGAAGGGCGTTTCAATGTTTGAGCCTATTGGAGGCTCCGCGCCAAAATATAAAGGAAAGAATGTTATCAATCCGCTGGCTGCAATATGCGCGGCAGGCATGATGCTTGAGCATCTCGGAGAAGGAAAAGCAGGCAAGGCAATAGAAAAGGCGGTGATGGCAGTAACAGGCAAGAAACTCAAGAGTCTCGCAGCAGGACAGATGGGATATTCAACTGCCGAGGTGGGTAATATGGTAGTTAAATATGTAAAGGAGTCATAAGTTAAGATGTGAGAGTTAGTAATTATCATATGAAACTCTTAACTTTTCACTCTTAATTTTTAACTTTGTGTTATTATGCTCCCTTCAGAAATTGAAAGATTAGTAGGGGAAGCAAAGGCAGCAAGAAAAAAGGCTTTTGCGCCTTACTCCGGTTTCACAGTTGGCGCTGCGCTGACAACTAATGGCGGTAAAATCTACCACGGCTGCAATATAGAAAATCCGTCATTGATGCTGAGCTTTTGCGCTGAAAGGGCTGCGCTTATCAATGCCCTTGTGGAAGGCGAAAAAAAAATTAAGGCGCTTGCAATTGTATCAGGTGATAAAGATTACTGTTTTCCGTGCGGCGCTTGCAGGCAGATGTTTGCCGAATTTGCGCCTGACATTGAAATATATCTTGCAGCGGACAAAGGCATAAAAAAATTCTCCATGTCTGAACTCCTGCCGCATCAGTTTAAAAAGATTTAAAAAATAATTCGGAGCAGTTCAAGTCTGTCTTGCCCCTTCGCCATTTTCCTTGTTAATCTTTGATGCTGGAATAGTATTTTTCTGATAGAATGTAGCTATGAAGAAGGATATTCTCGATGAGGTCATCAAAGCAGAGAAAGAGATTCAGAAGAGAATAGATATTGCCGAGCATGAGTCGCAAGAAGAGATCAAGAAGGTCAAAGAAGAACTTGAAGAAGAAATCAGGGAAGAAAGAGATAGATTGAAAGAACTAACAGAGAAAGAAGTCGAGGAGGCAAAGCTGGATGCAGAAAAAAAAGCGCTTGAAATTATAAACGAAGCAGATTTGCAGGCTAAAAGATTAGAAGAGATGAGCGATGAAGCCCTGAGGGAGATTATTTTGAGAGACTTAGCCAGGATACTCCCATGATAGTCAGGATGTCAAAGGTAGAGATTGCCGGGCCTAAAGACCTTCTGCAGGATGCGCTTTTGCTAATACGCGAAACCGAGATGCTCCAGATAGAGCCAAGCGCAATCGGTTTTATTGAAAAAGGCGAAGAAGAATACGTCAGGACTTTTCTTCCTGATAAGGATTCACTCTCAGAGAGGCTTTTTCTTGAAGGGCTCAAATCTAAATTAGAAGGGTTTTTTTCGTACCTGCCAGTTATTCCCGCAAGAAAGAGCTATATTGAGCCAAGGGCTATTATTGAAACAATAGCAGAAACGATTAAAAGACACACCCCTGCATGCAGAGATATGCATCAGAGGAAGGAATTACTAAAGAAAGAGCTGGCTCAGATAAGCAATTATGCTTCCTTTCTTAATACAGTTGAACCCTTACTTGAAGGTATAGAGCAAACTCCGAATCTGGAGATTATAGGTCTTACAATAAAAGAACCAAGGATACTCGATCATCTCAAGGAACTCATTCGCAGGTTGACAGATGACGAGAGCAGGGTCGTTACTGCCAATACATCAAATGGAACTCTTGCCGGATTAATTATAACTTTCAAGGACAAATCAGAGAATGTTAAGAGGCTTCTAAAAGATGAAAATGTCCCTGAGTTAAGCTTGCCCCTTTCAATAGAAGGTCTCTCTTTCACAGAAAAAATCAGCGCTTTAAAGAGAAAGATAATCGAGATATCAACCGGGATAGAGACAATTGACAAAGAGTTGGAAATGGTTGCCAAGAGGTGGCTGCCGATATACAGCAGAGCACTTGAGTGGATAAATGAAAGATTATCTCTACTAAGAACCCTGAGTTCTACCTTTGAGACAAGGTTTTGTTTTTTCATATATGGCTGGATGCCTGCGGAAGACACTGAAAAGCTCAAGAAAAGATTGGATGAAAGGTTTAAGGGCAAGGTAGCGCTTGAAGAGAAAGGGACTGTTGAGGAGGACATAGAGAGGACTCCGGTTATTCTTAAAAACCCGCCGTATTTCCAGCCCTTTGAGCTTTTTATAAGATTCCTTCCTTTCCCGAGATATTCCTCCGTTGACCCAACACCTTTTATAGGCATATTCTTTCCTATATTCTTCGGCATGATACTCGGTGATGCAGGCTATGGCCTTATGCTTTTAGTTGTCTCGCTTATAACGGCAAAAAGATTTAAACTGAACAAGACTGTCCGGGACGCATCAAAAATACTGCTTGTATCATCAATATACGCTGTTTTCTTCGGGATTCTATATGGAGAGTTTTTCGGTGAACTTCCCAGGCTCATCGGCATCGAGGCAATCTGTATTGAAAGGAGAACAGCAATAATACCTGTGCTTTATTTTGCATTAACGGTTGGCGGTGTACACGTAATGATAGGACTTTTTCTTGGAGCGCTTACAGCCTTCAGAAAAAGGGCAAAAAAAGAGGTTTTGTATAAACTGATAAATATACTCATAATCTTATGCATAATAACTCTCGTAATAGCGCTTTATGGAAATGCTTCCGGTCTGTTTACGATGCCGATTGTTATAGCGATACTTATTCTAACGCCTCTTTTGTTTTTCACAGGGGGGCTTCTTGCTCCACTGGAACTTTTAAGGACTATAGGCAACATATTTTCATATGCAAGGATTATGGCTATTGGTCTTGCATCTGTACTGCTTGCTTTTGTAGCTAATATGCTTGCAGGTATGACAGGCAATATAGCGCTCGGAATCGTTGTCGCAGGCTTGCTGCATCTTTTGAATATTATTCTCGGTATCTTTTCTCCGACTATTCATTCGCTAAGGCTTCATTACGTAGAATTCTTTAGCAAGTTTCTTGAGATTGGCGGGAGAAAATTTGAGCCGTTGAAAAAAAACGGATAAGGATGCAAGCTTCAAGTTTTTACTTGCAACTTGTATCTTGGGACTTGAACCTTTAACGAAGGAGGACAATATGGAAAAGGCATTGATAGCCTTAAGCGCAGCGCTCGCAATAGGGCTTACTGCCCTTGCAACAGCATGGGCGCAGTCGAGGATAGGCTCTGCAGGCGCAGGGACATTAGCGGAGAAACCTGAGATGAGCGGAATTATTATTATTCTGCTCGCAATTCCCGAGACAATGGTAATCCTCGGTTTTGTGGTTGCAGCCATGATACTTACGATGAAATAACATGGCCTACGACAAACTTATCGAATCCCTTTATAATGAAGGTGAGGATAAGATTCGCCTTATCCGGGAGGGGAGCGATTCGGAGAAAGGAAAGATAAAGCGTGAGGCCTCTGAAAAGATCAGATGCATCTTTGAGGAGCACAGCAGAGCGCTGTTAGCTCTTATTAAAGAAAAGACAGATTCAATCATAACGGATGCCAGGAATAGAGCCGGTGATATAAAACTTGCCTCAGAACATCACCTCTCGGATCGTCTCTACGCATTAGCTTTCAATTCACTTGGTTTTTTGAGAGATGAAGAATACAGCGGCATCTTTGAAAGGCTTGCAAAGGAATTGCCAACAATAAGATGGCAGAAGGTCAGGGTGAATCCAAATGACAGGGAGACTGCAAAGAAATATTTTCCTGATGCAGAGATTAAGGCAGACCCCTCAATTACAGGGGGGATTGATACAGATGCAGAAGATGGAAGGATCCGCATAGTAAATACATTCGAGAAGAGACTTGAGAGGGGATGGCCGGATATGCTTCCAGAAATAATAAGAGATGCGTATAAGATGCATGATTCAAGATAAGAGGAGAATATGGAACTTCTTAAAAAAGTTAAGGAAGGAGATTATCCAACAGACTATCTCCTGACAAGGCTCAGGATAAGAAGGGCATCTTTAGCAAAAGATATGGATGCCCTTATGGTGCAAGACATAGATTCGATTGTCGGGCGCTCTGGAGATGATATCTGGGAATCTCTTTTAAGAGACTATCGCTGGGTATATGACCAGATGAATAAAAGACTCCATGAAATATTCTGGCCCTTTTTCCTCTATGCTGAACTCAGGACGATCGTAATATGCCTGAGGTATAAAAAGGCAGGTGACAAGAATAAGATTAAAAATGTTCTTTTATTAAGCCTGCTCTCTGAAGAATTAAAATACATTATAGAAGATTCTGAAGACATTTTCCCCCTATTAGAAAAGCTCGAAGGGTTATTTGCCGCCTTTTTGCATAGATTTAAAGGACTGAAGAAGCTTTATGATGAGAAGGGGCTTAAGGATGTTGAAAACTTGCTGGTAAATTCTTATGTTGAGCATATGATGTCTATCAACATCCATCCTATCTTAAAGATTTTCTTTTCCTATCTGGTTGATATGAGAAATATAATCACGCTTTATAAATATCTCAGGTGGGATATTACTCGTTATCCTGTATTTTTACATAGCGGGACCATCAGAGAAAAAAGATTGGGCAGGATTTTTGAAAAGCATCAGCCATCTGAAATTGGGAATATGCTCTACATGCTCAAGCGCATAAAGACAGTCGAGCTTACGGGAAGAAACATAGAGGATATGCCTATGAAAGGGTTGTCCTCTATCTTAAAAAACATGGGGAAAGATCCCTTGGGGTTAGGAGTCATCCTCGAACATCTCTGGATAAGATATATAGCTGCAAGAAACCTCAACACAATATTGTATGGCAAGGGACTTCAGAAGGATTTAATCGCAGGAGAGATTATCTGATGAAAAGAATAGTCTTTATAACCCCAAAAGATGCAGAGCACGGATTCAGCCTTGCCGGCATGATGCAGCATGTAATAAGCGCGACAGAGACCGAGGATATTCTAAGAAAAGTTATGAATGAAACTGATACGGGAATTGTTGTTATTGATGAAAGACTTATGGAAGGCATTGATGAGAGAAAGATGAGAGAGATGGAAGACAGATGGTATGGAATCTTTCTCATACTTCCAGCGCCTGAAAAAGGTATTGAGATTGAAGACTATGCTGTAAGACTTATAAAAAGGGCAATTGGCTATCATGTGAGGTTAGGTCAATGACTGGGAAGATAAAAGGCATCTCAGGGCCTACAGTCAGCGTTGACTTAAAAGGACTAAAACTCTATGAAAGGGTGTGCGTCGGTCATTCGATGCTCACAGGAGAGGTTGTGCGAATTGAACAGGGCAGGACGGTTATCCAGACATATGAAGACACAAAAGGCTTAAGCATAAATGAACCGGTAGAGGCAACAGGGATGCCGCTTACTGTGAGACTTGGCCCCGGATTACTCTCAGGCATGTTTGACGGTCTGCAGAGGCCGTTTTCAAGATTAATAGAAGAGACAGGTGCGTTCATAAAAACAGGCAAGGACATATGTGCGCTTGATTATCAAAGAAGGTGGAGATATCATCCCTTAAAGGATAAAGGCGAAGAGATAAAATCAGGTGAGATTATAGGCTATGTTGAGGAGGGCAGATTCAGGCATTTTATAATGAGCAGCAATAATGGGAAGATTTCATCAATAGTAGATGGAGATTTCACATTAAACGAACCGCTGGTAGAACTTGAAGACGGCAGTAAGATATTCGGCTGCTATGAGTGGTCGGTAAGAATACCCAGACCCTACAAAAAGAAGTTTTCTCCTTCAGGGCCTCTTATCACAGGACAAAGGGCGATGGATTTTCTTTTTCCGCTTGCAAGGGGCGGTACAGCAGTCTTGCCTGGGGGATTCGGCACAGGCAAAACTATCCTTGAGCAGTCAATCGCAAAGTTTGCCGGTGTAGACATTGTTGTATATGTCGGGTGCGGAGAGCGGGGAAACGAAATGGCGGAATTAATAGAAGATTTTGCAACCCTCACCGACCCATGGACAGGAAAGAGATTGATGGAAAGGACGATAGTAGTTGTGAATACATCAAATATGCCTGTTGCTGCGAGGGAATCTTCAATATATACAGCGGTAACAATGGCAGAATATTACAGGGATATGGGTTGTCATGTACTGCTGCTTGCTGACAGCATCTCAAGATGGGCAGAGGCATTGAGAGAGATATCATCCTCGCTCGAGGAGATGCCCGGAGAAGAAGGATATCCTACCTATCTTGCCTCAAGACTTTCTAACTTCCTTGAGAGGGCAGGCGTGGTTGAGACGCTAAGCGGAAAGACCGGCTCTTTAAGCATGATTCTTTCTGTGTCGCCGCCGGGCGGTGATTTCACAGAGCCTGTTACGCAGGCATGCCTTCGGTCAGCAGGGGCATCCTTAATGCTTGATACCTCTCTTGCTCATAAGCGGCATTTCCCTGCCATAAACTGGTTTCAGAGTTATTCACTCTATGAAAAAGCTATCTCAAGGCATTTCACCGCTCATATATCAGAAAAATGGGATGAACTGAGGCAGAGGTGCAAGGAAATCCTTCAGAGAGAGTCTGCCTTGAAAGAAGTCGCAGAGATAGTAGGCATGGAAGGACTTCAAGATAGCGACAGGTTTATAATGTATGTAGCAGAGAGAGTAAGGATGGAATTTCTCTGCCAGAATGCATACACGGAAGACGCCTTTTCCCCGCCTGAAAAGACGGTTTTAAAGATTGGAGAAATAATAGAATTTTATGACAATACGCAGAAGACGCTCAAAGAGGGAATGCCTATTGATGAGATACTTAAAATGTAAAATGCAAAAATAAGAATCGCAGAATTTTCTCAATTTTACATTTTGATTTTTAAATTTTGAATTTATTTTTATGAGACTTTCTGAACATATATATCGAACCGTATCTTCGCTTGCAGGGCATTTGCTTTTCGTGAGGAAAGTGTTCAGCTCGCGCATAGGAGAAGTGGCAAGAATTATAGCGCCCGATGGAAGGGTAATGGAAGGCGAGGTGCTGAAGATAGAAGGCGAAGATGTGCTGATACAGGTATACGGAGAGACGCGCGGGCTGGATATAGAAAGAACATCTGTTATATTTACTGATTCTGTAAAGAAGGCGCCTTTGTCGGAAGATATTATCGGAAGGAGACTTAACGGTTCTTGTCTGCCTATAGATGGAAAGCCATTGTTTATACCTGAAAAGTGGATGCCTATTTCAGGCTATCCAATCAATCCATCTTCAAGGGCAAGTCCCAAAGAATTTATCGAGACAGGATTTTCTGCATTAGATGGTCTTAATACTCTTGTAAAAGGGCAGAAGCTTCCCATATTCTCGTGTGCAGGCCTTCCTTCAAAGGAACTGGCTGCAGGCATTTTAAGAAATGCTGCGGCAAAAGGCGAAAAAGGCTTTGTTGTTATCTTCGTTGCCCTTGGACTTACTCATCACGAATGTTCTTTTTATACAGATGTGCTTGAAGAGATGCAGGGAGGTTTTGCTGCCTTTATGAATAAGGCGGATGACCCTGTTATGGAGCGGCTCCTTGCGCCTCGGTTCGGGCTTACTGTTGCCGAATATCTTGCATTCGAAAAAGGGATGGATGTCCTTGTCGTAATTACAGATATGACCAATTACTGCGATGCCTTAAGAGAGGTTTCGACTGCACGTGAGGAATTACCCGGAAGAAGGGGATATCCGGGCTATATGTATTCTGATCTTGCATCAATCTATGAGAGGGCTGGAAAAATAAAAGGCATGAAAGGTTCTGTTACAATCCTGCCTGTCATAACCATGCCTGAAGACGATATTACTCATCCGATACCCGACCTGACAGGTTATATCACAGAAGGGCAGATTGTTCTGGACAGGGAACTTCATCGAAAGGGAATATTTCCGCCTGTTGATGTGCTCCCGAGTCTTTCACGTCTTATGCAGAGCGGAATAGGTGAAAGAAACACAAGAGGAGACCACAGAAAAATTGCCAACAGCCTTTATAAATACTATGCAAAAGGGAGGGAATTAAGGAGGCTTGAAGCAATAGTCGGAAGAGACAGCATGACAGAAAAGGACAGGCTGATGCTTGACTTTGCTGACACATTCGAAAAAGAATTCATAAGTCAGGGAGAAAGAAGAAGAGATATAAATGAGACGCTTGACACAGGGCTTAATATCCTGAAGAGATTTTCTTTGGATTAATTGGGTTAATATGATACATCCCACAAGAACCAATCTGCTTTTACTGAAGGAGAGATTGTCTTCAGTTGTCAACAGCATAGGAATACTGAAAGGTCGAAGACAGGTCTTAATAAGAGAATTCCTGAATGCCACAATACCGTTTTTAAGAAAAAGAGATGACATAAGAAAATTATACGGCAGGGCTCTCGAAGAGCTTGCGCTGAGTCTCGGGCATGAAGGGAAGAAAAGCATAGAGTCAATAACAGCAATCTCAGAAAGAGAGCTAAACATAGAGATAATGGAGAAAATCATATGGGGGTTGAGATACAGGGATGTAATTGTGCACGACTCGCCTGTAAGAAAGCCGGATGAAAGAGGTTATGATTTCTTATCAGCCACGCAGCACCTTGATGAGGGGACATATCTTTTCGAAAAAATAGTTGAATCAATGTTAAATTTAGCTGAGTTTGAGAGCAAATTAAAGAGACTCGGGAAGGAAATTCTTAAAACAACAAGGAAGATAAGGGTCATTGAGGAGAGAATAATGCCTGACCTGAAAAATCAGATAAAGACGATTTCAGGATATATCGGAGAGAGAGATAGAGAGGCGTATTATAGGCTAAAGATGGTTAAGGGAAGACAGGTAACACTACGGATGCTCAAGCCTTGATGTCTGAGGAATTATGCGTTTATAGTCTTCATAAGTTACTGCCGAATTCCACCTGTCTGTAATCTTCCCTATACCTATTGCGCCGAAGAACAATCCTACAATTAATATTGCGAAAACAAGCGGATTCAAAATCCTGCTTTTCGGCAACGACATATCAAGAGTGTCTTTTGCAGGGCAATGGCTTACGCAGGTAAGGCATCCTGTGCATTCAGGGGATTTTATCCTTGCCTTTTCACCAACAGGCAAAGCTGCAGGGCAGTTTTTTGTGCATCTCCCGCAGTGAATGCATGCATCCTCATCCCTCGTTATCTTAAGCGGACTGCACAGACTCAGAATTCCGAGGAGGGCTCCGTAAGGGCACAGATACCTGCACCAGAAATTTTTAAGGAACAGAGAGGCTATGAACAAAAGAAGCAGTGTAATAAATGTAACCAGCGTCATCTTTGTGAAAAAATAAAGCATCTTAACGTCTGCAATAATGTAATAGTCTCCCTCAAGAAACTTGAATATCTCTGACGGAGGCATCTTTACAGCAATCACATATATAAAAAACATCATGAGAATGTATTTGACAGACCGCAGAGGATAATCAATATGCCTGCTGAGGATGAAATTCTTGCCTGATATTTTTTTACCGAGCTTCCATGTTAAATCCGACAAAGCTCCGACAGGGCATATCCATCCGCAGAAGCTCTTTTTCAGCAGCAATGCCATTAAAACAGCAGCAATAAATATCACAAGCCCTGCTGGATGGATGCGGTCAAATATTCCTGTTGTAATCCAGAGCTTAAATGCCATCAAAGCGCCTATTGGAAGGAATCCTTCAACCGAAGGAGGCCTGCTGACAGGTGGGATTAAAGGCGCACCAACTTCATCAGATGAAAAATAGTTCACGAACAGGTAAAAATTATATCCTGCATAGGTGAGAAAGAAAAAAATGCTCCACTGAACTGCATATCTTATATATCTCAGATAAGAACGGTCAACATTTTCCATGAAATAATATTAACTGATTTTCTGTGGAGAGGATATGATTTTAATCAGGATTATTTTTCAAGTATCTGCATGTCAAGCAGTCTTGCGCCGTGTATAACCCGCATTATAATTACCGTTGACCCTTCAATCTTGAAAATAGTTCGGTAATTGCCAAATATAAGATGGCGGTATTTTTCTCCCAGTTCCTGCGCCTCAGGAATTACAGCACATCGCAGCGGAGAACTTTCTAATGTTTCTATCTGCTTTTCTATTTCCTCTGTCAATCTAAGAGCCGCTGTCTTGCTGTCTCTTGAAATATAATCAAAAATATCCTGAATATCAGTTTCAGCTACACGGGTAATCTCAACCTTGTATCTTTGCACTGCGCTTAAGCTCCCTCAAAAAATCCCTTGCAGGCCTGGTATGACCCTTTTTTACATCCCTTTCAGCCTCTGCTATTAAAGCGCGCAGGTTAAGCGTTTTTAGTTTTCTCTCAAACGACTCAACATCAATCAACACAACATCCGGTTTGCCGTTGACCGTAACAATTATTGGCCTGCCGGTGCGGTGGAGCTGCTTAAAGACCTCGCCAGTTTTTCTCTTCAAATCAGAGACGGTTTTAATATCCTCGGTAATGCTTATAGGCATCTTATCTCACATCCTTTCTAATGCTAAATTTAATATGAAATATAATACCATAATTAGCGAAAAGTTAGGAGCGGCTTTTTTTGCCGGGAGGATATGATTTTAATAAGGCAAGGTTTCAAGGTCAATTATAGTTGTGCCTTCTTACCTCAATAGCGACAGGTGATATTTTGAGACATCGTCAGAACGCTTTATACAGTTCACAATCGAGCGTATGGTATTTTCTTTTAATTTTCCTTTTACATCCAAGATGCCCTTGAAATGCGCCTGTAAAAATTTGTCACGCTCGAATTCATAAAGCTCATGAAACTGCACCCATGGTTTCAGTTTAAACCAGTCAAAATTAGGATTAATGACATAGATATTCTGCTGGCTGTGACAGCCTTCTCTATCAATATTGAATTTCTGCTTCGAGGTTGTTTTGCAGCAAAGATAAGGCTCTTTGTCCTTTGGTGTGTTAAGAACTATTATTAATTCCTCGCCTGACTGGCCGTTGTGAAACTGGAAATCCCTGTGGAAAAGGATTGTCCCTTTATTCATTAAAGACTTTTTTAAGCTCCTTCTTCTCTTTTATTCTCTCCATCACTTCTTCTAAAGACAGGGAATCTTCCGTGTCATCCAAGGCAAGCGTGTAATCTATCTGTGCATATTCACCTTTTGTTTTAATTGTTCTGTCCCAGGGATGCTTAGGCAAATGAGAGGCTTCAACCATATCGTCTGCTTCGGCATCTCTAAAAATGAAAGCTACTTTTTCGAGGATATGATCTTCCCCCGATTTCACGGACACAGAGTTAAGTTAGGCTGCCATAGCCTCCAGCTCAAAAGATACCGGTGAACGATACCCGAGTGCTGAATGCCTCCTCTGACGAT